>Ga0210044_10002136_pt1 | contig 29643 bp, 31 predicted proteins | sample CryGey13umfilter_2_FD_183959 | JGI IMG/M metagenome (GOLD analysis project Ga0210044, IMG submission 183959) | Groundwater microbial communities from aquifer in Utah, USA - Crystal Geyser 4/9/14 3 um filter (SPAdes) (version 2) | ecosystem: Environmental > Aquatic > Deep subsurface >... | reverse complement strand
AGTTGTTTTAATGTAGCTTTTGTCATGGTGAGCCTCGTTGGCTTGCTTCGTCCGAAGCACGGGTTGCGGAACCACCATTATATCAATGGGTTAGGCGGGGCTCACCTCTTTTTATGAATTATTCAGGTTAGGACAGTCAGCCATATATGATGGTTTGATCGCGGCAAGCAGGAGGTGATATTTATGGATCTGTTAAACAGGAAATGCGTACCCTGCCAGGGCGGTATGGCGCCGATGCCTGCCAGTGAAGCAGAGTCGAGGCTTGCTTCGGTGTCCGGCTGGGAGCTACAGGATGAGGCCCGTAAACTCAGGCGTACGTTTATGTTTGCCGATTTCATACAGGCTCAGGATTTTGCTGTTCGGGTTGGCGGGTTGGCACAAGCTGAGAATCATCATCCGGATATCAGTTATGGCTGGGGCTATTGCACCGTGCTGTTTTACACGCACAAGATCGGTGGCTTGCATGATAACGATTTTATTATGGCGGCGAAGGTGAATGCGTTGGCGGTGTAGTGGTGGCATGACCGACCGTCGCATCCCTCTGCCTTTTACCGCCCTACATCCCCAGTCCGAAAAAGCCTGAACCTGTTGTGCCGGGTTTGCCCGTAGATTCATTGGCGGGGGTCTCCCCGGTGGGGGCCGTGCCGCTGCGGAATGCTTCGACAGTAACCTCTTCGCTGTCCGGGCCGGGTAACAGCCCTGTTTTTTCATCAATGGCAACCCATTCAATGCCTTCAGGTGGCGTGAATGACTCTTTCGGCTTGTCCTGATGGAAGGCCTTCATGGCGGCCAGCCAGGTAGGCAGCGCTGCATGGGCACCGGTTTCCCTGCGGCCCATTGAGGTCGGGGTATCCCGCCCTGTCCAGACGCCGGTCAGTATTTGTGGTGTATATCCCATAAACCATGCATCCACCTGATTATTGGTAGTGCCTGTCTTGCCTGCTGCCGGGCGATTCAGTGCGAGGGCGCGGCGGCCGGTACCGTGCCGGATGACCCCTTCCATCAAATGGGTGATCAGAAATGCATTGACGGGATCTATGACCTGATCGGCAGGTCGCATGTGTTCATTGACGGTCATCACCGGGTCAGCATGGCAGACCTGGCAGCGGTGACCGGCAACAGAGCGGAACAGTGTTTTGCCGGTGCGGTCCTGCACCTGCTGAATCGCGACCGGTTTCCATTTCTGACCGTGGCTGGCCAGTACGGCATAGGATTCGGTCATTGCCTCCGGTGTGACTTCGGTGGCGCCAAGGGCCAGCGCCAGCTGGGCCGGGAAGTTGCGCTGCAGCGGGTAGGCCTGCAGGTCACTGAGAAAACGCTGGATGCCAACATTCTGCAATACCTTGATGGACGCGAGGTTGCGCGAGTGTTCAAGCGCATTGCGCAGCGTGACGGGGCCGGCAAATTTGTCTTTATAGTTTTCCGGGCGCCAGAAGCTGTCGCCGCTCTGTCCGTCAAATACGACGGGGGAGTCCATGATAATGGATGCCGGTGTAAGGCCGTTGGCCAGTGCCGATGTATAGAGAAATGGCTTGAACGCACTGCCCGGCTGACGCTTGGCCTGGCCTACGCGGTCAAAACCGCTGACCTGATAATCATAACCGCCGACCCTGGCCAGAACCGTGCCGCGCTCCAGGTCGATGGCGTAGAGGGCGGATTCGACACTGGGCTCCTGTGACAGGCGCACGCCCTGTTTATCGTCCCCTCGCAGCCGGATCTCATCACCGGCGATCCAGGTTCGCGGGTGTTGTTTGAGCGTGGCCAGCTGCGCATCGGTAGCACCATCTTCCTGATAATCATGAAGCGATTTCCATGACCATTTCGGATCACTTAACAGCCATGTGCGGAAGCCATCGTTGACTTTCAGTTCTCCCTTTTTGGAGACGCTCTCTACCAGAGCGGGAAACAGGTTTTCGCCTGTCAGTTGCGGCGGTGTTTGATCGACTTGTTCACGCCAGCCGGTCAGCAACCCCTGCCACTCGTTGCGCGCATGCCAGGTTGGATAGCGGTATAGCTGATCCTGTTCAATATCCAGCACTCCACGACGCAGGGCGCTGATAGCGGCCATTTCGGCCTTCTCGTCGTAAGGGATGACAATGCTCAGCCCCTGGCGCCGCAATGTATTCGTGCCGAAACGCTCAACCAGTTCGTGATAGACCTGATCCGCATAGGCATCGACCAGCTTGGGGGATTCCAGCGGTTGAATCAGCATCGGTTCCTGCTGGGCTCTGGCGATCACCTGTTTGTCGGCCACGCCGCTGCTCTGCATCAACTGCAATACTGTGTTGCGGCGTTGTAGTGCTTTTTCGGGGGCAATGTGCGGTGCATACCTGCCCGGTGCCTTGGGCAAGCCCGCCAGCACAGCGCATTCGGCCAGGGTCAGTTCATCCAGTGACTTGTGGAAGTATCGCCATGCTGCAGATGCAACGCCGTATGAACCGCGACCCAGATAGATCTGATTGAGGTAAAGGTAGAGAATGTCCTCTTTCGAAAATGTCTGCTCAATCTGGTAGGAGAGGATGGCCTCGCGAATCTTGCGCGTATAGGAGCGCTCATTCGTCAGCAGGAAATTCTTGGCGACCTGCTGGGTGATGGTAGAACCACCCTGAACGGTGTGTCCTGCGCTCAGATTGGCCAGCGCAGCCGACAGAATGCGCGCCGGGTTGATGCCGGGATGCTCATAGAACTGCTGATCCTCAGCCGCCAGAAAGGCGCTGACCAGACGCTTGGGTATCCGGTCAAATGGGGTCAGGATACGGTGTTCATCGGCGTATTCCGCCAGCAGTTCACCATCGGTATTGTAGATGCGGGTGACCAGCGGCGGTTGATACTCGGAGAGGGCTGAGAGCTTTGGCAGGTTGCTGGAGAAAACCATATAGCCTATGGTCAGCCCCATGGCGGCAAGAACGCTCAAGGAGATTACGATTTTCGCGATAAGAGAAAGGATGCGCATGTTTCCGAATCCAACCGCAAATACTGCAGACAGGCAAGCCGGAGTATCGGTCTGCCCGGATGCCGGCAGCAGATATCGCGGATTCACACTGCTGGAAGTGATGATTGTGATCATGATTGTCGGTGTGCTGGCGACCATTGCGATTCCTGCTTTTTCCACCTGGCGGGAAAATCAGGCGGTGCGCTCGGCCACACAAACCCTGATGGCGCAGTTGAAACAGGCACGTGTGTTGGCACTGAGTGAAAACAGGAGTGTGAGCATCACGTTTACCAGCACATCCTATGTCTTTGATGCAGGCTCGAGCGCCACATGTGACCGCTGTAAAAACGAAACGGTAGCCCTGAGCAGCTTTTCAAGCAGGCTTTCACTCTCGCCGACAACCACCCGCACCTTTTCCAGTCGTGGTACTGCCAACTCCGGTACGATCACTCTGACTGCGGGTGCCGCCAGTCGGGCAATAACCATCAATATTATCGGCAGGGCCTACTAGTATGCGGCGGGAGAAGGGTTTTACCCTGATTGAGGTGCTTATCACGCTGGTGGTGGTGACCGTGGGTGTTATGGCGTTGAGCAAGTTTACGATTGCCATTATGGGTAGCGGTCAGGTTTCTCGCGAGCGGCTGACGGCGGTGCATCTGGCTGAGCAGGTACTCGAGCACTGGCAGCATGATGCCTCCGATTATGCGCCGGTGATTGCCACCGCAGGCTGTGCTCTGAGTGATGCAGGCGGGGCGCCATCTTATCCGGTCACAACCACCTGCACATCAGGGGCGGGTGTCGGCATCAGCTATACCATTAGCGTCAATGAGTCAGCGGCAACAGGCCCGCTGCCGGCTAATCTGTCTGCTGTCGGAAACTTTACCCAGCAGGGTTATGCAAATACGCCCAAAACCAAGGTTATAACGGTAAGCTGGTCGCATAAAGGCGCAACACGCTCCATTTATCTGACGCATCTGTCGGAGCCAAAATGAAGATGCAGGATATGACTCAGGGCCGAAACGGCGAGGCCGGATTTACGCTGATTGAAATGATGATCAGTATGACCATGGGTCTGGTGATTATCGCCGGCCTCTCGCTGGTGTTCAATACCAATAGTAAAATATCCAGTGCAATTACCTCCCGAACCGAGCGCATGAGCGATCTCTATCTTGCTTCTCAGCTGATGCAGGCCGGACTGCGTGAATCGATGTCGGTGACGGCGCCGGCCTATCCCGCCGATCTGGCCGCAGGCGGGAGAAAGCCTGCAGCTATCTGTTCTGCCCCGAACAGCCAATCGGTCAGCATTCCGGCCAATTATCCGGCCAGCTTTCCCTATCTTCCTTATTGGGATGCGACCAGCAAGACGTTGACCTATCAGGATATGGACGGGAATACCGGTATTTTTCATTATCAGCATACCCAGACAGATCGCCTCTACTGGCTTCGGCCGGACCCGTGTGTTTATCAGTTTCAGGAGCTGTTGCGGGATTTGGATACAACCAATGGTCTGGTGGTGTCGCCTACATCTGCAGGCGGGCCAGTTAGCATAACCCTGCAGTCCACATATTCGAATGAGCAGCATCAGGGCAGCACGCTGTCGCTGAGCTTCAAGCTATGGCCGAGGAATTGAATATGGGGAGTCATTTTTTGTTGCATGAGGCGGGACGAAACAGCGGGCAGCGTGGTTTTGTGCTGGTTACATCGCTGGTGATGCTGGGGCTCTTGACGCTGATGTCGCTGGCGATGTTCTACTCCGGGCGTATTGCCACCCAGACCAGCAGTACGGCGCAAAGCTCGACCGAAGCCTACTATTATGCTGAAACAGCCGTGCATTATATCTCATGGGCTTTGGCCAATGATGCAGAATTTGATAATCATACCTACACCGGTACCTATGTCGCGGCGGCATTTGGCGAGCCCTTGACTCCGGCCGCTGCTGCCTCGGTAGGGGACTACAATGAGTTGCTTGGCTACCTGTGGACACCCGGCCCGACTGCAATCAGTGATACGCTGCCCGCCGGTACTGCCGGGCAGTTGATGTATTTCGATAACAGCCCGATGGGTGGCCGCCACCTCTGTCTGCAGGATGCCTCACTGTTTAATAACTGTGTGGATGTCACAGTTGATCCGTCCACCCGGGTAGAGCCGTCGATGAACAAGATCAGTGCGCAGCTGCCCCGTTATATCAGGCTGGATATTGCTGCCGATGGCTCGATTACGCCGACTATTCCATCCCTGCCGCACCATGCCACACCTGTTGTCGGGCAGGATATTCCCGCCAATGGCGCTATCATATGGCTGGCTGCGGGGGACCCGAATAATGCCAATCATGATGTGGAAATATACCCTCTAGATCCTGCCAATGCCTATGGCGGCACAGCAGCCACAGCTTGTGTCGGTGGCACATTGCCGAATTGTCCGTGCGACTCTGTCAATGACCCTGCATTTGCTACAGCTCAGGCTTGCGATGCGAACAGCGGTCTATGGTTGTCCACCTACAACATAGTTGCTTATGCCGTTGGTTATGTGAACGGTAAGCCCAGCCATATGCTGCGTGCCGTGATCCAGTAGCCTGTGGCGTAGACGCACAGTTGAAACGGGTTTGATTTGACCGTGGCGGCTTGATCCATATATTGCCCCCTTTATTATCAGGAGATTCTATGCGGAATTTGTTTTTGATGGCCCTCTTCGGCCTGTTTATGTTTGCCGGCATTACCACCCAGCAGGGTGTTGCGGGCTTTATTGCTACCCCGGCTTTTGCTGGAGGGGAGAGCGATAATAAAGACAGCGGTAACAGCAGCGAAAGCAAAGACAGCAACAAAAATGACAACGGAAACAGTAGCAATAGCGACAACAAAGACAGCAATAACAATGATAGTGGCAGTAAAGACAGCAATAACAATGATAGTGGCAGTAAAGACAGCAACAGTAGTGATGGCGGCAGCAAAGACAGCAACGACGGCGGCAATGATAGCAGCAGCAATGACAGCAATAGCGATGATCAGGCCAGCAATGACGATACGTCAGCATTCCACTGTCCTGCCGGCATCACCAGTTGCTACCGCGCGGATGGCACGGAATATGAAGATCTGAACAATCTGCCTGCGACAGCAGCCGGCGGTTCAGGCGGTGCGAGCAGCGGACCGGCACTGGTGCCAGGTCATATGCGCTCCTTCTGATTTGCCCCCTCTTCAGCTTTAATGGCGTCTGCTTCGGTAGACGCCATTTTTTTTTATTAAAGTTAGGCGATCTGTTGCCGATAGATTATATTGATAGTTTCCTCTGTTATGCGGTTACCGTTCCCTTGCGGGAGATACATGTAACGCAGGTCACATCTTTAAGTAGCCAAAAATGATTAACTGGCGTAGCCGGTTAACGACCCAAGGAGAAACACATGAAGAGAAATGCACTGTTTATCATCATGCTGGCGGCAATATGCAGTTTTGCCTTCACAGCTGAAAGAGGCGCGTTGTCGTTCGGAGCCACAGCGGCTCTGGCGGGTAACGATAACAACAGCAACAAGGATAATGGCAACAGCAATAACGATAACAACAGCAATAAGGATAATGGCAACAGCAATAACGATAGCAATAGCAATAAGGATAATGGCAACAGCAATAACGATAACAATAGCAACAAGGATAATGGCAACAGCAATAACGATAACAACAGCAATAAGGATGATGGCAACAGCAATAACGATAACAACAGCAATAAGGATGATGGCAACAGCAACAAGGACGACAGCAGCAACAAGGACGACAGCAGCAACAAGGACGACAGCAGCAACAAGGACGACAGCAGCAACAAGGATGACAGCGGCAACAAGGATGACAGCGGCAACAAGGATGACAGTGGCAACGATGATAATGCCAAGGTAACAATCTGCCACTTCCCTCCGGGTAATCCGCAGAATGCCAATACAATCCAGATTTCAGAGTCGGCTCTCGACGCGCATCTGGCCCATGGCGATAGTCAGGGCAGCTGCCCTGCATGTGCATGTAATCCGGATATTCCGGCTGCCAGTGCTACTTGTACATGTGCAGATGGAACCCCGGGCGTGCTTCCGGGTGTGACTCCTGGTGGCGGTAGCTCTACGGCTCCAGCAAGCAGTGTACGGGAAGTGTTTGGTAACTGATCCGGCAGCACGAATATTATTGTGCTAATGATGACGGCGTCCCTGTAATCGGGGCGCCGTTTTGTTTTTCAGCAGGGATCAGCGTTGATATTCTCGGGTGGCTGGCGAGCAGCGTCAGGCTTTAGGGGAAATCGCTTTGACTGTTCCTTGTGATGAATGGTGGATCTTCACGCCTGCCTGGTGCGGCGATGATGTATGGAGGATGTGATGAAAAGAGGTTGTTTTGTTTTTACAATGCTGGCGTTGCTGGGCATGGCTGTGAGCGCACCATCCGTATTTGCCGACAGTGGCGGCAGTAAGGACAAAGATAAGGATGGCGCTGAAAAGAGTGAGAAGGCAGCAGATAGCAAGGTGACAATTTGCCATGTGACTGGGGGAAATCCATCGAACAGGCATACCCTGAGTGTCGATCAGTCAGCCGTTGATGCGCATATGAATCATGGCGACTCGATGGGTGCATGTGCGGCGGCGGCAGCTACTGGCAGTCATGCGCCGTCGAATGTCAGGGAGATACATGGTCGCTGATTGCTATCGAGAGAACCTGGTGGCGCTTGGGTATCAGGTGATGTATTCGCTGTTGTAGCAGTGTCCGGGCTACAGTGATGCCAGCATGTCACTGACCAGCTTGAGTGCCAGTTGCAATCGATCGGGGTGCTGGCTGGAGAGACAGATCTTGCCACAGGGTTTGGGGCCGCAGCGGCCGGGATAGGAGCCGATCTCCACATCATTGAACTGCAGTTGAATGGCTGCAAGTCCTGCGGCAAATCTGCTCTCGGCCAGTTCCACTTCAATCTCCTGCCTGTGGAACGGCATGTCGCCGAAGTCATGCAGGATCGCATCGAGTTGCGATGCGAAAATATCGGGTACACCCGCCAGAATATAGACATTGCCGATATGCGCACCGGGGGCGATGGTTTGTGCACAGCGAATCAGTCGGGCTCCATCCGGCACGCGAGTCATGCGTCGGCGTCCGTCGTTGAGCCCCTCCTTGCCGTAAAATTCGGTCATCGCCTGCACAATAAAGTTGTGCTCAATCAGGCCCACGCCAAAGGCATCAGCGATGCACTCCATGGTGATGTCGTCATGGGTGGGGCCGATGCCACCGGAAGTGATGACAGCATCATACGTATGCCTGAGCCGGTTCAGTGTGCTGATGATGGCTTGCGATTGATCCGGTACAACGGCTATTTCAGACAGCTTGCAGCCGCAATCAAACAGCTTTTGCGCCGCCAGCCAGGCATTGGCTTCGCGGGTGCGGCCGGATAATACCTCATTGCCGATAACCAGAATGGCAGCAGTCTGATGATTCATTGGTGAAGAATCAGGGGTGAGGCGTCAGGCGTCAAGGGGAAGCCTTGCAGCATTCCGATGACGCACGGATTTTACTGCTTTCGCAGTGCGTTGATACGTGCCTCTGTCGATGGATGTGAGGCGAACAGGGCCATTAGTCCATCGGTAGTGCCGTGAATTTTCATCGTTGCGAGCGCATCTTTTGGCGCCAGAATTGAGCTCTCTTGCTCTTCGGCGGGTCTGGACTGTTGCGACAGTGTCTCGATTTTCTGCAGGGCACGAATCATGTTGCCGGCGCCATAGGCGCGGGCGGCATAGGCATCGGCCTTGAATTCACGGTGACGCGAGTGCCACATCACCACCACCGAGGCCAGGATCGAGAACAGAATCTGCAGTACCATGTTAACAATGAAGTAGAGCATGAAGTTCATTTCACCATCACGTGAGCCAGCGCTGGCAACCAGTCGCGCAATCATGCCGGCCAGGAAGTAGACAAAGGTGTTCATCAGTCCCTGCAGCAGCGTGGTGGCAACCATGTCGCCGTTATCGACATGGCCCATTTCATGGGCAAGCACCGATTTCAGCTCATCATCCGACATGGCCATGGCCAGTCCGGATGAGACCGCTACCATGGCGTTGTTGCGGGTGGGGCCGGTGGCAAAGGCGTTGGGTGCGTCATCCCAGTAGACCCAGACTTCGGGCATTTTGATGCCGGCCTTTTGCGAGAGTTCCCTGACCGTGTTGTATACGAGACGCTCTTTGGGTGTGGTGGGGTCGGTGACCTGCTGCATCTTGTACATGCGTTTGGCCATCGATTTTGACATCCACAGGGAGATGAATGCGCCGCCGAAGCCGAATACCATGGCCCAGGCGAACTGATAGGTGGCGACACTGCCACGCAAATCGATGCCGAAAGCAGGCAGCACAAAGTTGATCAGGATGGTGCCGCTGATCGCCAGTGTCAGAAAAACCAGTAAATTGGTGATGATCAACATGAATAAACCTTTAAAGCTTCGCATGATTCCTCCGGTTAGTTATCATGGGTGCAAATGTGGAGGTCGTATGCTGACTTTTCAAGCCTTGAAATCAAATGACAATAGCCTTAAGTACCCTTCATGAATTCAGATACCGTACTCGACCCCGATCAGATTGATGCAGCAGCTGCTGCGGATGCAGAAATAGAGAGCGGCACAGCCGCCGATACAGCCAAAGAAGGGACGCTGGTGCGCGCAGATGAAGCGCTGCCCGAGCAGCTGACACTGCTGCCTCTCTCCAATCGGCCGCTGTTTCCGGGGCTGGTCGTACCGCTGGTCTATGAGGGCGGAGAGATGGGCAAGGTGGTTCGCGATCTGGCCGATAGCCATGACCAGTATGTCGGCCTTGTGCTGGTGCGCGATGAGAATGAGGTCTATGCGCCGCAGAACCTGTATGAGGTGGGTGTTGTGGCCCGCATCGTCAAGGCGGTGGAAATTGAGGGCCATGGCCTGCATCTGGTTGTGGAGTGCATACGTCGATTCAGTATTGAGGGTTTTATCACCAGCGAAAACCCGATCAGGGTCGCTGCCCGTTATCGTACGGAAACCTCGTATGAGGATAATATTGAACTGCGCGCCTATACGGTGGCGGTGATCAATACGATCAAGGAGCTGCTCAAGCATAACCCGCTCTACGAGGAGGAGTTGCGCCTGTTTGCCTCGCGTTTCGATGTCAATGAGCCGAACCGCCTGGCCGATTTTGCTGCCAGTCTGACCACTGCCAGCCGGGAAGATCTGCAGGATATTCTTGAGACATACCCGATTTTTGACCGTCTGAAGAAAGTGGTGTCGCTGCTGAATCGGGAGCTTAATGTCAGCAAGGTGCAGACAAAAATTCGTGAAAATATTGATGAGCGCATCTCCGAGCAGCAGCGTCACTTCTTTCTGCAGGAGCAGTTGCAGGAGATTCAGCGTGAACTGGGTCTGAATGAAGATCCGCAGGAAAAAGAGCTGGATGACTTCCGTAAAAAGGCAAAAAAGCTGAAGTTCAGCGAAGAGGCCAGCAAGGTCTTCGAAGAGGAGTTGAAAAAGCTGTCGATGCTTGACCCCTCATCGCCCGAGTACAATGTGACGCGCACATACCTGGATTGGCTGACCTGGCTGCCATGGGGCAAGTTGTGCCGCGAGCGCTATAATCTGAAGGCTGCGGCCAGAACCCTGAACAAGCACCACGCGGGTCTGGATGATGTAAAGGATCGCATCCTCGAGTTTATCGCCGTCGGCGCGCGCAAGAAGGCGGTCGGTGGATCCATTATTCTGTTTGTCGGGCCACCGGGTGTCGGTAAAACCTCACTGGGCAAGGCGATTGCCGAGGCGGTGAATCGACCTTTTTTCCGTTTTTCAGTCGGCGGCATGCGCGATGAAGCGGAAATCAAGGGCCACCGCCGCACCTATATCGGTGCGATGCCCGGCAAGATTGTGCAGGCCCTGAAGCGGGTGAATGTCGCCAATCCTGTGATCATGATCGATGAGGTGGACAAGATCGGTTCCGATTTCCGCGGCGATCCGGCTTCGGCGCTGCTGGAGGTACTCGATCCTGAACAGAATTTCGATTTTATGGACCACTATCTCGATGTGCGTTTTGATCTGTCGCGCGTACTGTTTCTGCTTACGGCCAATCAGCTGGATACCGTGCCGCGCCCGCTGCTGGACCGTGCCGAGATCATTCGACTGCCGGGCTATATGGCCAGTGAAAAGGTGGATATCGCCCGCAAACACCTGTGGCCGGCGCAGCTGAAAGAGCATGGGCTGGAGCGAGAGGATGTATCTGTGACCAGTGCTGTATTCCGGCATCTGGTTGAAGATTATGCCCGCGAACCGGGTGTGCGCCGACTGGAAGGGTTGATGAAAAAGATTCTGCGCAAGGTGGCGAGGAATCTGGCCGAAGAGAAGGTGGAGCTACCGCTGCGTATCGCTGTCTCCGATATCAAGGGTTATATCGGGCAGCCGCGCTTTCGCGAACAGGCAATCAAGGAGGGGGTGGGACAGGCGACCGGTCTGGCCTGGACCGCCATGGGTGGTACAACGCTGACGCTGGAGGCGACGATTACCCATCGCGATGCTCGCGGCATGAAGATCACCGGCCAGCTGGGCAAGGTGATGCAGGAGTCCTCCGATATTGCCTACTCCTATGTTGTGGCCAATCTGGAACGATTCGGCGCACCCGTTGATTTCTTCGACAAGGCATTTGTGCATATGCATGTGCCGGAAGGGGCCGTACCCAAGGATGGCCCGAGTGCTGGCATTACCATGGCGACAGCACTGCTCTCCCTGGCGCTGGATCGGGCACCTGCCCGTATTGCCATGACCGGAGAGCTGACGCTGACCGGCGAGGTGCTGCCGATCGGTGGCGAGCGTGAAAAGCTGCTGGCGGTCAAACGACTGGGTATTACCGAGGTGATTCTGCCGGCGGCGAATGAGGTGGATGTGGATGAGCTGCCTGAGTCGGTGCGTGAAGGAATCACGATCCATTATGCCCGGCAGTTCAGTGATGTGGCCAGACTCATGTTCGGCATTCGCATGAAACCGGTAAAACGATGTAAGGTCGAACTGTTGAAGCCGTCCGACAAGACGACTCAGACAGACCAGACTTGATCAGGAGATCTTGACGACAATATCGTTCAGTTTGTCGGCGGCGTGGGCCAGACGATCCGCGCCGTTCGACATATGGCGGTAGATCTCCCTGTGTTTGAAGATATCAATGATGGCCAGCGCCAGCAGTTGGTGCCCATCACCGTTATTGTCTCCGGGGATCTTTTTCAACATGGCCTCAGTATGAAACAGCTGCCCGATGGCATGTCGATATACCGACTCAACCCGGCGCTCGGCCTTGCGCGCTGCCATCGCATCGTGCTCGGCATGGGACGGCTCTGCCGACAGCTTGGCAAAGCCGCGTTGCAGCGCCTGGCACCCGGCCAGTAATTCATTGGCCATTTCAAGCATGTGCCGGTCCGGCTCCAGATTGAGTACTTCCATTTCACGTACTGTGGTTTTTGCATAATTGATGATGTCATCAATGCTGGTGATCGCATCGTGGATATCTTCACGGTCCATCGGGGTTGTGAATGCCTTGTCGAGCACCTGGCTGTTCCGCCGTTTGAGCTTGTCGCCCTGCTTTTCCAGCCGCCGTATCTCGGCCGCGGTCTCGGCATCGCCGCGTTCCATATAGCTGACAAAAACCGTCATGGCCTGCAGGCAGAGGTCGCACTGCTCATTGATCAGCGTAAAAAAATCGGGCATGGGTGGAATCACCCTGTCGACCAGCTTTCTCAGGTAGCTTCCGATGGTTCTGCTCATATCATACCTCCTGTGATGCCGGTTGCGAACTGCAACAGCATATAGATGCTTGCGGCGATTACGCCTGCACCCGGAATGGTGATGATCCAGGTGCTGACAATGTCGCCGGCTTTTTTCCAGCGTACCGAGCGGGGGCGCTCGGAAGCACCAATGCCCATGATTGATGATGAAACGACATGCGTGGTCGAAACAGGCCCCCCCAGCATTGCGGCCGAAAAGATGACCACGCCGGCGGTGATCTGGGCGTTGACCGCATGCAGCGGCCGGATCTTGTAGATGCCGAAGCCAACGGTGCGCACGATGCGCCAGCCGCCCGACATGATGCCCAGTGTGATGGCCACGGCACAGAGCAGTACCACCCAGAAGGGCACTTCAAAGGCCGGGATGAAGCCGCCAAGCAGCAGGATCATGGTGATGACGCCCATGCTCTTCTGCGCATCGTTGGCGCCATGGGCAAAGGCGAGGGCCGCCGTGGTCAGGAACTGGGTGCGTCGCAATGTCTGGTTGATCTGCAGCGGTGCACTGCGTAGCAGCAAGCCCATCCAGCGGTGGATCAGAAAGCCGGCCCAGAAGCCGATGACCGGGCTGATCAGCAGCGCCAGCAGCACCTTGAATACGCCGGTCAGGTGCCCCTCTGCCAGTTGCCGGATGCCCCATACAATATGCTCGCCACCGGCTGAGATCAGTACCGCCCCCACCAGTCCGCCAACCAGCGCATGCGAGGAGGAGGAGGGGATGCCGTAGTGCCAGGTGATGATGTTCCAGATGACTGCGGCAGCCACGCCGCACAGGATGATCGCCATGGCCGGCAGTGGCGGCAGTGCCGAAATATCGACAAAGCTGCCGATGGTATCGGCGACGGCTGTGCCACCGAGCAGCGGGCCGAGAAACTCAAACAGGCCGACAACAAGCACGGCCTGCAGCGGTGTCATGGCGCGTGAGGCAATGGCCGTGGCAATGATGTTCGAGGCATCATGAAAGCCGTTGGTGTAATCAAACACCACCAGCACGATCACTGTGGCTGCCGCAATCACGAGCAGACTATCCATCGGGTCTACCTCCTGCCTGGAGGGTGATCATACCCCCTGTCAAAGCTGGAGGGCAACCGCCAGCGGGTAGCTCTATTTGCTTAGTTTTTTTTGAAGCTGGTGACCAGCAACAAAACAACAGCCACCGAGATACAGGCATCGGCGATATTGAAGGCCGGCCAGTGGTATTCAACGCCGCCTGCGCGCACATACCAGTCGACAAAATCAACCACGTAGCCCAGTTGAATGCGGTCCCAGATATTGCCTGCGGCTCCGGCAAGAATCATCACCAGCAGCCATGAGGTGATGCCGGGGCGAAGACGCTCCTGCCACCACCAGATGAGCACGGCGATGGCGATACCGATGGTGACGCCGAGCAGCAGCCAGAGCCTGACGGCATCCGGCAGGTCGGCAAACATCGAGAAGGCTACGCCCGGATTGTAGGCGCGAATAATATTGAAAAAACCGTCGATGATCGATGCGGCCTGGAAATCGGCCTGCTGGATCCACCATTTGGATAGCTGGTCTGCGCAGAGCAACAGGGTAAAAAGCCCGATCTGCAAAGTTGTTCGACTTGTCATGGATACCTCGCCTGTAAACGGAGCGAAGCATGGCATAACACTATGGATATGCCAGCTGTCAATGCGATCAGGTAGCAGATTCGGAAGTGTGATGCGGGTCACATCATTGCCGGAATGGGAAGGGGAGCGTCCACGCTATCCGGCATCATAGGCAACGCTATTGCTAATGTCCGGATCAGCGTTGCCGATAGTTTGTAGCAGCGGTAATGCGCAAAGAATCGGCCCGGTGTGACAAGCCTCCTCCCCCCCCCCCTTCCCTGGAGCTTGTCACCCGGGTTCCGTTTTTGTTCCCCGTGTAACATATCTGGTGCAACCGGCCGGTTACCTGCTCACATGCAAAGCTTAATCATTCGATCTGCTTTGATTGCGGCTGTTTTCAGTGCATCAGCAGGCATTCACCCTGCTACGCCAGATATTGAAAAAGTTCCCTTATGCATCGCCGGTCTCCATGCTACATTGCGCGCATGCCAAATAAGTCTGCCGAAAGCGCTCACACCCCGATGATGCAACAGTACCTGAAAATCAAATCCGAATATGCGGATTGTCTGCTGTTTTACCGTATGGGTGATTTTTATGAGATGTTTTTCGATGATGCGGCAGAAGCATCACGCATTCTTGATATTACACTGACCAAGCGTGGAAAAGCGGGCGGTGATGATATTCCCATGGCCGGTGTACCCTGGCATCAGGCGGAAGGTTATCTGGCGCGTCTGGTGGCTGCCGGCAAACGTGTTGCGGTGTGCGAGCAGATGGAGCCGCCCGATGCCAGCAGCAAGGGGCCAGTGCGCCGGGAAGTGGTGCGCGTGGTTACCTCCGGCACCATTACCGAGTCAGAGTTGCTCGATCAATCGCGCTCGGCACCGCTGGTTGCCTGCTTCCGGCAGGGTGAGCGGTGGGGCATCGCGGCGCTGGATCTCTCCTGCGGAGACTGGCGTCTGCTGGATGGACATGGTGATACGGCATTTGAGGAGCAGCTGGCGGTGCTGGCACCGGCAGAACTGCTGCTGACGGCTGCCGATGAGACGGTGTTCACAGCGCCTGTTGCCCGACCCGGCGACTGGAGCTTTTCGGCCTCGGTTGCACGTGAACAGCTGGAGCAGCATTTCGGTATCAGTGACTGGCAGTCGCTGAATCTGGACGGGCACCCCCTGGCTGCTGCGGCAACAGGTGCTGTGCTGGTCTATCTGGGGCAGACGCAGAAGTGCTCACTGGCGCATTTGCAGCTGCCGGTATTTATCGAGCAGGGCGAAGGGATGCGCATCGATATGCGTTCACGCCGCAATCTGGAGTTGTACTGCGCCCTGAATGGCGACCCGAAAGGCGGCATGATTGCCGTTTTGGATGAGAGCTGTACGCCGATGGGGGCGAGGCTCCTGCGTCTGTGGATTGATAACCCGCTGACGGATCTGGAGCAGCTGCAGCAGCGACAGAATGCGGTGCAGAGCCTGATTGATGACAACGAAATGATGGCAGCAGTGCGTAGCGAATTGCGTGATGTGCGCGATATGGAGCGCATGCTGACCCGTATTGTACTGGCACGTGCGAATCCCCGTGATTTCAGGGGTATGGCAGAGGCATTGCTGGCACTGCCTGTGCTGCACAAGCTGCTCGGTGATCGTAGCGGCTTGTTTGCCGACATGATTACAGCCATGCAGGGGCTGGAGGCTGTGGCTGTGGAGCTGGATCGGGCTATTGTTGAGATGCCGCCGGCGCTGTTTCGCGATGGCGGCGTGATTCGCGAAGGCTTTGATCCGGAGCTGGATCGATTACGCGGCCTTGCCCGTGATGCCGGCGACTGGCTGCGTGATTACGAGGCACGGGAACGTGAGCGCACGGGGCTTAGCAACCTGCGCGTCAAATATAACAAGGTATTCGGCTACTTTATCGAGATTTCACGGGCCCAGGCCAAAGAAGCGCCAGTCGATTACGTGCGCAAACAGACACTGGTCAATGCCGAGCGTTTTATCACCGATGAGCTGCATCAGTTTGAATCCGAGATTCTCGGTGCACGCGATGCCGCCATGCAGCGCGAGGATGCTCTGGTTGAATCTGTGCGGCAATTGCTCAGCGGGCACGCGCCGGCCATTCAGCGGGCGGCGCGTGCCGTAGCAGCGCTGGATGTGCTGGCCTGCTTTGCCCACCTTGCCATTCGCCACCGCTATGTGCGGCCGCAGGTACATGGCGGGCGGGCGATGAAGATCGTCGGTGGGCGCCATCCGGTCGTTGAGCGACATCTGCAGAGCAATGAGCCGTTTGTGGCCAATGATACGCATATGGATATGAAGTCGCGCCGGTTTATGCTGCTGACCGGCCCGAACATGGGTGGTAAATCGACCTATATGCGGCAGGTGGCATGGATTGTCTGGCTGGCGCACACAGGTTGTTTTGTCGCCGCAGACGAGGCGCGTGTGCCGCTGACCAAGCGCCTGTTCACGCGTGTCGGCGCCGGTGATGAACTGGCCAGCGGCCGTTCGACCTTTATGGTGGAGATGATGGAAACGGCAACCATCCTTAATCAGCTGGGGCCGCGATCACTTGTTATCGTTGATGAAATCGGACGTGGCACCAGCACCTGGGACGGGCTGGCCATCGCCTGGTCGGTGGCCGAGCGACTGATTGGCTCAGCCGATGTGCTGACGCTGTTTGCCACCCATTACCATGAGTTGACGGAGCTGCCTGATACGTGGGCCGCAGCATTTAATGCATCGGTAACGGTTCGCGAATGGAATGGCTCAGTCATCTTTATGCATCAGGTAGTGGAGGATGCTGCCGATCAGTCCTATGGTATAGCCGTGGCACAGCTGGCGGGACTGCCGCGAGAGGTAGTGAAACGGGCGCGGGAGCACCTGTTCCGGCTTGAACATGGCTCGGAGCTGGCGGCGGAATCTGGCAAAAACCAGCTGGGGCTGTTTGCTGTGGCTGAGAAGAGACAACAGCAGGTGGAGCTGGAGAGCCTGCGCGCGCTCAGGGACAGGGTAAGGCAGGCGGATGTGAATACGATGCGCCCGCTGGATGCACTGATGTTTCTCGATAAACTGATACAAGAGGTGGAATGAAATGAGTTATGCAAATAAACTGACACTGCTGGCGCTGCTGGCATTAAGTGCCTGCACATGGGTGGAGCCTACTGATTCGGGTGTACATGTGCGTGTGGCATATTTAAGCCAGATTGATGGCTGCAAGGAGCTGGGCAAGGCTACGGTTGAGGTGCTCGACAAGGTGCTGTTTGTTTCGCGCTCGGCCGATCAGGTTGCGGCAGAGCTGGAGGTGTCTGGGCAGAATGCAGCTGCCGAAATGGGCGGTGATACGATTGTGGCTATGAGCCGGGTCATTGATGGCGAGCAGGTATTCCGTGTCTATCGCTGCAGGCAGTAATTTGACACCCCGCCAGGAGCTGGAGCGGGTCTATGCAGCGGTAGCTTCGGCTCTCGCCGCAGGTGAAAACGGGTCCACATTGAGCCGCTTGATGTGCAGTGGCGTGGATGAGCTGCTGATTCGTTTGTGGCAAACAAAGGCACCGAAAGCTGCGACCTGTATCGACCTGATCGCGGTCGGCGGTTATGGCCGCGGTGAGTTGTCGCCGCACTCCGACTGGGATCTGTGGTTTATTGTGCCGGATACCTGTCCGAAAGATGCAGAGGCTGAGATGCAGGCATTTCTGCTGTCGCTATGGGATATGGGGGCGAAGATCGGCCATGCCGTGCGTAGTGTGAAAGAGACGCTGGAGCATGTGCAGGAAGACTGGTCCAGTGCGACAGCTGCATTGGAGTCGCGCCTGCTATCGGGGCCGGGTGAGCTGAATCAGCAACTGCAGGCAAAACTGGATCTGTTTTTCAGGAAGCAGCGCAAGGCTTTTGTTGTGGCTAAGCTGGCGGAGCTGGAAGAGCGGCACCAGCGTACGGGTGGCACGGCCTTCTGGATGGAGCCTGATATCAAGGAAGGGCAGGGCGGCTTGCGGGATGTGCAGGCGGCTTTCTGGATGGGCAAAGTATGGTATGGCTGTGACAGCATTACCGGACTGATCGATGCCGGCGGCATTTCGGCACGGGAGCTGGAGCAACTGCTGGCTGCACAGGATTTTCTGTGGCGCTGTAGAGCGGCGCTGCATCTGGATGTGAAGCGGGCGAGCGACCGGCTGGGTTTTGAACAACAGGTAACGCTGGCTGAGCGTATGGGCTATCAATCTGCAGGGCACAGGCCGGCAGTGGATACCTTTATGAAGGATTATTTCAGACATGTCGGGCGGGTTGCTAGGGTTACCGGCCTGCTGGTCATGCATTTTCAGGAGCAGTTGCATCCACAGCGCTTCAGTTTCAAACGTGCTATCGGGGATGGTTTTACCCAGGAAGGTACACTGGTAGGCATCAGCGACGTCGATGTCTTCAAACAGGATCCGCTGCGTCTGCTGCGGGTGTTTTATGTTGCCCAGCAGGGTCAGCGCACGCTGTCCAGTCAGGCGCTGCGCCAGATTCGTGCCGATGTACTGCTGATTGACGATGCCTTTCGTGACAACCTCGAGGCACAGCGAATCTTCATGAGGATTTTGCGCGGCAAACGCAATGTGCACTGGGCACTGAAAGCGATGAATGATACCGGTGTGCTGGGGCGCTTTATCCCGGCTTTCCGCGAGGTGGTCGGTCTTGGCCAGTTCAACCGTTATCATGCCTATACGGTGGATGAACATACCATTCGCGCAGTCGGTGAAGCGCGCAATTTCTGGCATAGTGATCGACCCGTGCGGCTGTCGCTGGCGCATGAGGTTTGTCACGCCATTCACCGGCCTGAGCTGCTTTATATTGCGCTGATATTTCACGACATTGCCAAGGGTATGCCGGGCGATCACTCCGATGAGGGGGCAATCCTGGCGAGGGAGTTCTGTCAGCGTATGCATCTGGATGCGGATGCGGCTGAGCTTGTCGAGTGGCTGGTACGGGAGCACCTGCTGATGGCGGTCAAATCACAGCGCTTTGATCTGTCCGATCCGCAGGTGATTCGTGCCTTTGCCGAGCGCGTCGGCAACCAGAGCCACTTGCGCTACCTGCTACTGCTGACGATTGCCGATATTGCAGCGGTGGGGCCCAATGTCTGGAATGACTGGAAGGGGTCGCTGCTGCAGGAGCTCTACCGGCTTACCAGTCAGTATTACCAGAGTGATGAAAGTATCAGTGAATCCTCCGAACGACTGCACCGCACGCGCGTGCAGGCAGCACTTGATGGAGCGGGTGGTCAGCATGAATCGCTGGTGGCGGCAGTGGCGCAGATGCCGCGTGCATGCATCATGCATTTTCCACCCCGCCACCTGCAGCATATCGTTGAGCTGATTGCCTCAGTCGATGGCGATGGTGTGAAATACTGGGTGGATCGTGATCGCGGCCACAGCCTGTTTTTTGTCGTCGCGCGGGAGCGAAGCGGCCTGTTTGCTGCACTCACGGCGACGCTGACCTCGGGTCATGGCAGTATTATGGCGGCATATGCCGATGAACTCGCCGATGGTCGCGTGCTGGATGTGTTCCATCTGCAGAGCGGGGATGGTTCACCCTTTGATATCGAGAGCGACCTGGAGCGATTGCAAAGCCGCATCGTCAAGTTGCTGGCTGCAGATCCGATGCCGAGAATCGCAATTGAGGCAACGTTCAAAATCAATGTATTGATGCGACGGGTGGACGTTCGGGTACGTGAGCTGCCCGAAGCGTCATTCCGGGCAACGGCCATTGAGGTTTCAGCGGCCGATCAGCCACGTCTGCTGGCCAGGCTTGCCGATGCGATTGCAACCGAGGGCTATCAGCTGCACAGCGCTTCGGTCTCGACGTTCGGAGAGCGGGCTGTGGATGTCTTCTTTGTCACTGATAGTGAATCGCATCAGTTGACACAGCAGCAGCTTGCCTCGCTGAGTGAAATACTCAGTGATATTGCTACGTTGCCGGAGCAGACAGCCGGGGTATGATAGTCGGAACTGCAGTGGCGAGGCGCATCTTTTATGAATTTTCTTGAGCGGATATTCGAGACGCGAAAGACGAGCAAGCACGGTTTTGTCCTGGCGCTCGGTGGTGGCGGTGGGCGCGGGCTGGCTCATCTGGGTGTACTGGAGGTGTTAGAAGAGCATCACTGTCGGCCTGATGCCATTATCGGCAGCAGTATCGGGGCACTGTTCGGAGCGATGTATGCCATGCAGCCGGATGCACGCATCGTGACGGAGCGAGCGATGGAGATACTGGCTTCGGAGTCATTCAACAGTCTGGATCTGCCGGTGCTGGATGAGGCCGATACACAGGACCAGAGCTGGCTCTCCATACTGACCGCAGCAGCCAGACAGACCATGCTGTTTACCCGGGCCGCGACCGGCCGGTTTATTGCCGATACGAATGTGCTGACCGATATTGCTCTTACCTTCAGCGGCGGGGAATCCTTTGCCGATGCGCAGATACCGCTCTATATCACTGCTGTTGAGTTTCCCAGCGGCGAATGTCATCTGTTTTCCGCCCATTCAGGCATACCACTTGCCAGCGCTATTGCCGCCAGTATGGCTATCCCCAGCGTATTCGAGCCGGTGCAGATTGACGGCAAAAAGTATGTCGACGGGGGTGTTGTTGCAGAGCTACCCTCGAAAGAGGCCAGAATGATTGCCACTGCTAACCAGCTGGTGCTGGCGGTGAATGTCGGAGCCCGGCCGCGGCCGGATGTCGAACCGGCCAATGTCTATAGTATGCTCGACTGGACCGCACAGATTAAATCATTACACCTGCGTAAATACGCCAAGGATTATGCCGATATTGTTATCGAGCCACTGGTGGCATTTACGCAGTGGCATGACTTCTCCAATCCGGAGCAGGAGATCGACAAGGGGCGCCAGGCGGCACTGGAAATGATGCCGAAGCTGATCGGGCAGCTGGGACGGTGAGACTGTGGGGCAGGTAGAGCGGGGCGTTATACTGGCGGCAGGCCTGGGTACGCGGTTGAAGTGGTTGACGCATGGACGCCCCAAGGCGTTGATGCAGGTGGGCGGAGAGCCGGCGATTGTGCATGTGATCCGCGCCCTCGTAAGGCAGGGGGTGCGTGAGATTGCCGTGAATATTCATCACCATGCCGATCAGATGCGCGCGTGCCTCGGTGATGGCTCCAGATTCGGCTGTCACCTGTCGATCAGTTATGAGGCGGCACTGCTGGATTCCGGCGGCGGCGTGAAACAGGCGCTGGACCTGTTGCCGGGAAATTCTCCTTTTGTGGTATGGAATGCGGATGTGCTGAGTGATATAGATGTGCAGGTGCTGGCGGCAGCGCTGCCGGCATCATGCGATGCAGCGATCGGTCTGGTCTCCAATCCGGCCCATCATGCGCGTGGTGATTTTGCCCTGGAGAGGGGTTATGTCATGAGCGAGGGGAGCGAGCGCTTTACCTTTTCCGGTGTGTCGGTGTGGCGTGCGCATGCGCTGGATGCTTACAGCAGCGGCGACCTGTTTTCATTAACCCAGCCGATGCGCGCCCTGATCGCTAAACGACGCTGCGCAGGTTTGCTGCATCGCGGCCGCTGGTTTGATATTGGTCGTCCGCGGGACTTGATGCTGGCAAATCGTTTTTTGGGTGCCGGCTGATGCGAATCTGGATTGATGCTGATGCCTGCCCGAAAGTGATCAAGGAGATTCTGTTTCGTGCCGCAGAGCGTGTGCAGATGCCACTGACACTGGTGGCCAATATGAAGCTCCAGCACCCGAAATCGGCCTATATCGATTCTGTGCGTGTGGCCGCAGGCGCCGATGTGGCCGATGCCTATATTGTCGATCATTGTGAGCCGGGGGACCTGGCCATTACCGCTGATATTCCGCTGGCCGCCGGCATGATCGAGAAGGGTGGCTTTGCGCTTAATCCGAGGGGCGAACTCTACACGCCGGATAACGTGCGCAGGGCCTTAAGTATTCGTAATATGATGGACGAGATGCGCGGCAACGGTGTGATCACGGGCGGTCCACCCGCATTCAATAATGCCGACCGCATGGCCTTTGCCAATCAGCTGGATCGTTTCCTGACCAAACACCTGAAGGGGAAATCATGATTCTGCATGCGCAACTGGCGAAAGACTGTTTTGTTATCGGCCGCTTTCCGCTCTGCGCGCTGCTGCTGCTCAATGACAGCCACTACCCGTGGTTTATTCTGGTGCCGCAGCGTCAGGGCATTACCGAGATGCATCAGCTCACCGAGGCTGACCAGCAGCAGCTGATGCGCGAATCATGCCAGCTTGCCGCCTGTATCGAAAAGGAGTTTAACGCCGATAAAATCAATGTTGCCGCCCTCGGCAATATGGTGCCGCAGCTGCATATCCACCATATCGTGCGTTACAAAACCGATCCCGCCTGGCCTGCACCGGTCTGGGGCAAGTTCCCTGCCATCCCTTATGAGCAAGAGTCGGCAGATAAAATATCCCGGCGCATGCAGACATTACTGAACTTGAATTAAGCACGCCTAATCGGAGCTCCATTTGATTGCATGATTGGGGCTCCTCATAACTGACACACCCAGACAGATGTCCCGGTCACTGGTGGACAGTCTGTATATGCAGTATGCTGGCAAGCTGTGGCTGTGTATGTACAAGAAGATGAGCAGCTGCTCCCGAATGTATCCATGCCTGTTCCATGTTTGTTTCCAGATCAGTATGCAGCGCGCATATGAAGAGGAACGAGGCCCATGGTTCCTGTATCGATACTGACGGGTGCAGTGGGTGGGCAGGGAGCGATTTTAGCCCCCGCATTGCTGCCCCGCAGTGGGGATTTGAGCGTTAGTGTTAAACAGGAGAGGATGTGATGGATATAACCAAAATTGCGGCAGTTGCGCTGATCGTGGCCGGCGTACTGGGACTTGTGTATGGCGGCTTCAGCTATACGAAGGAGACCCATGAGGTGAAGTTGGGATCGATTCAGATGTCGGTAAAGGACAAGGAGACGGTTAGCGTCCCTGTTTGGGCTGGGGTAGGAGCGATAGCAGGTGGTGGCTTGTTGCTGCTGATTGCTGGTAACAGGCGCAAGCGCTGAGCTTCTTGTCGAGAATGGTGGGTCAGATTACGACTTTGCACCTGCTTGATTTACGTTGAATGCCGACATGACTCGCTTCTTGATGCGCTGCTCATCAGTGTCTTGCAGAGTGCTGCATAAGGCACCATGAAGCCACGCAATCAAGCAACAGTGAGTGCCTTACGCTCTTTCTCCAAGCCGCATTGAGCTGTCAGAAGCGGAACAGGGCGCGCATGAAGAACCAGTTGTCGGTTACCATCTGGATGCCGCGCGTTTTCTGATATGCCGGAATACGGTATTCGCCGCTGAGTATGATGGAGGGGGTGGCCACCCACTGAAAACCGGGTGACAGGAAGAGCGAGTTGATGCCGGTGTTCGCCACATTGTCGATTAGAGACATCATCGTATTCTGATAGGAAATCTTGCCATTATCCCTTGTACCATCGCTACTGTCGTTGCGGGACCAGACACCGTTCAGATCCAGCTTGACGTTGAATGTTGAGGCGATGCGATAACGTGCTGACAGATCGTAGTTCAGCCGGTCGCCCACTTTGTAACCGAGGTTGTTACGGCTGTTCATCTGATAGGTCAGCGATGGTGATAGCAGCCACTGAGCGCCACCGTCCTGATGCTCACCAAACGCGAGTGTACCGTTGGCAATAAGCAAACCGTCCCAGCTGCCTGTACCTGCCTGCATCATCATATGCACCAGATCGCCAGTTGTGGCGCTACGCGAAGTATACTTTCCTGTTGGTGCCTTGATGCCCACACCGACGCTGAAACGCTGGCGCGTGCGAAAATCGTTATCTTTATAAACATCACGCAGGTAAAGCAGTGATATATCGCTGAGACCGCTGATGGTCTCCATGGTCATTGGCCTGTAGGTGATGCCGGCCGGGGTCTTCATGCCCATGGTCATCTCCATGTCGTTGATGACATAGGGCACGGTCAGCACAAAGGCATTGTTCTCATCCATGCGGTAGGCGGCATTCACACCGATTTTCTGCATCGTCATTTTGGTAGGGACGCTGTACATCGACATTGCCGGACGCGTGGCCAGATTGTTGTTGATTACCTGCGTGGAGCTGAGCTTGCTCGTGCCCTGTTTGATCATTTTCATATTCATCAGATCAAACTGCGTGGTGATGCTCAGGCCGTTGGCGCTGCCCACACCCTCAACACCTGCTGCGATACAGCAGGATAAACCGCACTCGCTGGCGCTGGCATTGGCCGCGAAGCCCGTTAACAGCAGTGCAAACAACAGCCTGCTTCTACTCAAGGCAATATATTTCAAGGTGAAGCCCTCCCAAGGCGCGAGATGCAATCGACCCGGATTGATCCCGGAGCGTACGCTATGGGTAGGGTGCACGCAGTTGTATGCGACAAATTGTCGCACCTGCGATTGCCGGGCATAAAAGTACGGCGTAAGTGGTGAGGGCGGACTCTGTTTCGGGCTTTATCGCTCCAGCTGGTACTGCATGATGCAGTGACATCGGATCGGCGTGATCAGCTCTTTCGGCAGCGGCGGGAACGGGCGGGATGCTTGCAACGCCTCCATGCTGGATGTGCGCAGGACGTTGGAGCCGCCACTGATCTGCACATCGCTGATCTGGCCGGACGGATCAATCATGAATGATATATCGATATTGCCCTGCAGATGGCGGCGGCGGGCGGAATAGGGGTAGCGCTTGTGCGCTTCAAGCTCGGCCATGATGCGGGTTAGATACTGCCTGCGCAGCAGCTTTATCCGGTTCTGCTCAGCTATCCTATCCCTGCTCGGTGCTGCCTGCTGTGTGATAACAGGGGCTGACGGCTGTGCCGGTTTGGCAGCCGGCTGCCGGACGATGTGTGCCGGTTTTGGTTCGGCAGGTGACGGCCGGGCAACGTTGCGGGTTTGTTTTACCGGCTTTTTCAGCGCAACCGGTTCCGGTTTCTCTACCGGTAGTTCTGCGACCGGCTCCGGCTTTTCAGGTGCGGGCGCAGGCTCCACCGCTTTCGGTGCTTCAGCAGCCATGGCCGTTGTGACGAGCTCAACCTCCAGTAGCGCATCCCGATGCGGCGTGCCTGCATCGGGTTTGATCAGGCTGCCCAGCTGCACCAGCAGGACGATATGAATGACAGCAGCAAGCAGCAGCGATGCGGGCCCATGCCATGCATTTTTCCGCTCCTCGCGCACGCGTCCCTGCTCCGCGAACGAGAAGTCGGCGGGTTGGCGGTTGGTTGACATCATGCAGGTACCACCCTGAAGGCGCTGGCTATGCCCATTTAAAAGTTGGCACGCGCCTGCACAAAGAAGCTGCGCCCCTCACCGGGCAGACGTTGGCCGGTTGCCACAGCCGAAGTCTGGCCTGCGGCAACGCCGGCGAAAAGCATGGTGCCTGTGAATATCAATACTGAGCGCTTGTGTCGTGAGATACGGTTTGTTGCAGAGTACATAGGTTGGTCCCTTCCCCGGGTTGTTGCGACTAATGCTATGGAACCGTACTGCCCTCTTGAATGTGGCAAATTGTCGCATGTTATTGAAGGGTGGGTATTGTATGATTGCCACAGCAGGCAGTGATATCTCTCAGCAGGAGAACGGATGACATTGGACGGATTAGAGCAGGTGAGTAGTGCCAGGGTAATGCCGCGCAATATGGGGCGATTGCTGCTGATGCGCACGGTGCTGATTCTGTGTCAGTTGCTGCTGGTACTGGTGTCGCTGTTTTATGACGGTATCGCGCTGCCACTGCCGGAGATCATGGTTGTGATTACGCTGTATATTACGGTGAATGTCATATCGCTGGTCTTTCTGTTGCGCGGGAAGGGGCTTTCCGAGCGGGTCTATTTCGGCCAGCTGTTGACGGATGTGCTCTTTCTGACGCTGCTGCTCTACTTCTCGGGCGGCTATACCAACCCACTTATATCGCTCTACCTGCTACCGCTTATTATTGTCAGCTCAACGTTGGGCAGACACAGGGCGCTGGTGATGGCGGCACTGATTCTGATCTGCTACACGCTATTGGTATTTCAATATTGGCCACTGTTTACCATGGGCGGCGCGGCAGCCGGAGCTTCGGGGTTTCACCTGCATCTGCTCGGTATGTGGTTCAGTTTTGCGCTCAGTGTCGGGCTGATTGTATTTTTTATTATGCGCATGACGCGCAGTATTTATCAGCGGGATATGTGGCTGGCAGAAATGCGCGAGAAGGCCGAGCGGGACAGTCATGTGCTGTCGCTGGGGGCCATGGCTGCGGGTGCCGCGCATGAGTTGGGTACGCCGCTCTCTACGATTGCGGTCGTCGTGCATGAGCTGGAGTGCGACTATGCCGATCAGGCGGAGATCACCGGCCAGACGACCGTAATCAAGGAGGAGCTGGCTCGCTGTAAGCAGGTATTGTCGCAGCTCTCTGCCAGTGCCGGACAATTGCGCGCTGAGGGGGGCAGGCGCCTGCACTTCGAGGCTTATATCCGGGAGGTGACGACGCAATGGCAGTTGATGCGTCCCCGGGCTGAGTTGCGGCTCGCTACGGAATCTGCCGGGAGCTCACCGCAGCTGGTGGCGGATGTCACCTTGACGCAGGCTCTGTATAATCTGTTGAACAATGCTGCTGATGCGTCAAGTCACTGCATCAGGCTTGCTTATGGGTGGGATGCGGACTCGCTCTGGATGGAGGTCAGGGATGACGGGGCGGGATATGCGCAGCGGATTCTGGATAACAGGGGACAGCCGGAGATCTCCAGCAAGAGCCATGGTCGCGGCTTGGGGCTGTTTCTCAGCAGGGCCGTGGTTGACCGGTTGGGCGGACGCCTGGATCTCTCCAATGGCGATGATGGCGGCGCATGTGCCCGCATTACCTTGCCAGGGAGTAAGCTTTGATGAGTGATGCACGCTTGTTGTTGGTCGATGATGACCTCGTGTTCTGCCAGGTGTTGGGCAGAGCGCTGAAGAAGCGGGGGTTTGATGTGTTCGTCGCCCACAGTGTGGAGCAGGCGCTGGCGTTGCTGGATGAGGATGATCTGCCAGCTTATGCCGTTGTTGATCTCTCCATGCCGGGCTCTTCGGGTCTTGTGCTGGTTGAGCATTTGCGCGGTTTATCGGTTGATCTGCGTATCGTGGTACTGACCGGCTATGCCAGTATTGCCACGGCAGTTGAGGCGATCAAGCTCGGGGCAACGCACTATCTGGCCAAGCCGGCCAATGCTGATGAGATTGTCCAGGCCTTCGGCAGGGAGCAGGGGGATGTCGAGGCCAATGTCTCCGATCGTCCGTCCGTTCGCTTGCTGGAGTGGGAGCACATCCAGAAGGTGTTGTCTGACTGCGAGGGTAATATTTCGGCTGCGGCACGGGAACTTGGCATGCACCGGCGCACCCTGCAGCGCAAACTGGCAAAAAGACCACCCAAGTCCTGATCTCACACGGCACTTTTTGTGCGGGTCCGTAAGCAGGATGAAAATACTACTTGGTTTGGGGTGACTATCCTGGATAAACTACAATAAGAGTTCATTTCCGTTCGCAGTGAGGGGACTGATTCAGCTATGATGGCTGTGCAAGCCACCATAGCTGGTTGTATTACTTTTCGATCAGCAGCAGGTGCTTGTTGTCGTCGGTTGCTTCGTTGGAAAGCACTTTAAAGCCCTGCTCTTCGCATGAACGGGGTACATTTTCCAGCGGTTCGCCTGCATTGAGCAGTACCTCCAGCTGTTCACCTTTATCCATTCTCGCCAGCTTCAGCTTCACCTTCACAAAGGTCATCGGGCAGGTTTCACGGGTAATATCGAGGAAGTGTTTCATATGGCATTGTCCTTAAATAAAGATGATATGGGCATTTTCAGATTCGTTGAGGAAGGTCGCAACACCTGCCACATCCTGCACCTCTTCTATCATGTCGCTCTTTTCCACTTCCAGAATATGCATAGCCATTTCACAGGCGACAATGCGTATGCCGAGTGCATGAGCTGCTTCTACCAGTTCCGGCAGAGAAGCAACATTGTGTTTTTTCATCATGCTGGTCATCAATATCGGGCTGGCCCCGAAAAAATTCAGGCGCGATAGAGGCAGATTGTTCAGTCCTCCTATCAGGAAGTTGAATGCTCTGGCCATAATGCTCTTGCCCGTGGCGACGCGACCTTTTTTCTTCTTCAGTGCATTCAGGCCCCAGAAGGTGAAAAACATCGTGACTTCACGGTTGGTCGCTGCAGCACCTGTTGCAATGGTAAATGCAGCCACCATTTTATCGAAATCGCCTGAAAAACATACGATAGAGACCTTTTTCTTGTCAGCGGGCAGGGACATATCTGCACCTCCTTTTCGGCATGGGACGGGGCAAGCTAGTCGTTGACAGAAAAAGGGCAAACCGCGGATTTAAAGTTGAAGGCTTGTTGCGCGATATATAATAGACTTGAGTCCGGGGTATTTGTGTGCAGATAGCAAAACGACCTCAAGCCCTGAAAGGGTATGTCGAATACTCACTGTCTCTCTTCGCCATGGATGGCGGGCCCACTTAACGGTTTCTACCGTTGTTATTGAATGCAGTTGCTTGTCTTTGCGCGTATTGAATGTTGCAGGGGCCGTTTTCTGCGGACTCATTAAAAATAGCCGCAACTTTCACATGGTCTTGACTGGCTGTGGCGGCCTGAATCTTGCTCGCAGGACAAACGAACGAACTTGGGAGAGTGAAATATGCTTAAAGAAAAGGGAGAGCGATCGGCTCTGGAGGCGGGATTTGAAAATGTCCTGTGGTCTTCACGCTGGGCAGTTCTTGTTGCTGTAGTCAGCAGTGTGCTGGCAGCACTGCTTATGTTTTATATTGCGACAGTCGATGCCTTTTACACGGTAGAGCATCTGGTCTCCTACGCTGCTATTGATGACTATTCCGATCGCGGTGAAATCCGGGCCGAAGCTGTTGCTCAGGTGGTGGAGATTATCGATATCTTCCTGCTGGCCATTGTGTTGATGATTTTCGGACTCGGATTGTACGAGTTGTATATCGGAAGAATTGATCATGCCTACGAAGGTGATGATGATGCTTCAAAACACATGCTTTCAATCACCAGTCTTGATGACCTGAAGTCGCGACTGGGCAAAGTGATCATGATGATTCTGATTGTGAAGTTCTTTGAAATGGCTATCGGTATGGATATTGATTTCACCATGGCCCTGCTCATGTTTGCCGGCGGCGTTTTAATGACCGCAGCAGCGCTGATGTTCACCGAGATGGCGCACCGGGGCCACTAGCCTGAATAATTCATAAAAAGAGGTGAGCCCCGCCTAACCCATTGATATAATGGTGGTTCCGCAACCCGTGCTTCGGACGAAGCAAGCCAACGAGGCTCACCATGACAAAAGCTACATTAAAACAACT
>Ga0210044_10002134_pt1 | contig 29656 bp, 27 predicted proteins | sample CryGey13umfilter_2_FD_183959 | JGI IMG/M metagenome (GOLD analysis project Ga0210044, IMG submission 183959) | Groundwater microbial communities from aquifer in Utah, USA - Crystal Geyser 4/9/14 3 um filter (SPAdes) (version 2) | ecosystem: Environmental > Aquatic > Deep subsurface >... | reverse complement strand
TTCTCCTTCCAGGCGGATGGCCCGCTCGACATGCGCTTCGACCCGACCAACCCGCTCACCGCCGCCGAGCTGGTCAACAGCCTGCCCGAAGCCGAGCTGGCCGACCTGATCTATCGCTACGGGGAGGAAAAAGCTGCTCGGCGCATTGCGCAGGCCATCGTCCGCGCCCGCCCCGTGAGCGGCACCCAGGCGCTGGCTGAAGTCATCGCGAGGGCCACCGGAGGGAAGCGCGGCCACATCCATCCCGCCACGCGAACCTTCCAGGCGCTGCGCATCGCCGTCAACCAGGAACTCGAGGCCATCGAGACTGTCCTGCCGCAAGCCGTGCAGGCCCTCGAGCCGGGCGGACGGCTGGCAGTCATCGCCTTCCACTCGCTGGAAGACCGCATCGTGAAGGAGTTCTATCGCAAAGAAAGCCGGGATTGCCTCTGCCCTCCCCGCCAGCCGGTCTGCACCTGCGGGCACAAAGCCAGTATCCGTGAAGTCACCCGCCACCCGATCCAACCGGCGGCCGAAGAAATCCAGCAGAACCCGCGCGCACGCAGCGCGAAGTTGAGAATAGCAGAGAAGTTGCCAGTGACCAGCAATCGGTTATCAGTCAAGTGAACAATGAATAATATCTCGCAATTCGTCCTGAAATACCGGCAGGCTTCATGGCGAGTCCAACTCCAGTGGCTCGTCCTGTTCGTGCTGGGGTTGGTGGCGGTTGCCCTGGTAGCCGGACTCTATTTGAGCGTCTCGGCCCGCGCCGCCCTGGCGGGACGTGAGATCCAGAGCACCGAGGCGGCGATCCGCAGCGGCGAGCGCGTCAATGCCGACCTGGAGTCTCGACTGGCCGCGCTGACCTCGGCTCAAGTGATGAAGGATCGGGCAATCGCTATCGGCTTCCAGCCGGTAGACCCAGCCGAGATCACGTACGTGCCGGTGAGCGGGTACGCGCCCCCGCCAGCCGTCAATATGGCATCCCAAGAGACTCAATCGTCTGCGCCAGTCATCCCGCCAGAATACACCCAATCGCTTTTCGACTGGTTCATCGAAAGAATGCAAGCCGCGCCCTCAGCGGCAGGAGGTCAGCCATGAAGAATCCGCACACGTGGCGTTACGTGACCGTGCAGATCATGCTGGTCGTTTTCGGCTTCAGCATCCTGGCCCAGATCATCCGCATCCAGCACAGCGCGGAGGCGAAAGCAATCCTCGATAAAGATCCCGGCGGAGGCGTGGAAACGTTCTACCCGGCGCGGGGTGAGATATTCGACCTCAAAGGTCACCTGCTGGCTGGCAATAAGATCGTCTACGAAGTCGGCGTGGATCTCCAGGTACTCGAGGAGAACGAGTATGCCAACGCGAACACAATCGCCCTGGCCGCCAGCGTCTACCTCGACCTCGATTACGCCACCGTCTTGAACTGGATCACCCAACCTCCCGAAGACCGCCGCTACGTTGTATTGGATAATTTCGCCTCCCCTGATGAAGAGAAAGCACTCATGGATCTGCAAGAATTGGCGAAAGATAAACCGCGCGATCAAACTTTGGAAGGGCTGAATTCCACACCTCACCTGGTGCGCACTTATCCCGAAGGCTCTCTGGCAGCCAACATCATCGGCTTCGTGACCCAGGAGGGCGTTGGCTATTTTGGCGTCGAGGAGAAATATAACAGCCTCCTGGCCGGCGTACCGGTCAAGGTTTGGGTCTCGGCTGACCCAAACCGGGCGGAGGAATTGCCGAACATCCCGCCGGGCGCGACCCTGATCCTGACCCTCGACCGGGAGGTCCAGGCCTCCGTCGAGGAGATCCTCGACGCGGCTGTCCTCGATACCGGCGCAGCATCCGGCACGGTGGTCGTTATGGATCCGAAAACAGGTGAGATCCTGGCCCTGGCCGTCACGCCGCACATGAACCTGAACGAATACTGGAGATTCAAGGAAATCTTCCCCGGCGAGACGCCCTTCGATCGGGCTATCAGCCAGGCTTACGAACCCGGCTCTGTCTACAAGATCCTGACCATGGCCGCCGCACTGGACAAAGGCGTGGTTAAACCGGAAGATACCTATTTCGACAGCGGCATCATCCTGATAGGCGGCGTCGCTATCCGTAACTGGAACAATACCGTTTGGGGCCAGCAGAATATGATCGGCTGCCTGCAGCACTCGATCAATGCCTGCCTGGTTTACGTCGCCGAGCTTTTGGGCAATGACAGCTTCTACAGCTACATGCAGAAGTTCGGCATCGGCCACACCACCGGCATTGACCTGGCAGGCGAGACGACCGGCCATCTTAAACTGCCCGGTGACAGTGACTGGTATCAAGTTGACCTGGGCACCAATGCCTTCGGCCAGGGCGTGTCGGTTACGCCCATCCAGATGGTAATGGCCGCCTCCGCCATCGCCAACGACGGCAAGATGGTCTATCCCCACATGGTACATGCGATGGTACAGGATGGGCGGCAGCAGAATATCTCCCCTCAGGTCGCGGGAACGCCCATCTCGGCCGCCACCGCCCACACTTTGAACGACATGCTGGCTATTTCACTAGAGAAAGAATCTTCCAACTCCCTCGTCCCTGGTTACCGCATCGCCGGCAAGACCGGCACGGCGCAAATCCCAACGCCTTATGGGGTTTACGACAACAGCGCAACCAATGCCTCCTTCGTCGGCTGGGGGCCGGTGGACGATCCGAAATTCCTGGTCTACGTCTGGCTCGAAAAACCGCAGACTTCAATTTGGGGCTCGGAGGTGGCAGCCCCGGTCTTCAAGCAAGTAGTCGAAAAGCTCGTGGTGCTGATGGGAATTCCTCCCGACAGTATCCGCCTTCAAACAACAAGACCGTGAGGAAGAATTGCTGATCCTGGCTGACGTAATCGAAGCTCTGACGAACATCCGCCCCGAGATGCCCACCCAGGTCATCACCGAGGCGATAGTTGATTCAAGGCAGGTCATCCCTGGCGCGCTGTTCGTCGCTATCCCCGGCGAGCGTGTGGACGGTCACGACTTCGTGGCCGAGGCTTTCCAGCGAGGGGCTTCGTTTGCATTCATCCAGCACGAACTTCCCGAACCGTTCCCGACCCTCGACCTGCGCGCCGGTTTCGACGCGGCCGCGCTGGCCAGGCTGGAGCCTCCCTACTGTCTGCGGGTGGAGGACACGCTCTCGGCCTTGCAGCAGGCGGCGCGGTTCTGGCGGCGCAAGTTAGAATTGCGCGTGGTCGGTATCACCGGCAGCGTGGGAAAATCCACGAGCAAAGAAGTGATCGCCGAAGTCTTGAGCCAGCGCTATCGTACGCTGAAAAGCCCCGGCAATCTGAATAACGAGATCGGCCTGCCTCTCACCATTCTGAGGCTTGGAGCAGGTTACGAGCGCGCCGTGCTGGAAATGGGCTTTTACGTCCCAGGCGAGATCACCTTCTTGTGCGACATCGCCCTGCCGCAGATCGGCGTGGTGACCAACGTCGGCACCGTCCACGCCGAGCGCGCCGGTTCGCAGGAAGCCATCGTACGCGGCAAAACCGAGCTGGTTCAGGCCCTGCCCCCCTCGCCGGATGGCGTTGCTGTCTTGAACTATGACGACCCTCTCGTGCGCCCGATGGCCGAAAAAACGGAGGCGCGCGTCTTCTACTACGGGCTGGATCCCGAAGCCGACCTGTGGGCCGATGATGTGGAAGGCCTGGGGTTGGAGGGCATCCGCTTCCGCCTGCACTATCGCAAAGAAACCCTGCACGTGCGCGTACCGATGATCGGCCAACACTCGGTGCACACAGCGTTGCGGGCGGCGGCCGTCGGCCTGGTGGATGGACTGACCTGGCAAGAGATCATGGACGGACTGCGTTCAGGCCACACACAACTGCGCCTGGTCGCCGTGCGCAGCCAGAGCGGCGCCCTGCTCCTGGACGACACCTACAACGCCTCGCCCGAGTCCACCCTGGCTGCGCTCAACCTGCTCTCCGAATTGGATGGCCGCAAGGTGGCCGTGCTGGGCGACATGCTCGAGCTTGGCCCGTACGAGCAGCAGGGACACGAGATCGTCGGCGTGCGGGCGGCCAGGGTCGCCGAGATGCTGATCACCGTGGGCGAGCTTGGGCGCATGATCGCGGCCGCGGCGCGGCGAGCAGGCCTGAGGTCCAGTAGAGTCGTCGAGTGTGAAAGCACCGAACAGGCCATCGAATGGCTGCGCGAGCATCTCACCGGAAAGGACGTGGTTTTGATCAAGGGTTCACACGGCATCCGCATGGATCGCATTGTCGCTGCGCTGGAGGTTCAACCATGAACGACTCAACGATGGCGCTAAGCTTGGCCGGGTTGAGCTTTATGATGACCGTCATCTGGGGCGGTCCCCTGCTGCGCATCTTGCGGCACTTCAAGATCGGCAAACAGATCCGCGTGGAAGAGCCAGCCAGGCACTTCATCAAGATGGGCACCCCCACCATGGGCGGCGTGATGGTCATCATCCCCGTCGCAATCGTGACCATTTTGCTCAACGCGGTCGCGCTGGTCGGGATGAGGCTGCTGGGACGCTCCGTGCTCGTTCCGCTGGTGGCAATGTTCGCTTACGCCATCCTGGGCGGCATAGACGACTGGGAAGGCATGCGCGGCAAACGCAAGGGCGAGGGGATGCGCATCCGCACGAAATTCATGGCGCAAGCGCTGCTGGCTTTAGGGCTGGCATGGGTGCTCAAATATTTGCTCAAGGCGCCGGATGTCATCCTGCCGGGCGTGCCATTCACACTCAACCTGGGCATCTGGTACGTACCCGTCGCGGCCTTCATCATCGTCAGTATGACCAATGCGATCAATTTCACCGATGGCCTGGACGGGCTGGCCGGGCTGATCTCGGCCACTGCCTTTGCAGCCTACGGCGGCATCGCGCTGATGCAGGGACAAGTCTTCCTGGCGCGTTTCTGCTTCACGATGATTGGCGCGCTGTTCGGCTTCTTGTGGTTCAACGTTCACCCAGCGCAGCTCATCATGGGAGATACCGGTTCCCTTTCACTAGGCGCTACCCTGGCGGTCGTCGCACTGATGACCGGCCAATGGGCGCTGCTGCCTCTCATTGCCGTCATCCCGGTGAGCGAAGCCCTGAGCGTCGTCATCCAGATCGCCTATTTCAAATTGACTCACGGAGGGCGCTTCTTCAAGATGGCGCCCGTCCACCTGCATTTCGAGCTGCTCGGCTGGAGCGAGACGCAGATCGTGCAGCGCTTCTGGTTGATCGGTCTGCTCGGCGCCATGATCGGAATCGGGCTGGCGTTGGTATGAGTGATGAGTGATGAATGATGAGTGATACGTGATGAGATTACGTTTTACGGATTACGTTTTACGATGAAGGCTTGAAGACGACTGACAGAATGAAAACCAATTGGCAAGGCAAGCGTGTACTAATCATCGGCGGCGCCCGCCAGGGACAGGCTTTGGCGCGCTGGCTGACGCGTCACGGGGCGCGCGTGACCGTGAACGACCGCCAGTCCAGCGAGGCGATGCGCGCCGCTCAAGCCGCCCTGTCCGACCTGCCCATGACCTGGGCGCTGGGCGGACACCCTCTCGAACTGCTCGACAGCGCCGACGTGGTCTGTCTCTCCGGCGGCGTGCCGCTCGCCAATCCCATCGCGGCCGAGGCGCTCAAGCGCGGCATCCCGCTGACCAACGATACACAGATTTTCATGGAAATCGTCCCCTGCCCCACCATTGGGATCACCGGCTCGGCCGGCAAGACAACGACCACGACATTGGTCGGAAGAATGGCAAGAAAAGCAAAGGATGAAAGCGGAAAGATGAAGGATGAAGAAAGAGCGGATTTATCTTTCATCCCTTCGACTCCGCTTAGGGCAGGCCTTCATCCTTCATCCTTCATCTCTCATCCTTCATCTTTTGTAGGCGGCAACATCGGCGACCCGCTGCTCAATTACGTGGACGACATGCAGCCAGACACTCTCGCCATCCTGGAAATTTCGAGCTTTCAACTGGAACAGATGACCATCTCGGCCAATATCGCCGCTGTCTTGAACGTCACGCCCAATCACCTCGACCGGCACGGGACGATGGCAGCCTACACCGCCGCTAAAGCCCGCATTCTCCAATTCCAGACCGGTCAGGATACCGCCATCCTGGGCCGCGACGATCCCGGCGCCTGGAACCTGCGCGCCGAGGTACGCGGTCGTTTGTATTCCTTCGGCTTCAGCCCAATGCCAGCCGGCGGCCAGGGGACTTTCGTCCGCCAGGGCGTGATCTACCTGCGCACGAAAGACGGCGAGACCGCCGTGCTGGACGAGGCTGACATCCAATTACGCGGCAACCACAACCGGCTCAACGTCCAGGCGGCCTGCGCGATAGCCTGCGCGGCCGGCATACCGGTCGCCGCGATCCAGGCCGGCATCCAGGACTTCCACGGCGTGGCGCATCGCCTGGAGCTTGTGCGGGAGTGGAACGGGGCGCGCTGGTACAACGACTCCATCGCCACCACACCGGAGCGGACGCTTGCTGCCATCCGCGCCTTCGACGAGCCAATCGTGCTGCTGCTCGGCGGGCGGGACAAGGACCTGCCCTGGGAAGAGCTGGCTGCCCTGGTGCACGAACGAGTTGACCATGTCGTCTTGTTCGGCGAGGCGGCGGAGAAGATCAACGCCGCGTTGGGAGCGCCCGTCCCGGGTCAACCCCCGCAATACGGGGGTAAACGCCCGTACACGCTGGCACGCTGCTCAAGTTTGAAAGAGGCCGTTCAGGCCGCGGCTTATGCCGCAGAGCCGGGCGATGTCGTCCTGCTTTCACCGGGCGGCACCAGTTTCGACGAATTCCGCGACTTTGAAGAGCGCGGGGAGGTTTTTCGCACATGGGTATCGGAACTTTCGTAAACCAGCCTGCCAAGAGCCGGGCAGCCGTTATTCGCCGGGCAAAACCGACGAACATTGATCTGCCTCTGCTGGTGGTTGCCATTGCACTGGCGGTCTTTGGCCTGCTGATGCTCTTTTCAGCAAGCACGGATTTTTCTCTATCCGTCTACGGTAAACCTTACTACATGTTCGACAAGCAGGTGCTGTGGATGATCGTCGGAACGGGCATTGCCTTCATCTTAGCCCGCTTGGACTACCACCTGTGGCAGAAATACGCCCTCCCGCTGATGGGCGCCACGATCATCCTGCTCGTCGCCGTGCTGGTCAATAACCAGGTGCGCTTCGGCGCAGTGCGATACTTGATCGGCGGCTCGGTCCAGCCTTCGGAGCTGGCGAAACTCGCCATCGTGGTCTATCTCTCGGTCTGGCTGTACAGCAAACGACAATTTCTCCAAAACATAGAATTGGGACTCTTCCCTCTCGCCATCATCCTGGGCATGCTAGGCGGCCTGATCTACCTCGAGCCGGACCTGAGCGCCACCTTTACCATTTTCATCCTGGGCGGCTTGCTCTTCTTCCTGGCCGGCGGCGACTTGCGGCAGATCGTCCTTTTCATGATCGTCGCCTTGCTGGCTGGCGCGCTGGTCGTGCAGCTCAGCAGCACCGGGCGCAGCCGGTTGGGTTCGTACATCACCGGCCTGAAGGACCCGCTGCAAAGTACCGACCAGGTGCGCCTCTCGCTGGGCGCTATCATCCGCGGCGGTTTGTTTGGCGTTGGCCCCGGGCTCGGCACCGGCAAGTGGACCGGGCTGCCGGTCGCGCCGACCGACAGCATCTTCGCCGTGGTCGTCGAGGAATTGGGCCTGCTCGGCGCGCTGACGCTGGTCGGCTTCTACGGTCTGTTGCTGTGGCGCGGGCTGAAGATCGCGGCAAAAGCCCCCGATTCACTCGGCGCGCTCCTGGCCGCCGGCCTGACCTTCTGGATCACCATCGAGGCCTTCATCAACATGGCGGTCATGGTTGGTTTGCTGCCCTTCGCGGGCAATTCCCTTCCGTTCATAAGCGCAGGCGGTTCTAACTTGATTTCAACGCTTGCAGCAATCGGTATCTTGTTGAATATCTCTCGGCAGACCAATGAAAGCGGTCCGGTCGCCGAAGAATGGAGATCGTACGGTGCGTCTGCTGATCTGCGCCGGCGGGACCGGCGGCGGCGTGTATCCCGCGCTCGCCGTGCTTGAGGCGTTGAAAGTCCAACGTCAAATGTCTGACTTCGGACGTTTGACTTTCGACGTTCTTTGGGTAGGCGGAGAAGGCGGTATGGAAGCCAAGCTTGTAGAACGAGCCGGTGTGCCATTCGAAGCCATCCCGGCCGCGGGCGTACACGGCGTGGGTCTCGAACAACTGCCCCGCAATCTTGGGCAGTTGCGGCGCGGCTATTCCGCCTCGCGGCGCATCTTGCGCCAATTCGAGCCAGACGTGCTGTTCTTCACCGGCGGATACGTGGCCGCGCCGATGGCGCTGGCTGGCTGGAAAATCCCGACCCTGCTGTACGTGCCGGACATCGAGCCGGGACTGGCGCTCAAGACCCTGGCCCGCTTCGCAGATTGCATCGCCCTCACCGCCGAGGACTCGCGCAAATACTTCTCGCCCCGCGCGCAGACCGTCCTCACCGGTTACCCCACCCGTTCCGGCCTCAGCAACTGGACGCGCAAGGATGCCCGCAAGAAGCTGCGACTCGACGATGATCTGCCTGTGCTGCTGGTATTTGGCGGCAGCAAAGGCGCACGCTCGATCAACACGGCCGTGCTCGACAATCTGCCCGCCCTGCTGGAGCTTGCACAGGTCCTCCACATCAGCGGCGAATTGGACTGGCCGAACGTTCAGACCGCCCGCCAGAACCTTTCCAAGATACCAGCCGCTCGCTACCACGCCTTCCCCTACCTGCACGAGGAGATGGGCGCAGCGCTGGCCGCGGCCGACCTGGCAGTGACCCGCGCCGGAGCCTCCACGTTAGGCGAATTGCCCCTTTTTGGCCTGCCCGCCATTCTCGTCCCCTACCCTCACGCCTGGCGCTATCAAAAGGTCAATGCGGATTACCTGGCCGGGCGCGGCGCGGCGGTCACGATCGAAAATGCGCAATTATCTAAAAAAATCATTCCGACAGTGAACGATTTGTTCAATAACCCCGCCAAAATGAAATCCATGCACGCGGCGATGAAGCGTTTGTCCCACCCGCAGGCCGCCGCCCAGATCGGCCGTCAACTGCTCGCCCTGGCCGGTGAGAGGAGATGAGAGCATGGTAAGCCTGATCGTTGTTTTTTGGATGTACGTCATTCTGTTCGCCATTATTGGCGGGATGCGCGGCTGGGCCAAGGAAGTCCTGGTCTCGTGCAGCGTCATCCTGGCGCTGGCCTTCACAGTTCTGTTGGAACGTTACGTTCCGTTCATTCGCGACATCCTAGTACCGGGAAAAGGCTCGGTACTTTTCTGGCTGCGCGCGCTCATCCTGGGCGTGTTGGTTTTCTTCGGCTACCAGACCCCCAATATCGCCCGTTTCGCCCCCAAGATGACCCGCGAGAAATTGCAGGATATCCTGCTGGGCGTCATCATCGGCGCGATCAATGGCTACCTGATCGCTGGCTCTATCTGGTTTTATATGTCTGCATCTGACTACCCGTTTTCACAGGTTGTCGCTGCTCCCACAGGTGATCTTGCTAAGTTATCCACTGCCATGCTTCAATATATGCCACCCCACCTGCTGGGCATCCCGGGCATTTACTTCGCCGTCGTTCTGGCATTCGTCTTTATCATCGTCGTCTTTATCTAGGATATGGAACACATTCACCTGATCGGCATCGGCGGAAGCGGACTCTCGGCCATCGCTCGTCTCCTGAAGGAGATGGGATACGCGGTGAGCGGCTCTGACCGCGCCGAGACGCCCTTCCTCCCGGACCTCCGGTCTGCTGGCGTGACCATCAGCCTCGGCCACCGCCCGGGCAACGTCAGGGGCGCCGACGTGGTCGTGCGCTCCTCCGCCATCCCGGACGACAACCCGGAAGTGGTCGCGGCGCGGGCGGCCGGCATCCCGGTGCTAAAACGCGCTGATTATCTCGGCCGGCTGATGGAAGGCAAGACCGGCATCGCCGTGGCCGGAACGCACGGCAAGACCACCACCACGGCCATGCTTGCCTGGCTGCTCACGGCGCTTGGGCAGGAACCTTCCTTCATCGTCGGCGGCGTGCTGCGCAACCTGGGCGTCAATGCCCGCGCCGGGAAAGGCAAGACCTTCGTTATCGAAGCCGACGAATATGACCGCATGTTCCTGGGCTTGAAACCGGTCATCGAGGTGGTGACCAATGTCGAACATGACCATCCCGATTGCTACCCCACCCCGGCTGATTTCCAGGCCGCGTTCGTAGAATTTGTGAAGCTCCTGCCTGCCGATGGCGTTCTGGTTGCCTGCGCGGAAGACCCTGGCGCACAGCGGCTCTTGAATGAGGCGAAGAGGCTGGGCAAGAAGACGGTGGCTTATGGAAAAAGTGATCGGTCATCAGTCATCAGTGATCAGTGGGCGCTGGCGAAGAACGTGAAAGCCAATGAAAGCGGCGGTTTCACCTTCGAGGCAATCGTCACTCCTCACTCGTCACTCGTCACTCGTCACTCGTCACTCGTCACCCGCCACTCGCCACTCGTCACTTTACAGGTTCCCGGCCGCCACAATGTCCTCAACGCGTTGGCCGCGCTGACCGTGGCCAGCCTGCTCGGCCTTTCGCTGGAAGACGGCGCCCAGGCCTTGGGCCAGTTTACGGGTACGGGACGCAGGTTCGAGGTCCGCGGCGAAGCGAACGGGATCGTCGTCATTGACGACTACGCCCATCATCCAACCGAGATCCGCGCAACGCTGGCCGCGGCCCGTTCCCGTTACGCCGGATGCCGCATCTGGGCCGTTTGGCAGCCGCACACCTACTCGCGCACGCGTACCTTGTTCAACCAGTTCACCCACGCCTTCAACGACGCCGACCAGGTTATCGTGACCGAAATCTACGCCGCCCGCGAGCCAATCCAGGATTATTCCGCCGCACAGGTGGTGCAGGCCATGCCCCACCCCTCGGCGCAGTTCATCCCGGATCTGCCAGCCGTGAGCGATTATCTCGTCTCTCATCTCCGTCCCGGCGATGTGCTGCTGGTGCTCTCCGCCGGGGATGCCGACCTGGTCAGCACGCAGGTGCTGGCTGACTTGCAGACAAGTGAGGTGCGTTATGCCTGAAAAAGGATACGTCTACGAAACCAACGTGATCACCACGCTGAAACTCAAGACGCCATCGGGCGACACACACTCTCCCATGCCCGAGAAAAAATGGCGTAGAGCTGTTCAAAAACCGCAAAAATCCACCCCAGAAATGATCGCCATCGTACTCCGGCTGATCGAGTATTTCGAAAACAACTAGCCCAAGATAAGCGACCCATGCAAACCGCCACCCTCTCCACCCTGCGTGAACTGTTCGGCGACCGCCTGCAAGAGAACGCCCCGCTGTCGGGCTATACCTCGGCGCGCGTTGGCGGCCCGGCGGATGCGCTGGTCTTCGTCCGTTCGGCGGACGAGTTGGCTGCAACAGCCGCCCGGCTGTGGGAGATGGAGCTGCCCTTCATCATCCTGGGCGGCGGGACGAACGTGCTGGTCGGCGACAAGGGCATGCGCGGCGTTGTGATCGTCAACCGGGCGCGGCTGGTGCGCTTCGATACCAAATCCGAGCGGCCCAGCGTGCGAGCCGAATCGGGCGCCACGCTCAATACCATCGCCCAGCGGGCGGCGCGCCTGGGATTGAGCGGCATGGAATGGGCCGCGACGGTGCCGGGCAGCCTGGGCGGCGCGGTCTACGGCAACGCGGGCGCCTTCGATGGCGACATCGCCGGGAACCTGATCTCGGTCGAAATCCTGCACCGCCAGCGCGGAGGCGAAGTCTGGCCGGTGGAGAAGATGGCTTACAGCTACCGCAGCAGCCTGCTCAAGCGCGAACGCCAGCCAGCGCTCATCCTGGCTGCTACGCTGGAGCTGGGAAGAGGAGAAACGAGCGCGATCCAGGCCAAGATGAAGAGGCTATCCGCCCGCCGGCGCAGCACGCAACCGCCGGGCGCGAGCATGGGTTCGATGTTCAAGAATCCTCCGGGCGATTTCGCCGGTCGCTTGATCGAGGCCGCTGGCTTGAAAGGAAAACGCATCGGCAATGCCGAGATCAGTCCCATCCATGCCAACTTCTTTATCAATCTCGGCAAAACCAACGCCAGGGATATGAAAGCGTTGATTGACTTGGCGAGGAAGACAGTCTTCGATAAGTTTGGTGTTTTGCTGGAGTTGGAGATCAAGGTAATCGGTGAATGGTAAGCAGAGATTAGAGAGTAGAGATTAGTCACGATGAAAACAACTGACGCCACCCACAAATTGAAGATTGCCGTGTTATTCGGCGGACGCTCCGGCGAACACGAGGTATCCCTCGTTTCCGCCAAATCGGTGCTGTCAGTTCTTGACCCGGACAAGTACGAGGTTTTTCAAGTCGGCATCACGCACGAGGGCGCCTGGCTGACCGGCGCGAACGCCCGCGACTTGCTGGAAAAGGGCGAGACGAAGAGCCTGACCCCCTGTACCCTCCTGCCCGACCCCTCCAAGCCCGGTCTTTACGTTTTACGTTTTACGGAGCACGGCACAGTGCTGGAAAAACTCACCGATATTGACGTAATCTTCCCCGTCCTGCACGGCACCTACGGCGAAGATGGGACGCTGCAAGGGATGCTGGAGATGGCTGACCTGGCCTACGTCGGCGCGGGCGTGACCGGCTCCGCAGTCGGCATGGATAAGGGCATCTTCAAGGATGTGATGCGCACGAACGGCATCCCGACGGTCGAGTCCGTCATCGTACTGCGCAGCGAGATCGAGAAGGATATGGAAGCGGTCATCCGCAAAGCCGAGGCCGTGGCGGCCTATCCGCTGTTCGTCAAGCCCGCCAATCTCGGCTCATCGGTCGGCATTACCAAGTGCAACAGCCGCGCCGACCTGGGCGAGGGCCTGCTGGAAGCCGCCGCCTACGACCGGCGTGTGCTGGTCGAGCGCGGCGTGAATGCGCGTGAGATCGAGGTCAGCGTGCTGGGCAACGATGAGCCGCAGGCCTCCGTGCCGGGCGAGGTGCTGCCCAGCCGCGAGTTCTATTCCTACGAGGCGAAATACGTGGACGGCACCTCCGGCCTGCTCATCCCGGCCCCCCTGCCGGCTGATACCGCCGAGAAGATTCGCCAGATGGCCGTGGCCGCCTACAAAGCCGTTGATTGCGCTGGAATGGCGCGCGTGGATTTCTTTATCGAAAAAGTGACAGAAGAGATATTCTTGAACGAGGTCAACACCATCCCCGGCTTCACCAGCATCAGCATGTATCCCAAGCTTTGGGAAGCTACGGGCCTGCCCTACGCCAAACTGGTTGACCGGCTGATCGAACTGGCGCTCGAACGCAAGGCCGAGCGCGACCGCACCGAGCGACGCTTCCGGAGAACAGCATGAGACGCATGAAACAGGAACTGCCCCGCGCCGAACTCGTCCGCCTGCGCCGGATGCAGCAGACCACCCGCCGCCTGACGCAAACCAGGAAAACGGTCTACCGCCCGGAGACAGTGTACCTGCCCGTGACGCCGCGCCCGGTCAAGCAAACCCGCACGCCGAAAGCAAAAGCCCCGCGTACTGCGCGGGACAAAGCCGCGCGGCCAGCCACGACCCTTCGACAGGCCTTCGGCGTGAGCGCTCAGGCGAACGCTCAGGGTGCCGCTCGAAGAAAGCACTACGACATCGCCTTCAGCATGGGCCGGGCAGACGTGCGCACACCCGGCATCGCCATCCCGCAATTCGGCACACGTCTACTCTCCGCCCTGCTGTGCGCCGCGCTGATCTTCGGTCTCTACACATTATTCACCTCGTCTACTTTCAAGGTGAACGGGGCTGAACTCAGCGGCAACCAGCGCCTGGGCGAGAACGAGATCACCGCCGCCCTGCAAATTATCGGGCAGCCCATCTTCATGGCCATCCCGGCCCAGATCGCGGCGAACATGCTGACTGACTACCCCGACCTCTCCAGCGCAGAGGTGCACGTCGCTTTTCCGAACCGGATCATCGTCAGCGTGACCGAGCGCATACCGCTCATCGCCTGGTATCAGGACGGGACGATGGCCTGGATTGATGCCCAGGGCGTGGCCTTCCCGCCGCGCGGCCAGCCCGGGAACTTGATCAGCGTCGTCGCAAACGGGAACCCGCCTCAGGTCCAGCCCGACCCCCAAAGTACGGGGGCAGGCCCCCAAATTGCGGGGGCTGGCCCGCAGCAGTCCACCGGCCAGAAGCCTCCCTTCCTCGACCCGGCTATGGTCCAGGCAATAATCAATCTGTCTGCATACGTGCCAGGCGGACCAGCGATGGTGTACGACACGACGTACGGCCTGGGCTGGCAGGATGCGCACGGCTGGCAAGTCTACTTTGGACAGAATACGGATGACATTCCGATGAAGTTAAAGGTGTATCAAGCCATCGTTGATACGCTTACCAACAAGGGCATCCGGCCCACGCTCATCAGCGTGGAATACCTGGACGCCCCATTCTATAAATAGCCGAAGAGAGTTGCTGGCCTGGATTGCCAAATCCAGGCTGAAATCGAGCCAAGACAGCCGCAAAATGCCGGATTTGGCAATCCGGCGGAGCAAAGCTGGAAGACAAAACTATGGACGAGATTGTCGTAGGAATTGACGTAGGCACCACCAAAGTCTGCACCCTGGTTGGGCGGGTGGAAGAAAAAGCCATCCGCATCCTGGGTGTGGGCATCGAGCCTTCGGAGGGCATCCGCAAGGGCGTGATCGTAGACCTGGCGGCGGCCTCGCAGGCCATCGTCCGTTCGGTGGAGAAGGCCGAACAAACTTCCGGCGTGGAGATCACCGCCGCGCTGGTCAGCCTGGCCGGGGCGCACGTGGCCTCGATCAACAGCCGCGGCGTGGTGGGCGTTTCGGGTGATGTGATTGACGAATACGACATCGCCCGCGCCCTGGACGCCGCCCGCGCCGTCGCCATCCCCCACAACCGCGAGATCATTCACATCATCCAGCGCGGCTTCGTGGTGGACGGTCAGGACGGCATCAACGTCCCCATCGGGATGCACGGCTTCCGGCTGGAAGTGGAGGCGCACATCATCACCGCCTCCGCCGCCACAGCCGAGAACCTGCGCCAGTGCGTGGGCGCGGCGGGCGTGGACGTGCTGCAGTTCGTGCTCAACCCACTGGCCTCCGGCGATGTGGTATTGACCGACTCCGAGCGCCAGATGGGCGTGGCAGTGTGCGACATCGGCGGCGGGACCACCGACCTGGCCATCTACGTGGACGGCAATATCTGGCATACGATGGTGCTGGCCGTCGGCGGCAACCACATCACAGCCGACATCGCCCACGGCCTGCGCCTGCCCATCCCGCAGGCCGAGGAAGTCAAAAAGCAGTACGGTTTTGCGTTGAAATCCGGGGTCGGCAGCGAAGAACATTTCACCGTCCGCCCCTTTGGAGAAGAGCAACCCGCACAGATCAACCGCCAGGAGCTGGCACACATCATCGAGGCGCGCGTCGAAGAGATCTTCCTGCTGGCCCTGCAAGAGATCAAACGCTCCGGTTACGATGGACTGCTGCCGGCCGGGATGGTGCTGACCGGCGGGTCGAGCAGCCTGCCCGGCATCCGGCAACTGGCCAGCCAGGTGCTCGGCCTCCCCGTCCGCACTGCCAAGCCGGAGAATCTGGTCGGCCTGGTAGACAAGTTATCATCCCCTGCATATTCCACCAGCGTAGGCTTGCTGCAATGGGCAGCAGCCATGCAAGATGAGGATATGCCCTCCAGGCGCGATCGCCCGCGCCGCCGCCCGAAAGGAGAGAGTCGTATGAATATGGAACCTGTCAAAGAATGGTTCAAGCGACTGCTCCCATAGCGAGACGCGGTGATACGGGGATGCGCGAACGCAGCGACGCCCCGTTCAACTATCGGTCAATTCGACCATCAGACCAACAGACTATTCGACTATCGGACTAAATTACAGGAGGCACAACATGGACGCAAAGCAAAATCAAGCTGAAACATTTGCCCGCATCAAGGTAATTGGCGTGGGCGGCGGCGGCAGCAACGCCGTCAACCGGATGATCGAAGAAGGTATCCAGGGGGTGGAATTCATCGCCGTCAACACCGACGCGCAGGCGCTGCTCCTTTCCAAAGCCCCGATGCGCGTCCGCCTGGGCGATAAACTGACGCGCGGCCTGGGCGCGGGCGGCGACCCAGAGGTCGGGCGGAAAGCAGCCGAGGAATCGGCCGATGACCTGTACAACGTCTTGAAAGGCGCGGACATGGTCTTCGTCACGGCTGGACTGGGCGGCGGCACCGGAACGGGCGCCGCGCCCATCGTGGCGCAGATCGCCCGCGAGATCGGCGCGTTGACCCTGGGCGTGGTCACCCGCCCGTTCACCTTCGAAGGCGGCAAGCGCATTACTACGGCGGAAACTGGCATGACCAAGCTCAAGGAACACGCCGACACGCTCATCGTCATCCCCAACGACCGGCTGCTGCAGATCGTGGACAAGCGCGTCAGCCTGCAAGACTCCTTCAAAATGGCCGACGAAGTCTTGCGCCAGGGCATCCAGGGCATCTCGGAACTGATCACCGTGCCCGGCCTGATCAACCTGGACTTCGCAGACGTGCGCGCCATCATGTCGGAGGGCGGCGCGGCGCTGATGGCGGTCGGCAAGGCTTCCGGCGAGGATCGCGCCAAGATCGCGGCCGAACAAGCCATTTCCAGCCAATTGCTCGACATCACCATTGACGGGGCGCGCGGCGTACTGTTCAACGTGACCGGCGGCCCGAACATGACCCTGTTCGAGGTCAACCAGGCTGCCGCGCTGATCCGCGAGACGACGCACCCGGACGTGAACATGATCTTCGGCGCGGTCATTGACCCGGACATGGGCGACGACATCCGTATCACGGTCATTGCTACCGGCTTCGAACGCACCGGCATGCCGCGCCGCATCACCACGACGACGAATGCTTCGCTGACAACGAATGCTTCGCTCAACCGCCCGGCGGCACGGATGGATGCCCGGCCTGCCTATCGCCAGATGGAATCCGTCAGTGTGGAAGCGCAGAGCGGCCAGGCCAGCAACGGCGAGTTCCGTCCGCAGACCTTCAACACCGAGGATCTGGATATCCCGACCTTCTTGCGAAACCGCAGATAATCAAACCGTGGGCGCGGCATACGAAAATCCTCCCGCAGGCAAAACCTGCGGGAGGATTGATTCTGGCGAAATTTGGCGAGAGGACTAATCCGGCAAAACCACCAAACCGGATTGCCGGGCGGCGTCGGCCAATTCCTTGTCGAAGGTCGCCAGCGTAACAGGAAAGTTGAGATTCTCCTTCCAGGTAAGCGCTGCCGCTAAATGCACCGCGTCGTAGCCGCGCAAGCCAAACTCGCAAGCCAGACGGTCGGCGCGGGCGACCAGGTCTTCGGTGACAGGCAAGCGTTGGAAGGAAAACCACTCACCACGAAATTCAACCAACGATTGATGTATCTCTTGTGGGGATATGGCGCGTAACCGTGAGGCACGCATAATTGCCGCTGCAACTTCAGCGCGTGTGACCAGCGTCATCCCAATTATTTCTGCGGCGTCCATCCAGTCAAGTACGTCGTTGCTGCCTGCCTCCTCAACATAGCGCTTAACCAGGGCGCTTGCATCCAGATACAGGTTCATTCACGCATCTCGACGACAATGTCGGAGACAAGTTTATCGCTACGATTGACAGCGGGGGGCTTGATGCGTTTTAGTTTTTTCCCGTTCCATTCCACAAGCCCGGCTTTTACCAATTCCTTAGAGCGCTCAACGGCGCTCGTATGATCCGGGATGATACGCCCAACAGGTTTGCCATGATCGGTGATGACAACAACTTGTCCTTCTCGCACCTGCCGCAAATATTCGCTCAAGCGAGCTTTCAAGTCACGGACGCCAACAGTCACTACGCTCATATGAGACTCCTTTGTGACTATATTATAACAAAAATAGTCACAATTCCAAAGGATTTGTGCGAAATATCGGGCATGCCCGCAGGGTGCTTCGCGAGGAGCCTGATCAGTAAGTATCGAACCAGTGCAGTTTATTCCGACTGATCACCGTTCACTGATCACTGGTCACTGGTCACTGCTCACTCCTGCCACTCCAACTCATACTCCCCAATATAGACCGTATCCCCCTCCCGGACACCCGCTTTCCTCAAAACCTCGTCCACGCCGAGGTGCTCCATCAATTTCTGGAAGCGGCGCACCGAGCCATCCTGATCCCAGGGGGTCATGGCCGCGGCGCGTTCGATGCCCGCGCCGGAGAGACGCCATTCATTAGCGCCCTCCCGCTTGATCGTGAACTGGCGGCTGTCTTCCGCTGGACGGTAGACCGGCATCGGCGGCTCGGTCTCTTCCAGCGGCGGAGTCTCGGCCAGTTTTCCAGCCGCTTTCAGCAGCAGTTCATGGACATCCGTCCGCGCCAGGGCAGAAATTTTCATCGCCGCGTAGCCGCGTTTCTTGAGTTCCTTCTGGATTTTCGGCCAGCGTTCCTGCACCTCAGGCTGGTCAATTTTATTCAGCGCTACGATCTGCGGCTTTTTGGCGAGGTTGGGGTCGAACAACGCCAATTCGCTGTTGATCTGCGAGAAATCCGCCAGCGGATCTGGGGAGAGACCATCGAGGAGATGGATCAGGACTCGGGTGCGCTGGACGTGACGCAGGAAGTCATGTCCCAGCCCCGCGCCTTGACTCGCTCCCTCGATCAGGCCGGGGATGTCGGCCAGCACGACGGTCGTCTCCTCGTCCACGTCCGCCACGCCCAGGTTCGGTTCGAGAGTGGTGAACGGGTATGGTGCGATCTTGGGTTTGGCGTTGGTTAGCACGGAGAGCAGGGTGGATTTGCCGGCGTTCGGCGCGCCGACGATGCCGATGTCAGCGATGAGCTTCAGCTCCAGGCGCAGACGCTTTTCTTCGCCCGGCTCGCCCTTCTCCGCCGTGCGCGGCGCCTGGTTGATAGAGTTCTTGAAATGGGTGTTGCCGCGCCCGCCGCGCCCGCCCTTGCAGACCACCAGCCGCTGGCCGGGCGCGGTCAGGTCGCCGAGGAGGGACAGGGTCCCCCTGTCCTGGGGCGGGGTGACCCCGCCCGTACCGGCAATTTCGTAAACGACCGTGCCGGGCGGGACCGGGATCACCAGGTTTTCGGCGGACTTGCCAAACTTGTTATTGGTGCCGCCGCCCTTGCCGTCTTCGGCAACGTAACGGATGGTGTGACGGAAAGCCGCCAGCGTGTTGAGCGTGGGACGGACTTCGAGAATTACATCGCCGCCGCGCCCGCCGTCGCCGCCATCCGGCCCACCGCGCGGCACGTATTTCTCGCGGTGGAAATGCACCATCCCATCCCCGCCCTTGCCGGATTTGACTTCGATCTCTGCCTGGTCTATGAACATACTCTCTCTTTTCTTCTTTATCGAGATTGAGACCTGACATGTCTCATCGTGGCGCGAGTCAATCGCAACTCATGCGTGGGCAGCGGCGCGGGTTGAGAATGGCTTCGCGGAGACATGTCAGGTTTTATCGGTCGCGAGACCCTTGTGCAATGCCAGCATCACCGCTTCCTGTGCTGGAGTTTCTTTACTTCCTTATCGAAATCGCTCTCGAATGACCGATCTTGCTTCACGCGGAATTTTTCGTATTCCTGCTCCGCCAATGATTTGGCAATTTCATGGCTGACCCTGCCTGCGTTGTTCAGAATATCGTATTCGTTGAATTGCAAAAAGGCGTCCAGTTTTTTGACCCACTCCGTCATCTTCATGGGGATTTGGCGCGCGGCCTGGTTTTCAGCGTAATCCAAATACATGCTGACGATTCGCTCCAGCCCTTTGATCTCGTTTTCTTCCAAATAGTTTTTGGCAATCGAAACATCGGATTTGAGAATTTTTCCTTTGGGCGCGTTTTTCCATGTTGTTAATCCCATGTGAGATTTTGTTGCTTTAGCGCGCTCGGCTATGAGTTCAGCGGCGGTTTTACCTGTAATTGCCCAGTGCAGTTTGTTCTGCACGGTCTTGAAAAACAATAGTGTGACTTCGGCGTCTTTATCGTAATCAATACTGCATTGCTGGTAAATGTCGGTGATCTTTTGATAAAAACGGCGCTCGCTGGCGCGTATTTCTCGAATACGCTCCAGCAATTCGTCGAAATAATCCACGCCGAATCGTTTGCCTTGTTTGAGGCGTTCGTCATCCAGCACAAATCCCTTGATTATGAATTCCCTCAGTGTTTGCGTTGCCCAAATGCGGAATCGGGTGGCTTCGTAACTATTGATGCGATAGCCAACCGCAATGATTGCATCCAGGTTATAAAAACTGGTCTGGTAGGTTTTGCCATCTTCGGCAGTGTGTGCAAAAATTGCACTAACTGAATCTTCCTGTAGTTCGCCTTCGGAGAAAATGTTGCTCAGGTGTTTGGTGATGACGCTTCTGTCTACATTGTAAAGTTCCGCCATCTGCTTTTGTGTCAGCCAGACGGTTTCGCCTTGATAATAGACTGCAACCCGTTTATTCCCTTCGGGTGAAGTATATAGGATGATTTCATCGCTCATTTTTCACCTTCCTTCCACGATCCTTATCTCTTCCTCGCTCAACCCATACAGACCATAGACCAGCCGGTCAATCGCCTCGTCCGTGGACATGATCTGCCGCCATCGCCGCCATCCGGCCCGCCGCGCGGCACGTATTTCTCGCGGTGGAAGTGCACCATCCCATCACCGCCTTTGCCGGATTTGACTTCGATTTCTGCCTGGTCTATGAACATAAGCCTATTGTAACAAAGAGGCCGGGTTTCTGTGAGAAACCCGGCCTTGTATTTCCTTGCTTATTTCTTATTCCCAAACTTCTCCTTCAAAATACCCTCCAACGCCGGCTGGCCGATCTCCTGCATTCCATACTCAGACCAGAGGCTGCATGCTTAACACATGCTCCAATTCAATTCCATCGTCCAGGTTTTCCCAGTAAATAGCATAACCGCCTGGTTCGATTGTCCACCTGGCGCGTTGTTCCGGCGTGGCTTTAGCGAGCCATTGCAACCACTCCAACTGGTCAATTGGCAGGCTGACCTCGCGGCCATCGCTGAAAAAAAATGTGTAAAAGGTCATCTTCAAAGCGCAGTCCTCTCGCTTGAACCTGAGTATTGATGTCAATGGCTGAAGTAATCATTCAACCTTATTCCAGCCCAATCTCTTTTCGAACTTGTGCCGCTGTAAGTCTGGGTTCACCTTTGTCTTTCATCCGACGGTCCGCCATTGCTTTGGCAAGTTTCTTATTCTGGGCAGTACTTTTAGCTTCTTCAGTGAAATCATCGCTGTCGCCAACATCAAAGCCCTGCCATTGCTTTATCGAAGCTAATACAAAACGCTCGCCGTCAGCCGACTCGATCACAATGTTTCGATGGCGCGCTTTATCGAGCAGACTATTCAAAGCCTTTGCCTGTGTTGGAACGAAAACCGTTTTCATAACTTCCTTCTTTCGCGAAGTATAACAGCAAAGTATTTTGCTGCAAACACCCCACCCAGCCTTCAAAGAAAAGGACTGGCGCAAACCAGTCCTTTTTTATACTTCTTTCGCTGACCATCCGGCTATCAGACTAACGACTATCTGACTACTTCTTCTTCCCAAACTTCTTCATCAAAACATCCTCCAGCGTCGGCTGGCCGATCTCTTGCAGCTCGTAGCGCACGCGCTGGGCGGGCTTGTTGATCTTGATGATGCGCGTCAGGTCAATCGGCGTGCCGATGATGACCATGTCCACATCAGATGCGTTGATGGTGGCCTCGAGGTCCTTCGTCTGCGCCGCGCCGTAGCCCATGGCCGGCAGGATGGGGCCGGTTTTCGGATACTTCTCATAAGTGGCTTTGATGGAGTTGACCGCGAACGGGCGCGGGTCAACGATCTCGGCCGCGCCGAAGCGGCGGGCAGCCACGTAGCCGGCGCCGTAGGCCATCTCGCCGTGGGTCAGCGTCGGGCCGTCCTCGATGACGAGGACGCGCTTGCCGCGGATCGCGTCGGGATCATCCACGAAGAGCGGTGAGGCGGCTTCGATCACGGTCGCCTTGGGGTTGAGCAGGCGCAGGTTCTCGCGCACCTTGATGACGTTCTCGGCATCTGCCGTATCCACCTTGTTGATAACGAACACGTCCGCGCTGCGGGCGTTGGTCTCGCCGGGATGGTAGGAGACCTCGTGCCCGGGGCGGTGCGGGTCAGCGACGACAATTTGCAGGTCCGAAACGTAGAACGGGAAGTCGTTGTTGCCGCCGTCCCACAGGATGATGTCCACTTCCTTCTCCGCCTGGCGCAGGATCTTCTCGTAATCCACACCCGCGTAGACAATGACGCCGTTGTCAATGTGCGGCTCGTATTCCTCGCGCTCCTCGATGGTGCACTCGTACTCGTCCAAATCATCGTAATCCGCGAAGCGCTGCACTTCCTGGCGGATAAGATTACCGTAGGGCATCGGATGGCGGATGGCCGCGACCTTGTAGCCCATGCCGCGCAGGATGAGAGACACGCGGCGGGTGGTCTGACTTTTGCCTGATCCGGTGCGCACGGCGCAGACTGAGACGACCGGCTTGCTGGATTTGATCTGGGTGGCCTTCTCGCCCATCAGGCGGAAGTCCGCGCCAGCCGCCAGAACCAGCGAAGCCTTGTGCATGACGTACTCGTGGGGAACGTCGGAGTAGGCAAAAATGACCTGATCCACCTCAAATTCCTTGATAAGCTCGAGCAGGTCGGTTTCGGCGTAAATTGGAATACCTTTAGGATATAGCTTACCAGCCAACTGAGCCGGATAGGTGCGGCCTTCGATATCAGGGATTTGAGTAGCAGTAAAGGCCACAACCTCATAATCTTTGTTATCACGGAAAAAAACGTTGAAGTTGTGGAAGTCGCGCCCGGCGGCGCCCATGATGAGAGTCTTGATCGGCATGTGAGTCTCCTTCGGGTTTTGTTTTTGCGAAATGGATTATTCTCAAGTCGTGGTGCGTAAAACGTAAAACGTGAAGCGTAATTACGTTTTACGTTTCACGTTTTACGTTACATCACTTCCGGCGCTTCGATGGACAGCAATCTCAGCGCGTTGGCAAGCACGTACCTGGTGGCAGCGACCAGTCTCAGGCGAGCATCCCGCACCTGCGGCTCGGCCTGCACGACTGGACAGGCGTCGTAGAAACCGGCGAAGGCCTTGGCGATGTCGTAGGAAATGGTGGCAATGACGAGCGGCTTGTACTCCGCCGCAGCGCGCTGCACTTCACCAGGGAAGCGGGAAATCAGGTCTATCAATTGGATTTCGGCGGGTTCAAGAGAATAGTCGAAAGTTGAAGGCTTGCCCTGAGCATCGCCGAAGGGTCGAAGGTCGGACGTTTGACCCTTCGACAGGCTCAGGGCAGGCTTTTCGACTTTTGACTTCTTAAGAATTGAATTACAACGCACGTGGGCATACTGGATATACGGCGCGGCCTGGCCGGTGAAATCCAGCGCCGACTGCCAGTCGAAGGTGACCAGCTTGGTATTCTCGCGCGCCAGGATCGGATATTTGAGCGCACCCAGCCCGACGGCGCGTGCCACGTTTTTCAACTGCTCCTCGGTCAGCGAAGGATTTTTCTTGCGCGCCTCTTCCCTAGCGCGTGAGGTCGCCTCGCGCAGCAAATCTTCGAGCAAGACGACCGTCCCTTCACGCGAGGACATGACCACGTTGCCTGGCAGGATCACCAGTTCATAGGGGATGTGATGGCACTTCTGCGCGCGTTCGTCTCCGGCGATTTCCAGGATCTTGAACACCTGCGTGAAATGCAGCGACTGGCGCACATCCACCACGTAAATGGACTTTGCCAGGTCGGGATAATCGCTGAACTTGTGCTTGACCAGCGCCAGGTCTTCGGTGGCATACAGCGCCGTCTCGTCCGAGCGCAGGATCACCGCCGTGCGATACTTTTCCTTCGTCAGGCCGAGCACCTCGTCTATTTTGACGATCACCGCCCCACCCTGCGGACGCTCGTCAATGGCGATGCCGCGCTGCACCAGCTTTTCGACCTCTTCCTTGCCGGGCTTTTCCTCCTGGCTGTTGAAGTAGTACACGTCGAAATGGATGTCCAGTGCAGCGTACATCTGCCGGAAGCCTTCCAGCGACCACTCGCGCGTCTTCTCCCACAAAGCCACGATTTCCGGCTCGCGCCGGTCCCAGCGGGCGTAGACGGCGCGCACTTCGGCCTCCAGGTCCGGGGTCTCTTCCAGGCGCTTCGAGGCTTCGGCGTAAACCTCGCCCATCCATTGGGTGATGTCCGCAGTGGGTTCCTCGCCGTCGTGGTATTTCAGGTAGCCCCACAACCACTTGATGACGTGTAGGCCCATGTCGCCGGGATAGTTGGCGCGCACCACATCCAGGCCGGAGAACTCCAGGATGCGGCACAGCGCCTCGCCCAGGATGGTGCCGCGCAGGTGGCCGACGTGGAAGGCCTTGTGCGTGTTCGGGTGGGAAAATTCGACCATGACGCGCTGCCCGGTTCGAGGTCCGGCCCCGAAGCGGTTTTTTTGTTCCAGGACGGTATCCACAACGCGCTGCGCGTATTCCGATGTCGAAAAATATAGATTGAGATAACCTTTGACGGCTTCGACGCGGCGGATACCCGGCACGTCACTTACCGGATCCTTCGACACGCTCAGGACGGCGCCCTTGGCCTGCTCGGCGATTTCCTGGGCGCGCTGCGGTACGTTGACCTTTTTCCCCGCCCGCGCCTCGTCGGCCGCGGTCTGGAAAAACGAGGTGGAAATGCCCCACTCGCCGCTGAAGGGGATGGGGGCCCACTTCAGCCCTGCAAGCGGGATTTCGTTCGCCGCGCAGAACGCCCGGATCTTCGCTTCGATGACCTGCTGTTCTTTATCAAACATCGTTCACCTGTGCTGGAAAATGGCGAGGGGATTATATCATGGGGAAAAGAGCTGAAATCTTCTCTGTAGAACGAGATACTATCTCGTTCTACACGCTATGCGCGCAAAAGCGGGAGCGTACTTACTCCCGCTTGTGGTGCAGCATATCCGCGAAAGGTTATTCCTTTGCTGGCTTCTTGGTCGTTCTGGTCGTTCTGGTCGTTCTGCGCGCTGGTTTCTTGACTGGTTCAGCTTCTGCTGGCGTTTCCTCCACAGGAACTGCTGCCTGCGTCATCGTTGGCGCTATAGCTGCCAGTCGCTTCACCAGGCGGGACTTTCGCCGCGCGGCGTTATTCTTGTGGAGGATGCCCTTCTGGGCAGCCTTATCCAACATGCTAATGGCTTCCAACACAGCGGCCTTCGAAGGCTCAAGGCTGTTGGTTTCAAAAGCCGCGCGAGTTTTTTTGATCGCAGTTCGCGCCGCGCCGCGGTAGACACGGTTCGTTATGCGCCGTTGTTCGTTCTGACGGTTGCGCTTGATCTGAGACTTGATGTTTGCCAAATTACTTCCTCCAAAATTCAATCCAGGGTCACGGGGCGTTATTTTACATGAGGCCAGGGAATCTGTCCAGTCTGACGAACCGACAGTTTTCGTCTCGCACGCCCGTAGAACGAGGCGGCAACGGCATCGCGTAGCGCGATATTCATATCGCCCTTTGGTTGCGGAATAAATTCCGCATTACGCTATCCGCTCGAACTTCTCGCTGGGAGCGCCGCAGACCGGGCATTTCCCTTCCATCGGCCCTTCGTGGGTGTAACCGCAGATCGGGCAGACGTAGTACTCCACGGCTGGCGCATCCTTGCCCTTGGCCTGGATCTCGGCCGCCTTGCGGTAGAGCGCCTCGTGGATCTTTTCGACCTCCAGCGCCCACCGGAACGACCGGGCACCCCTGCTATGCCCTTCGGTCTCGGCTTCGGCCAGCATGGGCGGGTACATGGACACCACTTCGTAATTTTCACCCGCGATGGCCGCCTGCAAGTTCTCCGCTGTGGATTTCACGCCATCCATGGCCTTGAAGTGATTATGGGCATGAATTGTTTCCGCGGCAGCCGCGGCGCGAAATAGCCTGGCGATTTGAGGGAAGCCTTCTTCTTCGGCTTTCCTGGCAAAGGCCAGGTATTTGCGATTGGCCTGCGATTCACCCGCGAAGGCGGCCTTCAAGTCATCAATGGTTTTTGACATGGATTTTTCCTTTCGACATGTTTTTTTTCGTACGGATTTCCTGCCTGATTATACCAAAATTATCCGCTGGCAAATGGTTGACGCCTGTCCCAAGAAAAGGTATGATGAAAATAACCTCAGGCTGGCCAGACGGTCGCGGTTCCACGCGTAAGCGAGGGATCGAGGAAAGTCCGCACTCCATAGGGCACGGCGTCGGGTAACACCCGGGGCGGGGAAGTCCCCTTGTGGGACAACCTGCCGGAACAGGGCCACAGAAACAGACTGCCCGCAAGGGCGAGGGTGAAAAGGCGGTGTAAGAGACCACCGGCGTCCGCAGTAATGCGGGCGGCCAGGCAACCCCCGCCGGGAGCAAGGCCAAGCAGGGACAAAGTCGCCTTCGGGCGGCGGGAGGCGGCTCGTCTCCCTCGAGTCCCGGGTAGGCCGCTAGAGCGGCGCGGCGACGCGTCGCCCAGAGAGATGACCGTCCAGGCAGGCGGGCCGGGATGAAACCCATGCCCTGAGCTTCGGCGAAGGGTCGGGCGTAAACCGGAATCCAATTGCTGGACAGAATGCGGCTTATAGGCCAGCCTGAGGTTATATTAATACTATGGGAGCAGGATCTGCAGCCGTTCGGGGAAGATACGATACTCCAGGTCCTGGATGCCAAAGGAGAATAGTTCCCCATCAGTATGGGCAGGAGAGGGATCATCGAGGTGTATCTTTAGCCAGGAACAATCCTGCTCGAAGATACCTTCCATCTCCACGTAGCTGCCGGGGCCCGGTTTCATGATGCGGAATAGGGTGCGCAGCATCTCACGCCGAGTGGCCCGGAAACCGTAGACAAAGGTCAATTTACCATCGAAGGGATCGGCGTGTGGAATCATGTGGAACAGGCCGCCGGAGCGCGAGCCATTGCCGACTGTAACGATGCTGAGCGGGCCTTGATAACTGCCTTTGTCCCATTCGATCCGTCCGCTCCATTTGGGGCGCGCCGCGATGGCGCTCAACGCAGCGATCAGATAACGTGGAATGCCGCTGATCCAGGTGATCTTGATCTGTATCGTTGTGACGAAAGGCTCGATGCCGATGGCGGAGTTATTGGCAAAGTAACGGTCATTGACCTTGCCAATATCCATGCGGCGGCTTTTGCCTCCGGCGATGATCCGTGCGGCAGCTTGGAAATCCGTGGGGATTCCCAGTTTGTAAGCCAGATCGTTGGCGGTGCCCATCGGCATCAATCCAAACGGCCCCAGCGGGGCTTTCTCGTTCTGGGCCGCCTGAGCCAGCCCGTGGACGACATCGCCGGCTGTCCCGTCGCCGCCAGCGGCAATGATGGGGGAAAAACCAGAACTGGCGGCCTCGGCCGCCAGTTCAACAGAGCCACCGGGAAGTTCCGACACGGCTAATTCGAAATCCACGCCAGCAGCCTTGAGCGCAGACTCGGCTTCCGGCCAGCGTTTTTCCGCGTTCCAGCGGTTGGCATAGGGATTCAGGATGACTTTGGCAGTCATGTGGCCTCCAGTATGAAAGGTTATTCTTGCAATATTCTATACCATCTTTGACATGCGCGGGGGCAGATCGTCGCGCAACCTCATCGAAAGGTTATTCCTCGTTTTCGACCTTCCACGCCGTGGCTTTGTCGAGAACCGCCTTCTCGTCAGCCGAAAGGCTGATCGCCAACGCGCCGAGGTTATCTTTCAATTGATCGAGCGAATTCGCGCCGATGATCGGGCTGGTGATGAGCGGGTCGGCTAAGAGCCAGGCCAGGGCGATCTGTGAGATCGTCGCGCCCTTTTCTTTCGCCATGCCATCCATACGCTCGAGCAAGTCCCAATTGCGCTCGTTGAAATAGCGCTTTACACCGCCCAGGCGGGCGCTGTGCGCCTGACGATCGCGGCGGTATTTGCCGGTCAGGAAGCCGCCCGCCAAGGGGCTGTAAGGGATGACGCCCAGCCCATAGGTCCGGCAGACCGCTGCCAGTTCCGCCTCGAACTCGGCGCGATGCACCAGGTTGTAGTGCGGCTGGAGGCAATCGAAACGCGCCAGGTTGTGCTTGTCCGCATCCCACAGCGCCTGCATCAACTGCCAGGCGGCGTAATTCGAAGCGCCGATAAAGCGGACTTTCCCCTGCTTCACTAAATCGTCGAAGGCGCGCAGCGTTTCCTCGATCGGCGCAGCCTCGTCCGGCCAGTGCGCCTGATACAGGTCAATGGTCTCGATCTGCAGACGGCGCAGAGAAGCTTCGACGGCCTTCAGGATGTGCGCCCGCGATAGGCCCTCGTCATCCGGCCCTTCGCCCATGTTCCCACGCAGCTTGGTCGCAATGACCAGTTTCTCGCGCGGAACCCCGCTGCTCTTGAGCCATCGGCCAACGATCTGCTCGGCGACGCCGCCAGGATTGCCGTCTGCCCAGCGTGAGTAGATATCGGCGGTATCAATGAAGTTGACCCCTGCCTCGCAGGCCGCGGACAGGATGCGCTGCGCGACCGGCTCATCCGCCGTCCAGCCAAACTGCATTGTGCCCAGGCACAGCGCCGAGACCTTTAGCCCGGTGCGACCGAGCGTGCGATATTCCATCATTCCACCTCCACGTAAATGCGTTTGTTGATCGCTCCCTTGCTTTTGTAATCCACCACCCGAATGTGCCCGACCTCGGACGTGTTCTTGACATGCGTGCCGCCATCCGCTTGCAAATCCAGGCCGACGATCTCGACCGTGCGCACCTGCGCGATGCCCTCCGGCAGGAGATTGATCTTGGTACGGATCAGATCCGGGATTTTGAACGCTTCCGCGCGCGGCAGGATGTTTACCCGTATCTCGCGGGCGTTCTGGACCTCGCGATTGACCGCCGTTTCGATGGCGTGGATCAGTTCCGCGCGCATGGTCTCGAATTCGAAGTCCATGCGGCCTTTGAGCGGCTGCATATCCCCGCCCGTGACCGAGGCGCTGTAATCGCGGAAGATGACGCCGCACAGGATGTGCATGGCGGTGTGCGTGCGCATCAGTTGATAGCGGTGCTCCCAATCAAGCTGGCCGTGAGCCGCGGCGCGGATGGCAGGTAACGACGCATCGCCGCCAAGGAAATGATGCACGCTATCACCCTGCTTCTTGAGGCGCTCGACGGGATAGGCCACGCCGCCAATGGTCAACCTGCCGGTGTCACATGGCTGGCCGCCGCCACCTGGGTAGAAAGCCGTGCGGTCGAGTATCACAGTACGCGCTTCGGCCTCGACAGCAATAACTACGGCATCGAAGTCCTTCAAGTAACTGTCGGTCTGGTAGAGCAGGTCGGACATGGGCGCCTCCGAAAATCGTAACTGCTCACGCCTGTCACCCTGAGGGAGCGTTCTGTGCGACCGAAGGGTCTCAGGGCCAATCGGGGAGATTCTTCGCCGCTGGAAGAACATCAGCGGCTCACATCGTCCCGATGTCCTTCGGGAGAATGACACTATGGCTGGCCAGTTACCGCAAATCAAGATTGGCCAAGGGAAGTTTACATCAAAATGGGAGGTTGCACAACGAGGAAAAACCCATACCACCAATCAAATCTCGGAAGCGATTCATTTCACCCACGCCTATTGAAAAATGGTCCGGGTTAGACTATACTGAC
>Ga0210044_10002131_pt1 | contig 29688 bp, 26 predicted proteins | sample CryGey13umfilter_2_FD_183959 | JGI IMG/M metagenome (GOLD analysis project Ga0210044, IMG submission 183959) | Groundwater microbial communities from aquifer in Utah, USA - Crystal Geyser 4/9/14 3 um filter (SPAdes) (version 2) | ecosystem: Environmental > Aquatic > Deep subsurface >... | reverse complement strand
CTGCCTGCGCCTGTTCCCCCATCATGATCTCCACCGGGTCCCCGGGGATCATGTGGACCAGGAAGAAGACCAGGGTGACGACACCGAGGATGATGGGGACCAGCAACAGCAGGCGTTTGATGATGTAATGGAGCATGATCCTCCCATCAGATCTGTTCCTGCTCGTACATTGATTGGGCGCATTTTAGCACAGCACAAACCATAGTCAAACCATTTTCGTCAAAAAACGCTTGTCAAAATATTTGGTATTGACATAACGCTTCTAAATTGATAAAAAAGAGTTGGAAATAGAAATATGAATATGACTGAGAACTCTATCCATCTGATTACCGTATAAGTTAGTCTTAATCAAGGATAAGTACTTTAAGACGCTGTTAACAGATGACTGCAGATAACTGACCGATTCTTTCTTTGAGGGGGGAAAGAGTATGGCTATGAACCGCCGATTGTTTCAATGAGGGATTGAGACGAAAGGCGGTTTTTTATTCTGTCAAAACAGGAGGTGCATCATGACAGCAAGACAAATGTTTCTGGTATGTGTTTTATTTTTTTCGATGGTTCCAAAAATTGTTTCTGCAGTGGATTCGCAAGAATTAAAATTTGGTTTCTATACAGATAGAATGTTGTTATCAACACAGACCCTTCTCCTGGATGAAATACTAAACAAAAAAGTGACCGAAATAGGCGATAAAGTTGTAAAAGCCTCTGGTCAATCTGATATGAGTTATACTTTTCGAATCATGAATGACAATACGATCAATGCCTTTTCTGCTGCCGGGGGCTTTATTTATATCAATACGGGATTACTCGAACTTCTTGAAAGCGAAGACGAGCTCGCGGCTGTCATCGCTCATGAACTGGTCCACACAAACAACAGCCACCAAATTAAGTTCGTTCATGCAGCACATCAAAGAGAAGTGGCAGGAGAAGCTGCCGGAATCCTTATAGCTGTTGCCATAGCCGCAGCCGGCGCATCAGCAGCGGGACCGGCCCCGGCTCCGACGTCTCCTTCTTATTCGAGTTATAATCAGCTTTCTTCGCAGATCGGCCAGATGAGTTATGATGTTGGAAGAGCCTTGGGAGGTACAATGAGTACTTATATGATCAAAGGGTACGGTAAAAAACAAGAGCTGGAAGCGGACTCCCTCGCCATTGGGTACATCCGGAAAGCGGGTTACGATCCCAAAGCCATGGTCAGTGTGTTCAAGAAGCTCATTTCCGCCAGAGATAAGCTTGGGATCAAGCAAGATTATACTTCAGGCCTGATCAATGCCGAACCCGGATTGGAAGAAAGATTAAAACAGGCCGAAAAAAACATTTCTACGGGAACATAAATCGAGGACTTCTCTGTTGCATCTGAAAATATTGCGGATGATTAAGTGAATCTATCGGCTCATAAAATACAAGATCGACTCTGTTATTTCATTATAATAGATTTTCTACTGCTAACATGGGGGGCAGGTTGTGTCTGTTTGCCTGAAAGGCATGAAAGGGTCTTTAAAGATATTGATACGGAGAAGCAAATTGATGATCTGCAGAATAGACTAAAAAGCGATACGGCGAATATCGCGCTCCGGATCGAATTGGGGAAAATTTATTTATCTGAGAATATGCTTGCGGACGCAGCTGCAGAGTTTGAGAGTGTTTTGCATGTTGATTCACAAAACATCGAAGCATATCTCCTGCTTGCCTCGGCTATTTTAAGACTCCCCAACGGCGATCTTAATAAAGCCTCCGGATTATTGGAGAAGGCGGTACGGATAGCACCTGAAAGTGCTGACCTGCATTTACGTCTCGCACAGGTTTATCTGAAACAGGGAAAAGAAGAGAATGCCGTCCGGGAATTTAAAAAGACAGTCGAACTTCCGGGAAATACGGAGACCCTGGTTTCCGCCTATCTCGAATTAATGGCGATATATCGGAAAAAAGGTGAAACCGGAAGGGCCGGTGATATGTATGAAAAAGCAAAAGAAATTAATCCAGGAATAGACGAGATCATCAGGCAGACTGAGATTAATAGAATCACGCCGCATCCTGAATCTTCCTGTAAAGATTGTAAACAGGGAGACGGCATACATCCTGAACTCGAAGACAGAATAAAAAATGCAAGAGAGAAGATAGAGAAATAACAAGAAGGAGGTTCGGAATGGGCATGGATAAAAAAATATGTTTATGTTGTTTTGCATTTTTATTGTCTCTCTGCACGGGCTGCGCGCATATACCGGAATCCGAGCATCCGGCAGAGTTTTACCGGGTATATGACGCAACCTTCGATCAAGTCTGGGATTCATTATTGAAGACGGTGAGCGCATCCGAAGGCTCTATTGTCACTCAGGAGAAGACCTCCGGACTCATTGTTTATTCTATTCATGATAAGAAGCTCAAATCAAAGGTCTATGTGAATCTATATGTCAAGAATCATCCGGAGACCGAGGCTGTCATTGTATATTTATTTGCAAACACTCGGAATGGTGGTTACACTAGTGATCTTGATGCGGATTTTTTCAAAAGACTCGAAAAAGCTTTGGGGAGGGGCGGAGATGGATAATTACACATTAAAACTCTTTTGTTGTTTTTTATTGATTACAGTTATTACAGGCTGTGCAGGTACTGTTGCGGAAAAAACAAAATTGGATAAACTGTTTGAGACCGACTTTGCAGGCTTTAACCTGCCGGACGCGGCCTGGATAAAACAGGGGAAGAACAAGGAGTTCCCTTATACCACATTTGACCGTGTATGGGATTCCGCCATGCTGGTTTTCATGCAGCAGGGGATTATGGTAAGGGCATCCAAAGAACAGGGTGTCATAGCCGCCATAACCCAGGGCCCTCTGGCCGTCTATATAGAAAAAGGCGAGGTTGTGAATGTATATTTGAACTGTATGGATGATCTTTATCGGAATGCCGAAAAATCAAATAAACTGAACAAACAGAAATCTACGGGCTGTCCGGATATATTGAACAATTCGGCACGTTATTTTGACAAGCTGTCCACCCAGGTTTATGAGAAAGAGAAATGTAAATATCTTGATAAAGAATCCCGGAACGAATGAGCGTCAAATCCTTTTGGATTGCATCATCTCTTGATGAGTCATAAAAACGAAGAACCAGTTCCTCACTGCGTAGAGCCGGTCATTAACAGTTATCGTTATAGGAGAACAGGCCATGAAAAACAAATGGATGATCACCATTATTTTCCTTGTCGTTTTCCCCCTGCGTGTCCATGCGGATTCCTTTACCCCGGTTCAGGTCTCCCTGGGCAATCCGTTCATGTTCTGGGTCATCATCCCGCCTCTTGCTGCATGGGGCTTTGAACATCCCGTCCAGATCTTTCCGAAGGACTGGGATGTTCATGGGCTGAGGTTGACCCTCCTGCAGAGTATCAACCAGGATGTTTCCGGCCTGGATGTCGGTCTTGCCCCTATAACGAAAGGAGATGCCCGGGCGGTTCAGATCGCATTGGCAGCGATCGTTGAAGGTGACATGAAGGGCATCCAGATCGGCGAAGTGAATGTCGTGAGGAAAGAGATGACCGGCCTGCAGATAGGCTTGATTTTCGACGTTTCAGGAGGCGATCTGAAGGGAGTTCAATTGGGGCCGGGCGGCAACATCGTCTCCGGAAATCTAAGAGGCATGCAGATCGCCATATCCGCAAACGCTGTTGCCGGTGAGATGGCGGGTCTTCAACTCGGCGGTGTCGTGAATATCGCCAAGTCTGAGGCAAGAGGGGTGCAGATCGGGCTTGTGAATTATGCTTCATCCCTGAAGGGTGTACAAATCGGGTTAATCAATATTATCAAAGAAGGCCCTCTCCCATTCTTCCCGATTGTTAATGCAGGGTTCTGATCTGAATTTGATAATCTGTGTCCGGCGGTCCAGACCGTTCAAGTGATTTGAACGTCTTAATCCACCCGCACATCCTTCAGCGAATAAAGGTCTCCCCTCGGATTCAGCACGAAACCCTCAACATTTTTCCTGATCACGGCCACGTTGTCGTAATGCCAGAGAGAGACATAGGGGAGATCGGCGGCCAGTATCTCCTGGACCTTCCTATAATATGCTTTCCTTCGGCTGAGATCAAGGGTTCTCCTTGCACGCTCCAGCAGGGCGTTGACTTCGGGATTGGCGTACCTCCCCCGGTTGGCGCCGGCCGGAGGGAAGTTCTTTGAATGGAAGATGTAATCATAGATGTCCGGATCGGTCACGCCCACCCAGGAAAGAGAATAGAGCTGGAAGTTCCCTGACTTGATGTCTCCGTAAAAGGTCCCCCACTCGTATGAGCGGATGGTGACTTCGATCCCCACCTCTTTGAGCTGCTGCTGCAGCGCCGCGGCGATCCGCTTTCCCTGTTCGTCCTGGGATGTCTTGTAGCTCAGCGTGAACCGCATGCCGGGGCCGCCGCCGTCCGGATCAGGATAGCCTGCCTGGTCCAGAAGTTCCCGGCTTTTTTGCGGGCTGTATTCAAAGGTTTTGACCTCTCCATAGTATGCCCAGTTCATGGGGGAGAGGAGCCCGGTCGCAGGGTGGGCCATCTCCTTGAGCAGGTGGCGTATGATGGAATCTCTGTCCACGGCATGTGCAATGGCCTCCCGGACCTTCTGTTTTTTCAGGAGCGGGTCCGTGAGGTTGAACCCGATATAGGAATAGTTGACGCCGGGCCCGGTCATCAGCTTCAGGCGGGGGTCCTTGTTTACGAGTGGGATATAGTCGAGTTCGATTCCGTTTACCACCAGATTCAGGGTCCCCTTTTGCAGTTCAAGGAAGCGGACCGTGTTGTCCGGCACGACCCGGAAAATCACCCGGGAGAGCTTCGGGGCCCCTTCAAAATAGTCCGGATTGGCCCAGAGGTCATAGGATTCACCCGTGTTCCTTTTTGCGAGCCTGAACGGTCCGGTCCCTACCGGCGCCTTTGCGAAGTCCGCTCCCTGCGCTGATGCGCTTTGTGCAAGGACGATCCCCATGGTCATGCTCAGAAGAAAAGGGGCAAAGGGTTCCCTGAGCACGAAACGGATGGTCTTATCATCCGGTGTTTCGATCCGCTCGATCTGTTCAAAAGTGCTCTTGTGCGGAGAGCCCAGGGCCGGGTCGAGGATCGACTCGAAGGTGTATTTCACATCCCTGGAAGTGAGTACCGTCCCGTCGTGGAACCGGACGCCTTCCCGGAGGTGAAAGAGATAAGTCCCGGGGTCCGGCGTTTCCCAATTCACAGCGAGGTCCGGCTGGATCAGCCCGTTTTCATCCTGGCGCAGAAGACCGCTGTAGATCAGGCCGTTGATCCGGGAGGAATTCGCATCCGTGGCCAGCCGGGGGTCCAGGTTTGTCGGCTCGGATTCGATCCCGATCACCACCGTATCCGGAGGGATGCCGCCCGAATTGCAGGCGGAGATCAAGAGGGTCAGCATCATCGTGAGAAATGCAGTAAATTTCATAGGGTGGGTGTATATTAACGGGATGTAAAGGCCTTGTCAAACAGTGTTTAAATTTCTCCGGCCTTGACTTTCTGATAGAAATCACACTTGGTGCAGTCGCCGAGCTTTTTTGCAGAGGTGCCCTGGACACATCCCTCGCACATGGTTCCGGCCACCTTCCAGCAGATCCGGCCCGCGCTCTGTGTATAGGCCGGACATGCCATGGTCTTCTCCTGACCGCACTTCATGTACTCCCAACATTGGATTTTTCCCATAGCAGCGCTCCTTTCACATTTACTATATATCTATTTTATCTGATTCCGCAGATACAAACAACATTATTTTTCCATACATCTCTTTCTTGCCTTTTGGGTTTCCGGGTGATAAATTTCAGATATTCGGAGGGTGTTCATGTTCGGCCTTTATATCCATATTCCCTTCTGCATCAGGAAATGCCGTTACTGCGATTTCAACTCCAGGGCCGCCGTTTCCGGGGAGACGGATGATTATCTCTCCGCTTTGATAGAGGAAGTGAAGCTTTTCTCCAGATCGAACCGGAGGATCGTTGAGACCCTCTATATCGGAGGCGGCACGCCCACCCTCCTCTCGAACGAGCAGATCTCAAGGTTATTCGGCGCCGTCCGGGAGAGCATGACCCTGTTTGAGGATGCCGAGATCACGGTCGAGGCCAACCCCGGGACCCTGGACCGTGCCAAGGCCGTGCATCTTCTCGGCCTCGGAGTCAACCGGATCTCTCTGGGGGTGCAGTCCCTGAAAGACAGCCTCCTTTCCCGCCTTGGGCGGGTCCATACGGGGACCGAGGCACTGAATACACTGGAGATGCTCCGGTCTTCAGGTTTTAGCAATATCGGCGTGGACCTGATCTTCGGCCTTCCGGGCCAGACACACAATGACTGGGAGGAGGATCTCACAAGGATCGTGTCGTTTCAGCCTCAACACCTCTCCCTTTACGGGCTGAGCATTGAGAAGGGGACCCCGTTCGATATGGAGCGAAAGCAGGGGACCCTGAAACTACCATCCGAGCAGGAGGAGATCGGGATGTATGAGGCGGCGAAGGACCTGACCGCAAAGGCGGGGTATGAGCGCTACGAGATCTCAAACTATGCGCAGCCTGATTATCGCTCCCGCCACAATACCATCTACTGGACCATGGAGGAGTACTATGGGGCAGGGGCCGGGGCCCATTCGTATCTGAAGATGGACGGCCCGCTCAGATTTTCAAATGTGTCGGATCCGGCGGCGTACATTCAGAGGATGAGCCGGACCCGGGACCCGGTCGCAAAAAGGGAGTTCCTTTCAAAAGAGACGCTTTTGTCCGAGGCCATGATGCTCGGGCTCCGCATGGCCGAGGGGGTGGACATCCGGAGATTCCAACAGACTTACGGAGAAGACCCGGTTCACTTGTTTTCAGAGTCTATGCAAAAGGGGATTCAGAGCCATTGGGTCGAGGTCACGGCAGAGCGGATCCGGCTCACGGCATCCGGCGTTCTCTTTTCCAATGAGGTTTTTGTTGATCTGTTCGGGTGAAATGCGCTATGATTTTCAAATTGGATCAGGGAGGAATAAAGATGAACACAAAAATCGCTCTTCTCATCTGTTCAGGATTCTTGTTCGGCGCATCAATGGTCCAGGGCGGCCAGGCGGGCAAAGAGGATTATTCCACCTGGCATAAGGGGCATGAGAAGGTCACGCCGGTCTGGACGCTCCCCAAGGCCACGGCCCCTTCAAACATGGTCTGGGATGTTCCATCCATGCCTGGCCGGTTCCGGCCGGATCAATTCTTTTCGCCCGATGTCTGCGGCGGATGCCATCAGGAGATCTACAACCAGTGGAAAGGCTCCATGATGGCCAATGCATGGAAAGATCCGGTCTTTATTGCGGTCTACAAGTCCTACATTGAGAAATCCCGTACCGGCCATGAAAAAGAGGAGACGGCCATGTGTTCCCGCTGCCATACGCCGGTGGGCTACCTCGCTAATGAGCAGGCACGGTACCTGACAGGTGACCTTTCCGCAACCGGCAGGGCAGGGGTATTCTGCGATGTCTGCCATTCCGTGTCCAAGAGCGCCGGCGTGGGAAACGGGGCTTTCATCCTGCAGCCCGGCGAGGCATATGAAAATGAAGCCGGAACCAAATACGGCCCGTTCAATGACGCCGAATCCCCTTTCCATGGGACACAATACTCCGAGCTTCACACCCGGTCCGAGTTCTGCGGCATGTGCCATGATGTGGCCCATGCCCACAATATCATGCCGGTCGAAAATACCTACACCGAATGGAGGACCGGGCCTTACAATACCGGCGATCCCAAGACCTCCACGCATTGCCAGGACTGCCACATGCGGCAGACTCCTGATGTCGCGGCCACGGGCATCACGGCGCTTCCGGACAGCCCGGGTTTTGCCGCGCCTGAAGGCATGGGGGCAAAACGCCGCCCGCACATCTGGCAGCACTGGTTCGTGGGCGGGAACGCCGCTACTACAGAGATTCTCGGAAATCATCAATGGGCCAGGATGGCCGAAGACCGGTTGTCCAAGGCCGTGACGGTTGCCATCCAGCCGATCAAAGGGCCTGTCAAGCAGGGAGAGCTTCTCCGCTTTGAAGTGCGTGTGGAGAATGTGGGGGCGGGCCATTATCTCCCCACGGGCCTGACCCATGTGCGCCAGATGTGGCTCCATGTGACCGTCAAAGACAAAGCGGGAAATCTCCTCTATGAGTCCGGCGCACTGGACAAGGACGGGGAGATTGATCCCGATGCGGTGATCTACAGGACCGTCCTGGGCGAGGGGGGCAAGGAAAAAAAGCCGACCTACTTCCTACCGGCCGCTGTGCAGGTCCTGTCCGACAAGCGGATCCGGCCCAGGGGATACTCGGTGGAGTCCTATGCCTTTGTGCCGCCCAAGGATTTCAAAGGCGAGATCGAGATCCAGGCCACGGTCCGCTACAGGAGCGCGCCGCAATTCCTGATCCGCGAAGTGCTCGGCAAAGATGCGCCGGTCCTTCCGATCTTTGACATGGCGGCCGCCAGAGAGAATGCAAGCATTTTATAGGGAGAATGATCATGAAACTTTTTGAACCCGTGACCATCGGGGGTATGCATCTTCCAAACCGCGCCGTGCGGTCGGCCACGTATGAGAACCGATGTAAGCCGGACGGCAAGGTCACCGATGAGCTCATCCGCTTTTATACGGCCTTGGCCGGCGGAGGGATCGGGCTGGTCATCACCGGCAACGCCATGATCCACCCCTGGGGGCTGACCGCGCCCAATGCCCTGGGGATCTACAGTGACGATCATCTCCCGGGTCTGACCCGGCTCGCTCAGCTTTTCCGTGACCACGGGGCGCATGCCGTGGTTCAGCTTTCCCATGGCGGGAGGCAGACCATGCCGAACCTGATCGGAGGCCGGGACGTCCTCGCTCCCTCGGCGGTCTATTCCAGATCCATGAAACTGACTCCGAAAGAGATGAGCGTGAAGGAGATCAAAGAGGTCATGGAGGCCTTTGTGTCCGCGGCCGAGAGGGCAAAGAAGGCCGGCTTCCACGGCGTGCAGCTTCACGCGGCGCATGGTTATCTGCTCAGCAATTTCCTCTCTCCATTTTCCAACGTCCGGACCGATGATTATGGCGGTTCCACCCAAGGGCGTGTTAGAATCTTGGTAGAGATCTTCGACCGCATCCGGGCCCGATGCGGCAAGGATTTCCCGGTGCTCCTCAAGCTGAACTCCGAAGAGGGGCTGCGGGGCGGGCTTGACGTGGAAGAGGCGGGCCGAATCGTTCATATTCTCGATCAAAAGGGGTTTGCGGCCATTGAAGTGAGCGGCGGGGTCTATGAGACGGGATTGTCCAGCCGGACCAAGATCAAATTCAGGAAAGATGAGGCGTATTTCCTCACCAACGCAGTGCGCCTGCGAAGAGAGACCAAGATCCCCCTGATCCTGGTCGGGGGCATCCGGTCCCTCGAACGATTGAATGAGATCCTGAATGTCGGGCACGTGGACATGGTCTCCATGTGCAGGCCGTTTATCCGGGAACCCCTCCTGGTCAAGCGGTGGAAGGAGGGAGACAGGCTTCCGGCCCGGTGCATCTCCTGCAATGAATGCATGACCAGAATCTTTGAAGGGCCCGTGCACTGCTACCAGGAAGAGAAGATGAAAGGGAAATAATGACTCTCGAAAGTGAAAAGATTGAGGAGTTAAACCGGTTTGTGGTCAAGATCGCCTACTTCAGCATGGAGGTAGGGCTCGAACAGGAGGTCCCGACCTACAGCGGGGGCCTCGGGATCCTTGCCGGGGACACCCTGAAGTCCTGCGCGGACCTCCAGCTTCCCGTGGTCGGCGTGACCCTGCTGGAGGAGAACGGATATTTCATCCAGAAGCTCGACGATCGGGGCAACCAGACCGAAGAGCCCGTGGATTGGGACCCGTCTTCCTGCATGAAGCTCCTCCCCTACCTGGTCAAGATCAAGATCTGCGGCAGAGACGTCTCCATCCGGGCTTGGCGTTACCTGATCCAGGGAGCTTCCGGCTCAAGTGTTCCGGTCTATTTTCTGGATACCAACATTGAAGACAATGATCCGGCGGACCGGGGGATCACCTCCTGCCTCTACGGCGGGGATGAAGAGTATCGGTTAAAACAGGAGGCCGTGCTGGGGATCGGCGGTGTCCGCATGCTTCGGGCCATGGGATACAACCATCTGACCACCTACCATATGAACGAAGGTCACGCGAGCCTCCTCACCCTGGAACTCCTCCGCATGTATGAAAAGGCCCCGGAATCGGTCTGGTTTGAGGAGGCTCGGTGGGATCCCGACAAGGTCAAGGACCTTTGTGTCTTCACCACCCATACCCCGGTTTCTGCCGGGCACGACCGGTTTTCCTTTGACCTGGTCAAGAAGGTTTTGGGCCGGAGAAAGGAGAACATTAGGGCAGGGGAGGACCCCTATCTCATTCATGACATCCCCTTTGAGGTCGTGGACCGGCTGAGCGGCGAGCAGGATTTTCACATGACCCTTCTGGCCCTGAACCTGAGCCGTTATGCCAACGGTGTGGCCAAGAAGCACGGCCAGGTCTCCAAGGCCATGTTCCCGGAATACGAGATCGACTCCATCACCAACGGGGTTCATGTCGGGACCTGGATGTCAAAGGAATTTCAGTCCCTGATGAACCGGTATGTCCCGGGCTGGGAGGGGGATTCTTTTCTCCTCCGGCAGGCCATGGGCATTCCGCCGGATCAGGTCTGGACGGCGCACCAGGCATGCAAGAAAGAACTGCTAAGCTATGTCCGGGAAAAGGCCGGTCTGGAAATGGATCCGGAGGCGCTGACCATCGGTTTTGCGAGGAGGGCCGCGGCCTACAAGAGGGCGGATCTCCTGTTCAGGGACATAGAGCGGCTGAAAAGAATCGCCCGTGACTCGGGAAGGATTCAGATCATCTACGCCGGCAAGGCGCATCCCAAGGATCAGCCGGGCAAGGACCTGATCAGACGGATCGTGACCCTGAGCAAGGACCTTGGCAGAACCATTCCGATCGTCTATCTGGAGAACTACGACTTTTCCCTGGGGAAACTCCTAACCTCGGGTGTGGATATCTGGCTGAACAATCCGCTGAGGCCTCAGGAGGCCTCGGGCACAAGCGGCATGAAGGCAACCCTGAACGGCGTGATCAACTTCAGTGTGCTCGACGGCTGGTGGATCGAAGGGCACCGTGAAGGGATCACGGGATGGTCCATCGGGCCGAGGCCGACGGATGTATCGCCGAACATGAACACGGACGAGGCCGACGTGCATGATCTTTACGAAAAGCTGGAGAAGATCATTATCCCCCTCTATTATAAAGACCGGGAAAGGTGGATCGAAATCATGCTGAACGGTCTCAGCCTCAACGGATCGTTTTTCAACACCAACCGGATGATGCTCCAGTATGTGTCGAGCGCATACTTAAGGAAACTGGAGTAGATGGGAAAAAACACGAATCAATTCGGCGGCTAAGTGGTCCTGTTCGTAAATATGGTAACGTACCGACTTGTACTCGGCTTACCGGTAGAGCGCCGTAGGGCGGACTCATCAAGGCGCGCGACTGAGGCGTACCCCCTGCGGTACGTCGCAAGGAGCGGAACGCCGAGGAGTCCGTCCTACGGCACCTGTCTGCCATGGCACAGGCAGGCTCGAATACGACCGTATTTACGAATAGGACCACTAAGGAAGCATCCCCCTTTGCGAAAGGGGGGAGACTGTTTGGAAAGGATTCCCCAATGAGTTTTCGAGGCAGCTTCCTGAGCACAGGCATCGGGAGCCTTCCCATGGCCGATCCGGAAAAGGCCATGGACGAGGTTTTGAAATACCTGCAAGAGATCCCCTTCTGGCCCCAGCTTCCCCAGAGAGGGTTCCGGGAGCAGATGGTCCCCCAGTACACCCAGGGATTCCCCGGGATCGTGGAGGATGCGGCAAAAGAGCGGGTCTTTGTGGAGACCGCTCGATCCATGGATGAGATGGAAAGGTTTTACGAAAAGGAGATGGCAGGAGACATCGAGCATTTCGCCATTACGCCCGACTACGCGGCCGGGCTGGATGCCATGATCCGCGGCCTGCGCCGTCACCGGCCGGAGAACCTCTGCTTCACCAAAGGGCACGTGACCGGTCCCATCACCTTCGGCTTCACAGTCAAGGATGAAAAGGGGGCCGCCATTTTTTATGACCCCAACCTCGCGGATGTGGTCTGCCGTCTCGCGGCCATGAAGGCCCTGTATCAGATCCGGTTGCTTCGGGAGTTTAAGGTGCCTACGATCATTTTCATGGATGAGCCCTATATGGCCGCTTTCGGCACCACGGGTATGAACATCAGCCGGGAAGATGGGATCCGCTCCCTCAACATGGTGGTGGATAAGATCCATGAGGCGGGCGGGATCGCCGGGGTCCACTGCTGCGGCAATACCGACTGGTCCCTGCTCTTTGAGACGAATGTGAAAATCGTCAATTTCGATGCCTTTCACTTCATGGAACGGATGGCCCTCTATCCCGAACAGATTCAATCCTTCCTCGCTCGAGGCGGGGTCCTGGCCTGGGGGATTGTTCCCACATCCGCCTCGGTCCGCAAGGAGAGCACGGAGAGCCTGGCCAAACGTCTTGAACAGGGGGTGGAAAGCCTCGCCCGGCTCGGCGTGGACAGGGAGAGGCTCCTGACGCAAGGCCTGATCACGCCCGCCTGCGGCATGGGAAGCCTGCCCGAAGAAGATGCCCTGCGGGCGCTTTCCCTGGTCCGTGAAGTCTCTTTGTTCCTGCGGCAGAAGCATCTTGTATCATGAAGGATCAAAAGACTCGAATCCTGATCACCGGGGCGAGCGGCTTTCTGGGCAGTCATCTCATACGCGGTCTTGACAGGGACTATACCGTATCAGGGAGCTATCTGCGCCATCCGGAAACTCTTCCTCACTGTGATACGCTGCGTCTTGATGTGACGGACCCGGACTCAGTCAGGGACGCCCTCAGCGGCAGGGAACTCCATGTGATTGTGCACACCGCTGCGGTCTCCAATCCGGACCAGTGTGAAAAGGACCGGGATGCCGCATATCAAATCAATGTGCAGGGGACCGGGAACCTCGCGGCTTATGCCCTTGAACACGGGATCCTTTTCATCTACATCTCCACGGACCTCGTATTTGACGGGGAACGAGGCTCCTACACCGAGACCGATACGCCTCGTCCCTGCAACTATTACGCGGAAACCAAGTTGAAGGGTGAAAATCTGGTTCGAAGCCTCTGCGACAGGTGGATCATCCTGCGTACCGCACTGATGTACGGATGGGGAACCGGCGCCAGTGATTCTTTCGTGGACTGGCTCTCCGGGAACCTTGAGGCGGGCAGGGTCTGCGGGCTTTTCCGGGACCAGTTCCGAAGCTTCCTCTATGCAGGGGATGCGGGCCCCGCGGTCCGGGCCCTCCTGAAGAAAGGGGTGAAGAACCGGATCATGCATCTTGGGGGGCCTGATCGTCTCAGCCGGTATGAGTTCGGCCTGAAGTTTGCAGAGGCCTTCGGCTATTCACGGGACCTGATCAGGCCGATCCTGATGGCCGACCTCCCCGGGAACGTCCCCCGGGGCCGGGACTGCTCCCTGCGTGCCGAAGAATTCAACAAACTCGGTTTCCAACCCAGGACCGTCGGGGAGGGATTGGCCGAGATGCATTCCGGAAGGGTGCTTCCCTGATGAATAAAAAAACTATAAGGAAGAAATTATGAGAAAGTCATTTCGTATCTGGGTTGCCGCAGCGGCTGCAGGGCTTCTCCTTCAGGGATGCTTCATCCTGGCCGGTTATGCACTGATCCGGACAGCGAGTGATATCATCAGCATACTCAACAGGGTCAATGACACCATGGAAAGGATCCGCGTGATTCTTGACGAGGGCAAAGAGATCAAGCGGGCACAGGAAGAAGGACGGCTGATTGCAACACTCTGCGAGAGGATCCCGAGCCTCATCCGGGACCAGGTTGAGAAGCCGGTCCGGCGGGAGATAGAGAAATTCTCTGGAGACTTGAGGGCAGCGGCTCTTGACCTTGCCGGGGAGTCCCTTGCAGAGGATTTGATCGGCGCCAACAAGGCCTATGACAATATGGTGAATGTCTATAATGAGTTTGCGGCCTATATGAATGATCTCACGGCAGTGAAGTGATTCTTTCTGTTCCGCCTGCCCCGTTAGAAACTGAGTTTTTAATGGGGTCGTCCGTCCTCTTCTTCTGTCCGTCCTCTATCTCTTGCCGTCTTCCGTTTTCTGACCTCTGTCTTTACGCTCTCCTCTGATCTTACTGCCCACTGGTCTTAATCTGTCCTCCTATTTTTTCCTTGCCTCCATCCCCATTTCTTCGTATAATCCCCGCATTCCGGCAGACTGGGCCGAATTCTGCATGATGATCCCGGCTGGAGAATTTGCTGTCAGGTCATAGCTGAGATCTGACCGCTGATCGCTGTTGGCTGAATTAATAGAGGGGGACTGCTTCTATGGAACCGTCGGATATCTAATGGGTGAGGCCATTGGGTAAGAGACGGTTTTTTGTTTTTGAGTAAAGTTCCTGATTCATGATTCAAGGTTCGACACGGGTGAGGCACAATCGACAAAACTCAAATGAATGTCACAGCAATAACCGATTACCATGCCAAATACTATGCCCATCAGTTGATCAAGCGCTGTCCTTCCAACAGTGTGGAGAAGCTGGCCTCAACACTTATGGATGCCCAGGTTGATCTAAACCCACATCAGATCGAAGCGGCCCTCTTTGCATTTAGATCACCTTTGTCGAGAGGTGCGATCCTTGCGGATGAAGTTGGATTGGGGAAAACTATTGAAGCAGGCATTGTTCTTTCCCAGAAGTGGGCGGAGCGGAAGCGCAAAATTCTGATTATTGTCCCATCGAGTCTTCGAAAGCAGTGGCACCAGGAGCTTCAGGACAAGTTCTTCCTGCCTTCTCACATTCTCGAAGCCCGCACATTTAACATGGCCCAGAAGAAAGGCGCCCGCAACCCATTCGACCGAAAAGACATCGTTATTTGCTCATACCATTTTGCCCGAAGCAAAGCGGAATTCCTCACCAGGGTTAAATGGGATCTCGTGGTTATTGACGAAGCCCATCGGCTCAGAAATGTTTATAAGCCATCCAACAAGATTGCACGTCAACTCAAAGAAGTGCTTCAAGGAGTTCCAAAGATCCTCCTTACGGCAACTCCCTTGCAGAACTCATTACTGGAATTATATGGTCTGGTCAGCTTTGTTGACGATTATGCTTTCGGAGATCTTAAGAGTTTTCGTTCTCAATATGCACGTTTGGCGGATTCCGATACCTATGGAGAGCTCAAGGCCCGTTTGACCCCGGTCTGTAAACGCACGCTTCGACGGCAAGTTCTCGAATATATTCGTTTCACCAACCGAATTCCCATTACGCAGGAGTTTGTTCCTACCAAGGATGAAGAGGTCCTTTACGAAATGGTTTCCGAATATCTCCGCCGCGAGAACCTCCAGGCGCTTCCTGCGAGTCAGCGAAGCCTCATGACTCTTGTCCTCCGCAAGCTTTTGGCCTCTTCAACCTTTGCCATTGCCGGGGCACTCGATTCCTTGATTCGGAAACTCAGGGCCAGACTTCAAAAAAACGAAAAGGCCATGAAAGAGGCGGAAGACAAACTCTCCGAGGACTTCGAGTCATTCGAGGATCTTCAAGACGAATGGAGTGAATCTGAGCCCGAGCAGGATCCATTATCTCAAGAAGATATCCAAGCCATTGAGCATGAGATTCAGGATCTGGAAGCTTTTCGGGACCTTGCCGTTTCTATAACAGAGAATGCCAAAGGCCGGAGCCTGCTCAAAGCTCTGGAAATCGGGCTCGATAAAGCGGCCGGCCTGGGTGCGGCCAAAAAAGCCATCATCTTTACAGAATCCCGGAGAACCCAGGACTATCTCTTACGTATCCTTGGAAAGACTGAATATGCAGACAGGATCGTGTTGTTTAATGGTTCGAATAATGATCCCAAATCAAAGGAAATTTATACAGATTGGAAACAAGCCCATGCGGACACGGATCAGATTACAGGATCTCGGACGGCAGATATTCGCTCTGCCCTTGTGGACTACTTCAGGAATGACGCCAAGATCATGATTGCCACCGAGGCGGCTGCAGAGGGGATCAACCTTCAGTTTTGTTCGTTGGTGGTTAATTACGATCTCCCCTGGAATCCTCAGCGGATTGAGCAGCGGATCGGCCGGTGTCACCGTTACGGACAGAAACATGACGTGGTCGTGGTGAACTTTCTCAACAAAAAGAATGCCGCAGACCAGCGTGTTTATCAACTACTTTCTGAAAAGTTTCGGCTTTTCAGCGGAGTATTCGGAGCAAGCGACGAAGTCCTTGGGAGCATCGAATCCGGCATTGATTTCGAAAAACGCATTGTGACCATCTATCAGAAGTGCCGCACCCCTGATGAAATACAGGCCTCCTTCGACGAGTTGCAGGCCGAAATGTCTCAAGAGATAGACGAGAGTATGCAGATGACCCGCCAGAACCTTCTTGAACACTTCGACGAGGAGGTCCACGAGAAGCTTCGCGTCAACCTCAAAGAGAGCGCCGAATACTTAAACAAGCATGAAAAGTTACTTTGGGAACTGACGCGCTACCTCCTTAACGGCAATGCCGATTTTAAGCCGGACCGATATGAGTTTATGCTCAGAAAAATCCCCTTCGAAAATCTCCAGGTACCCCTCGGCCCTTATGAGATGGGGCGACACGTGGAGGAGGCACATATCTACCGCCCGAGCAACCCCCTGGCTCAGCGTGTAATCAAGACCGCTATCGGTAAAGCACTGAAACCGTGCCGGATCCATTTTCATTATACCGATCATCCCGTGAAAATCTCCATTCTCGAACCCATGGTTGGCAAGAGTGGCCTGCTCGCATTGGACCGCTTTACCGTCGAGGCGCTTGAGGTCGAAGACTACCTGATTTTTACAGCTGAAACCGATGACGGTCACCCTCTGGATGAAGAGCGCTGCAAACGACTCTTCTCTTTACCCGCACACATACAAGATGCTAATATCGGCGATGGAGACGAATGGGAAAAACTCCAAACATCTCGACAAAATCAGGAAGAACGGATTCTACAGGAAATAACCGAGAAGAATAGTAACCACTTTGATTCAGAGATGGAGAAGCTCGATCGTTGGGCCGAAGATCTGAAACAGAGCCTCGAGATCCGGTTGAAGCAGCTTGATGTGGATATCAAAACCCGAAAGACAGAAGCGAAGAAGCTCCTGCGCCTTGAGGAGAAAATTCAAGCCCAACGGGAAATCAAGAAACTGGAACGGATGCGAAACGAGATGCGAATGAATCTTTACAAATCCCAGGACGACGTTGATGCAAGAAAGGAAGCCTTGCTAAATGAAATTGAGGCTCGTCTCCGCCAGCGTGTCCAGCGGGAAACGCTTTTTTCGATTCAATGGAAGATCACTTAGGGGATCTGTGTTCACGGAAGATAAATGGGCGCTGATGCACGGCAACTAATTTGGGGACGTGGGATTAGCTTACTTGCACGGGCCTTAGCTTACTTTCTTAGCTTAATATTATTTCAATACCTTGATTTCACGTTATTTTTGCTTAAACGGCTTGAGTATCGTATGGTCATATTAGTTTACTGGAGTTCTGTTTTGGGTACGCAAATCAAACAAGCAGATAGGGTGACTTCTTGACCACGATCAGGTTGGAAGTGATATGAAGATCCAAACATTGCATATACAGAACTTCCGCGGTCACAAGAAGCTAAATTTTGAATTGCATGATTACCATTCTCTTGTTGGCGAAAACGGAACCGGGAAAACGGCCATTCTTGAAGCAATTAACCTGGCATGTTCACCCTACTATCTGCAATCGCGGATTAACGAACAGGATTTTCATTACGAAGATGAAGGAAATATATCAATTACAGTCACCTTCGATAAGTATTTCGTTATTAAGGTACCCGATGGTTTTGTCTCTCAAAGCCTCCCCTGCCGATCTGTTCAGGTAACAATTAAACGTCGGATACAGGCGTCTCCAGGGAGAGCCCTGTCTGAGCCGTTTGTTGCCGAGGCATCGTGCATCCCAGTTGAATTCGTGAATCCAAATGATTTGGTTGCTGAACTACTTCCTGAGGGGCTGTCTCTAACTGACCTTCCGAAAAGTGTAAAAATTGTGGAGGAAGGCGAGCAATCAGGCATTCTAATCACTCGCAAGAATGACAATGAGAAAAAAGTTCGAAGCAACCTTCTTACCCTTAACAACAACGAATTGGTAGGGTTCCCAAATGTTTTCTATTTCGACGGGCAACGTCAAAAGGAGTCCAAGGTTGGTTTTAACTCGCTTTTTTCAAAACTTACAAAAGAATTGAACTGGCGTTTCAGAAAATCACTGGATGCATCTACTGTCACTCCTATTTGGGAAGACTATTATTCCACTGTGGTTAAAGGCGTTGATAAGAGGCTCAACAAGGAATTAGTCGGACCTGTATTCAAACGGATGTTCAAAGTGATAGGATCCAAGGTCGATAATCTTGAAATCTCCATTCTCAATCTCGAAGAACCGTTTACCAAAAGCTTTATGTCGACACGAAATGGCCTGAACCAAATTGACCTTGGCGGACTTGGCTCAGGTGTATCCATGCTATTCACATATTTCTTACTGGAACATCTTAGCCAATTGGCTAAAGGAACTGTCATCTTCTTGATCGATGAGCCGGAGCTCCATTTGCATCCACAGCTGCAACAATATCTCGCACGGCACTTAAAACAGACAGAGTCACAAACGATCATCTCCACTCATTCACCCTTATTCATCGATCTTGGAAAATGGAGAAGCATCAGCCGATTCGACTATGCATTCTCCGTTACGCCAAGACGGGAGAAGTTGGATGTCAAGCTGGGACCTCAGACAATACGCGAACATCTGGACGATATTCCTAAATGGAAACAGCATGAAACTGTTTTCATGGACAGTGATCCGGAAATGTTGTTTGCTCGGCGTGTATTGCTTGTAGAAGGTCCAGCAGAAAAATATGGTCTGCCTCGGTTAGCGAGAGTGCTGAATCAATCTTTTGTCGACACCACAATTATAAGCAGCAACGGAAAAAACAAAATAATCCATTATGCCACGATATGCCATGCTTTTGAGATCCCAACTTTTGTATTTTACGACCTTGACGGAAAGAGCTGCAATGACGAAGAAAACAAAAAAGTAAGTGAAGCAATAGGCGGCCTGAAAAATTATGTACTTCCTACAAGTTTTGAATCTCTTTTGGGTATAGGAAAGAACGCCGAACATAAAGCGAGCAAAGTCTTGGAAAAGATAGATAGCATCGATTGCGCCGAAAAGGTCCCGGAGGAAATCAAAGATGCTATCAACCAAATTGCAAATTGGTCAAAAGAAGAAAAGGTAATTTGATGGCGAAACAGAATACAAAACTCGAACTTACCTGGATCGGCAAGGACAATCGGCCGCAACTCGAGCCCCGTATTTTAGTTGAGGATCCTGAAAAATCCTATGGCGACCCGCACACTGAGAACATGCTCATACATGGTGACAACCTGCTTGCCCTTAAGGCACTGGAACAGAAATTTGCGGGTAGGATTAAGTGTGTTTATATTGACCCACCCTATAATACCGGCAACGCATTTCAGCATTATGATGATGGATTGGAGCATTCATTATGGCTGAGCTTAATGAAACCGAGAATTGAGATATTGCACACTCTGTTGTCCCATGATGGAACACTCTGGATATCTATTGACGATGATGAAAGCCATTATTTGAAAGTCTTATGTGATGAAATTTTCGGGCGGAAGAACTTTGTGAACAATGTGATATGGGAGAAAAAATATTCACCACAGAACGATGCAAAGTGGCTTTCAGACAGCCATGATCATATTCTTGTCTATGCTAAAAACAAAGATATTTGGAGACCTAACCTTTTGCCGAGAACGGCTGAAATGGATTCGAGGTATAAGAATCCTGACAACGATCCAAGAGGCCCATGGAAACCAAGCGGGCTGGATGTTAAAACATATAGCGCTGTTTATGATTATCCTATTACAACCCCTTCTGGGCGTGTAGTTAATCCCCCTGGAAGTTCTTGTTGGCGGTTATCAAAAGAGCGATTTAAGGAATATGTAGATGACAACAGAATATGGTTTGGTGCAAACGGCAATAGCGTGCCTGCAATTAAAAGGTTCCTTTCTGAAGTTAAACAAGGGTCTGTTGCAAAAACAATATGGTTTAGAGGGGAAGTAGGAGATAATCAGGAAGCAAAAAAGGAGACACTATCATTCAACGCTGATGATGTCTTTGCCACTCCGAAACCCGAACGTCTTTTGCAGCGCATTCTCGCCTTGGCCACCAATGAAGGCGACTGGCTTCTCGACTCCTTTCTTGGCTCAGGCACGACTGCGGCAGTAGCACAAAAAATGAATCGCACATGGATAGGCATTGAGCTTGGCGACCATTGCGATACGCATTGTCTGCCGCGCCTGCAGAAGGTCTGTGATGGCACGGATCAAGGCGGCATCTCAGAGGCTGCTGCTTGGAAGGGCGGCGGTGGCTTCAAATATTATGAATTGGCGCCAAGCCTTTTGAATCAGGATGAACACGGGAACTGGGTCATCAGCAAGGAATATAATGCCGATATGCTGGCTGCAGCTATGGCCAAGCAAGAAGGTTTTACTTATTCTCCAAGTCAGGGAGTCTACTGGAAGCAAGGATATTCCACGGAAAAGGATTTTATCTTCACGACCACGAATTTTCTCACCGTAAAACAGCTCGACCGCATTCATGAGGAGATGGGCGAGGATGAACACCTACTTGTCTGCTGCCGAAAGTTTTCTGCTCCCTGCCGCAACCGGTATCCCAATATTCAAGTGAAGAAGATTCCCCAGATGCTCATGGGCCGCTGCGAGTTTGGACGGGAGGACTACAGTCTGAATATCGTGAACCTGACCGATCTGCAGACGGCGCCGGAGTTCATTCCGCCCGGCCCTGAAGAGAAGCCGGTGAAACCAAAGGTAAAGGTAAATCCCGGTCAGGGGGCTCTGTTCTGAGAGGAGAAACAGATGAATCAGAATGCTTCCTATATCCGTAGCCGCCTCAGTTTGAGGAGGCCCCAGTCGGAAAGTCTTGACATCCTCTCGAAGCTTGTTGATCTGCTTGAGCTCAAGAAGTCGCCTGATCTATCTTCCGAACTCGAAAAAGTAAAGTCTCTCTATCCTATCTGTCAGGATTTCGAGCGGGAATTCCCGTCCGTTTGTTTTGCCCTGGCTACGGGTGTAGGTAAGACCCGGCTGATGGGTGCATTCATTGCGTACCTGTTTCTCGAAAAAGGGATACGGAACTTCTTTGTGATGGCCCCGAACCTGACGGTATATCAGAAGCTGATTACGGATCTTTCCGAGTCCTCCCACCCCAAATATGTGTTCAAAGGTATCGGAGATTTTGCAGCACATGCCCCTCGTATCGTAACCGGGGACACCTATGAGCGGTCGCAGGAAGGCTATCTGTTTTCGGATGTCACCATCAATGTTTTCAACATCTCAAAACTCAACTCCGAAACTCGCGGCGGAAAGGAACCCAGGATTAAGCGGCTTCACGAATGTCTTGGGGATTCCTATTTTAATCACCTGGCAAGTCTTGATGATCTTGTACTTCTCATGGACGAATCGCACCATTACCGGGCCGACCGGGGCATGGCCGTGATTAACGAGCTGAATCCGATACTCGGATTGGAACTGACAGCCACACCTCAGGTGGAGCGGGGCGGCCGGACAATCAAGTTCAAAAACGTTGTCTATGAATATTCTCTGGCCCAGGCCATTGAGGATGGTTTTGTGAAGGAACCGGCTGTGGCCACGAGAAAGAATTTCGATCCCTCTAATTATGGGGATGAAGATCTGGATCGGGTCAAGCTGGAAGACGGCCTCAGGATTCATGAGGACACTAAGGTGGCGCTCGATATTTATGCTCGCGACAGTGGTGAATCTCTGGTTAAGCCTTTTGTCCTGGTCGTGGCAAAGGATACGGACCATGCAGCCCGGCTCAGAGAGCTTATTCAGTCAACGGCTTTTTTTGAGGGTCGGTATGCAGACAAGGTTATGGAAATACACTCGGCTCAAACCGGTTCGGAAAAAGAGGAGAACATCGCACAGCTACTGACGCTGGAAAAGCCGGACAATAGGATTGAAATTGTGATCCATGTGAACATGCTGAAGGAAGGGTGGGATGTTACGAATCTTTATACCATCATTCCTTTACGTGCGGCAGCTTCCATGACGCTTCGTGAACAGACCATCGGGCGCGGCTTACGCCTTCCCTATGGGAAGATTACCGGGGCACCCAAGGTGGACAAGCTTACGATTATAGCCCATGACCGTTTTCAGGAGATTGTAGATCTGGCCAATCAGCCCGATTCCATTATTAAGCAGAAGCATATCATCACGATCGATGAGATGGATCTTGAAGGAGCAAAGGAGGTCGTTACAGCCCATTCCATTGCCGAACAGGAACTGCATGAAGAGGCAGAGAAGATTGCCAATATCGAGGAACCGGAAGAGAAGAAACAGGCCCAACTTGGACATGAGGCCAAGAAGAACATCCTGAGCATACTGCCCGCTCTTTCTCGGTCCGTGAGACACGCGGGGGATCTCTCCCGGCCTGAAATCCGAGATATGGCAATAAAGAAAATAGAGGAGAAACTCCAATCCGAACCGCAGAAAGATCTTTTCGCCGGCGACATCATAGCAGAAGCCAAGAATCGCTATAATGCAGTGGTTGCGGATTTTGTGGCAAGAATCATAGAAATTCCACGTATCGTCATTCAGCAGACCGGAGAAGTCCGTTCCGGCTTCAGAGATTTTGATCTGGATGTCGGCAACCTGAATTATCAACCGGTGTCCGAAGAGATCATACGTCGGGCCTTGCAGAGCAATGAAATAGATAGCGTGACCGGGGATGGTCGAATTCGGCCGGATAGGATTGACAATATCATTGTGAATGAGCTGATCAATTACTCGGAAATCGATTACGATGAGCAAGTTTTCCTTTTGATGAAGCTGGCTGGAGAGGCAGTGGCCCATTTCAGAACCTATTTAAAGGAGGATGATTTGATCAATGTGGTTCAGTATCACAAGAAGGCGATTGCCGAATATATTTATGCACAGATGATGCAGGATGATCATTTTTATGTGGAGGAACCGGAGTTTGAAAAACCGGAGGTTTATCCTTTCACAAAAATAGAAGAGCCCAGTTGCGCCAAGAGCCGTCACGACGGCGTTCATGATTTCAGAGAGACCGTTACACCCACCTCGGCCATTCCGTCCAAAGTGTTCAGCGGGTTTCAAAAGGCTTGCCACATACTCTACAAGTTTGACTCCAAGACAGAAAAAGATTTCGCCGTGATTCTTGAAGATGACTCGGCTGTTCTCAAATGGCTTCGGCCTGCCATGAGGCAGTTCAATATTTGGTACAACCACAATTCACAGCAATACGTGCCGGATTTCGTGGTCGAGACGGCGGATGCAGTTTACATGGTAGAAACAAAAATGGAAACGGATATGTCTTCCCCGGATGTTGCCAAGAAGACGCAAGCTGCCCTGGAATACTGCCGCCATGCGACTGACTATACGACCAAGAACGGCGGTAAGCCGTGGAAATACGTCTTGATTCCTCATAACGCCGTAATGCTGAATATGAGTTTTGAAGGGTTGGCCATGAGGTATGAAGTTGATACAATACCGCAGAAACCGTAGGGACAGTAAAATATGCTGTACATAAGATTCTTGAACTTGTTCGGGAAGTAGCCTCTCCAGTATTGAGGTCAAAATAATTGAATGATATTCATAAAAAATATTTCGATTTTAATCTCGCACTAGAGCGTGTTTTCTGGAATTCGGGGGACACAATACTCAATTCACTCAATAAGGAAAGAAAGCAATGCAAATCTGGATCGACGCCGATGCGTGCCCTAAAGACATCAAGGAAATTCTATTTCGTGCCGCTGAGAGGGTCGGCGTTTCCCTTATTCTTGTTGCCAATAAACCTCTTAGAACCCCGCCATCAAATTATATTAAGGCCCTCCAGGTGCCTGCCGGCTTTGATGTCGCAGATAACAATATCGTCCAGCAAATACAACAGGGCGACCTGGTCATAACTGCGGATATTCCCCTTGCCGCTCTGGTCATTGAAAAAGGGGGCCACGCGCTGAATCCCAGAGGAGAGTTTTATACGGAAGATAATATTCAGAAGCGCCTGGCCATGCGTAATTTTATGAGTGAGATGCGAGGCGGCGGCGTGATTACCGGCGGCCCATCTACGTTGAACCTGAGTGATCGACAGGCCTTTGCAAATGAGTTGGATCGCTTTTTAACCAGGTACAGACCATGAAAATGGGAGAGCGGCCATCAGCACACATTGGGGACAAACGTTTCTCCTCCCCTTTGTAAGGGGAGGTCAGGTTGGGTAGAAAGAATGCAGATCTACCTCCCCTTTCCCCTCCGTACAAAGGAGGGGAACCAGAAGGAATAAAAAGGGACCCTATTTGCATGAGTAACATCAGGAAGGGGACAGAGGTATGACCCATAAACCGGCCCCCGGCAGGTTCAGGCTCACCCTGGAATATGACGGCACACGGTACAGCGGCTGGCAGAAACAGCACGAGGTTAAGACCCTGCAGGGGTCCCTGTTGCAGGCCGCGGAAACTCTCTTCGGCAGCGATGAGCTGGACATCCAGGGGAGCGGCCGGACCGATGCCGGGGTGCACGCCCTCAATTACACAGCCCATCTGGAGGTGAGGACTGATCTTTCCCCTGAGGCCATCCTCCGCGGCATGAATGACGCCCTGCCCAGGGATATGGCGCTTCTCCGGGTGGAAAAGGCCCATCCGCGTTTCCACGCCCGGCACAACTGCATTGCCAGAAGCTACATCTACCGGCTCTCCAAAAGGAAATCGGCCTTTGACAGGAAATATGTCTGGTGGGTGCGCGACCCGCTCGATTTGGAGGCCATGCGCCGCGCCGCAGGACTCCTGGTCGGCATGCATGATTTCGTTTCTTTTGCCGAGAAACAGGAGCTGAAAAAATCGACTATGGCGCTGGTGCACCTTACGGAACTGACCGAGAATGACGGCTTGATCCTTTTCAGGATCATCGGGTCTCATTTCTTATGGAAGATGGTGCGCCGGATTGTCGGTCTTCTGGTGGAGGTGGGACGGCACGGCCTGGCGGTGGAGGACGTCGGAAGCCTCTTGACGGAGAAATCGGACCGGCCGGTCCGCTACATTGCCCCGGCGGCGGGGTTGTTCTTTGAACGGGCCTTCTATCACGAACAGGAACTGCAGGAATTTCTGCATCTGAGAGATGAGGCGTAATTAAATAAGGGCACCCCCCGGCTCTGCCGGGGGACTCCCAGCTTTTAACCATACCCCCCACCCTTACCCTCTCCCACAAGGGGAGAGGGAACTGATAGTGGGCCTCCCCTCCCTTGATGGCCTATGGCTCGGAGCCAACGGCTCATAGAGGAGGGGATCGAGGAGAGGGTGATGACTTTCTCTTCATGCTGCTGCTGTTCGGGAAATGGGGCAGTGTTTCCGGCTCCTGAAAAACAGATACTTGTCATTTCATTTTGCATGATCGCGGAAACGGTGCTATGATGCAATCCAATGCGCCTGTACCATCATGGGTAAATCTTATCGGGAGGAGGGACTAATTTATGAGCAGGAAATTTGTTGTTCTCGTGGTCATTTTATTCGTTATTGTGAGCGCGCTCTTTCTCTATATCTCACAGGTCGCCTTTAAAGATCCGAAGAGCTGCACTTCGTGTCATTATATTGCTCCTTATTACAAAAAATGGGAAACATCAACGCACAACATGGTGCCTTGCCTCAAGTGCCACGAGTACAGCTCCCAGCAGGCGCTCGTCGGGCAATTCATGTTTCTTGCCGGCGTATATAATCCTCGGCCCCTTACGAACGTTCCTGACAAGAACTGTCTCCAGTCCGGATGCCACGAGAAGCGGCTGGTTGAATCAAAAGTGGCGTTCACGAAGCGGGGCATTACCTTTGATCATAAGACGCACTTCAACGAAATGAAACGCGGGATCAAACTGCACTGCAGGAGCTGCCATTCGGATATTGTCCAGGGGGAGCATATGAAGGTTTCGACGAATGTCTGCTTTCTCTGCCACTTTAAAGGCGTGTCCCACGACCAGGCTTTTACGGGATGTCCCTCATGCCATTCGGCGCCCGCAAAGCCCATCATGTACAAAGGGAAATCCTTTTCCCACGAGGCGGCGTTACAGGCAGGTTACAAATGCAATATATGCCACGTTGAGATCACGCGAGGGGATGGCGTCACGCCTGTAGATAAATGCTACTTCTGCCATGTGGACAAGACGGAAAGATATTCCGATACCCAGTTCATTCACGAAAAGCATGTGACACAGAAGCAGGTTGACTGTCTCTGGTGTCATCCGAAGATCGAACATGGCGAGATAAAGATGGCGGAAGAAATACCGTTGATGTGATTGAAAAAAAATAGTTGTTATGAAACGGAAATCACTGCCGCAGGTTCCATGCCCGATATGCAGGAAGATGACGGACTGGTATGATAATCCGTACCGGCCTTTCTGTTCCGAGCGGTGCAAGCTCCTGGATCTTGGCGCGTGGGCCAGTGAAGGATACCGGGTCCCCGGGGAGCCTGTGTCTTATGAGCCTTCGGGCGGCAAGGATGAGGAGGAGAAGCCGGGACCGGAAGAGGGGGAAGACGATGAAGGCGCTTCGCTTTGAGGGGAACCTCAGATATGTGCCGGACTGTCCCGATCCGGCGCCGGCACGGGGCGAGGCCCTGGTCCGGGTGAAGATGGCCGGGATCTGCAGCACGGATCTTGAGATCCTCAAGGGTTACATGGGGTTCAAAGGGATACTTGGGCATGAATTCACGGGTGTGGTGGAGGCGTGCGATGACCCCGAACTCATGGGTAAGAGGGTCGTTGGGGAGATCAACTGCCCGTGCGGGGCCTGCGACATGTGCATAAGAGGTCTCGGCAACCACTGCGCTTCCCGCACCGTTCTCGGGATCCAGGGGAGGGACGGGGCCTTTGCCGAGTACCTGACCCTCCCGCAGGAGAATCTTCACCCCCTTCCGGACAGCCTCAGCGATGAACAGGGGGTTTTTGTGGAACCTGTTGCCGCGGCCTTTGAGATTCTGGAACAGGCGGAGATCGCCCCGGAGGAACGCATTCTGGTGGTTGGGGACGGGAGGCTGGGGTCGCTCGTGGCGCAGGTCCTGCGCGGTTCCGGTGCGGCGCTGACCGTGATCGGGCGCCATGAAGAGAACCTGGCCATCCTGCACAGGCTCGGGATCCATGCCGTCCTGGAGAAGGATCTTGCCGGTCTTCAGGGAGCGGATATCGTGGTGGACTGTTCCGGATCGCCCGCAGGCTTTGATCTCAGCAGGCGGCTTGTCAGGCCGGGAGGGAGGATCGTCCTGAAGAGCACGCTTACCTCTCCGGTGCAGGTCAATCTTTCATCCATAGTTGTGGACGAGATCACCCTGATCGGCTCCCGGTGCGGCCCTTTCGAACCCGCCATGTGGGCTCTGGCAGGAAGAAAGGTTGATGTTGATTCCATGATCTCGGCCGTCTACCCGTTGGATCAGGGCATTGAGGCCTTGAAAAGGGCCTCTCTCCCCGGCGTTTTGAAGGTTCTGCTGAAGATGGATTGAACCGCCAAGCGGTTTTCCCGGCCGTAAAGAAAAAATCCCCGGCCATTTCATGCACCGAAGAAGGGGACAGGTTATTTTCCATCCCCTTCGAATCCAGGTTAACACTTGACATCTAACGTTAAACGTTATACCTTTCCATTTATGATCAAGTCTTTCAGTGACAGAGAGACGGGAAAGGTCTATAGCCGTGAGGGTTCAAGAAGATTGCCGGGAGATATCCAGCAGGTGGCCCTGAGAAAATTGCGCATGATACACAATGCAAAAAACATCAATGACTTACGTGTCCCTCCTGCGAACAGGCTGGAAAAGCTTGGCGGAGATAGAGAGGGGCAATACAGCATCAGGATCAATGATCAATGGCGTATCTGTTTTTTCTGGAAGGCAGGGGACGCTCATGAGGTTGAAATCATAGATTACCATTAGGGGTGAAAATCATGAAAAAGAAGAAACTGCAACCCGTACATCCAGGCGAGGTACTCCTGGAGGAATTCCTCAATCCCATGGGACTGAGCCAGAGCAAGCTCGCGCTGAACATCGGTGTGCATCCTCGCAGGATAAATGAAATTGTACTGCAGAAGAGACGGATTACGGCAGACACGGCCCTGAGACTGGCCAAGTTTTTCGGGACCTCTGCCGAGTTCTGGCTCGGCCTGCAATCGCAGTATGATTTGGATATAGCGATTGATGAACTGTCTGACCGAATTGACCGGGAGGTCAAAGAGTATTCAGAAGTGGTTTAGCGGTTCAGATAGATTTGACAGCGGAGCAGGATTCTGTTATCTTCTCCAGACTGTCAGGGTCGTTGCATACACATCCTGCATATTTAGGAGCCCCTGCAAAGAAACTGAAGGGCGCTCTAACAAAAAAAGGGGATTCAGAAATGGCTGAAAAGAAACAGAAGGGCGGGAAAGTGGTTTCCATCAAGGAAAAGATTCAGGAAAAGATTCAGGTTCTGAAAAAAGAAGTGATGGAAAAGAAAAAGGCCTCGGAAAAGCCCATCGGGGACAAGGACCTCCGCGACGTGCACAAGACACTCAAGAGGCTTCAGAGAAAACTCAGCCGGATGACGGCGCTGGAGAAGCGGGCTGAAGCCAGGGCATCGAGCGCCCCAGAGGAGAAAACCTCCGATGCCGCCGGGGCCGAGCCCGCAGAGGCCGGAACTGAGAAGGCGGCCGGGTAAAGAAAAAGGGATACTCTCCAAAAGAGTGGGTGAAAACATAAGGGTTCAAGGGGTCAAGGATTCCAGGGGTCAAGTGAAGTGCTCAAACACTACAAGGAGTTAAAGGAAGGGCCCCAGTCTTATCAATGATGTTTGGAGATTTACAAATTGCGAATTGGAGACACAAGTATTACTCGCTGGAGATCTTGGTTATATCAGGGATGAGAAGTTAAAGAGACTTAAGAGTGATATCGAGGAGGTTGAGCGGATGCTCAAGGCACTGATCAAATCACTGGAAAACAAACACTTGACCCCTTGAACCCTGGAATCCTCGAACCCTTTTTACCCACTAATTTGGAGATGAACCAGAAAAAGAGATGGGCTTTAAGTTCTCCCCTCCGATCCAGCGAAGGGGGGAAACTGCAGGCAGGATGAGAAACCCTTTCTTGAAACGAGTGACACGAATATGGCTGTTATTCGATTCGGCATATCGCTTGAAAAACCGCTGCTTGAACGGTTCGACAGGCAGATCAGAAAAAAAGGCTATGCGAGCCGAAGCGAGGCCATCAGGGACCTGATCAGGGACAGCCTTGTGACGGAGGAATGGGAGTCGGCCACTGCCGAGACCGTCGGAACGATCACCATCGTCTATTCGCATGAGACCCATGAGCTTACAGACACCCTTACGGATCTTCAGCACCGGTATTTTTATTCGATCATTTCTTCCATGCACATCCACCTCGACGAGCACAACTGCCTTGAAGTCATCGTGGTCAAAGGCAAGGCAAAGGATATAAGAGCCATTGCCGACAAATTGATCGGGACCAAGGGGGTGAAGCAT
>Ga0210044_10002129_pt1 | contig 29754 bp, 31 predicted proteins | sample CryGey13umfilter_2_FD_183959 | JGI IMG/M metagenome (GOLD analysis project Ga0210044, IMG submission 183959) | Groundwater microbial communities from aquifer in Utah, USA - Crystal Geyser 4/9/14 3 um filter (SPAdes) (version 2) | ecosystem: Environmental > Aquatic > Deep subsurface >... | reverse complement strand
ACAGATGCTTGGGCATATTATTTTGGAGCAAGCTATAATGTAAATAAAAACCATAGAATTGAAGCTTATATGATGGGAGCGCCTCAGCGCCATGGGCAAAACCTTTACAAACAAAATGTGGCAATGTACGATAGCGCTTTTGCAGTAAAAATTGGCGCAGATTCAGCCGTTGCACATTTTAAAACATCTAATAATGGGCAATTATATAATGAGAATTATTCATCAATAAATTCTTCTTATGCTGGAACTCAATTTTGGAATGGAAAAGAGCATTCAAGGTTTTCGAAGACATTTATGAACGAAAGAGAAAATTATTATAATAAACCTCTTGCAAATTTGAATTGGTATGCTAACTGGAGTGATAAGATTTCACAATTTACAACAGTATATTATTCAGGTGGAACAGGCGGAGGTTCTGGAACTTATGGTTCAATAAAATGGGATTATGCCTCTGAACCTACAAGAATTATTGATTATAATGCTACCTTAAAAAACAATACTACCAAGCATGATACTGCCCTTGGAATCTTAAGAAATTCTGTAAATAATCAATGGACAGTTGGAGCAATTTCCAAATTAAAAATCAATTTCAGTGAAAATTTAAAAGGTCAAGCTGGCGTAGATTGGAGAACAGCACAAATTGAACATTATTATGAAGTACGCGATTTGTTGGGTGGCAAATATTATTATTTCAGTGGTAACCAATTTGAAACTGGTGCTGCCAGACTAAAAGGTTTAGGCGGAAAAGTAAATTATTTTAATACAAATACAGTTGATTGGTTTGGTGCTTTTGCTCAATTAGAATACACAAAAGACAAAATAACTGCTTATGCAACTTATGGATTTTCAATGATTAAATATTCATATACAGATCATTTTCACAAGGATGCTAATGGAGCAGAAGTGTTTTCAGAATCTCCTTACGTAAAAGGAAATCAAATAAAAGGTGGGTTATCATACAGAATTAAAAACAATTTTAGTGTTTATGGTAACTTTGGTTTAGTATCAAAAGTTCCTATTTTTGATAATGTTATCAATGATGCTGATGGTACTTTGATTTCCAATCCTGCAAACGAAAAGTTTACTTCATTTGAAATAGGCGGCGATTATACAAGCATCGACAATAAATTATCTGTAAAAGGTAATGTATATTATACCAGCTGGAAAGACAGAGCATTTACAAAATTTGCTCAGATTTCACCAACGGAAGACACATATATTTCTATTTTTGGTATGAACGAACTTCATCAAGGTTTAGAACTTGAAGCAAGTTATAGAGTTAATAATCTCCTTGGTTTTGGAGCAATTGCATCTCTTGGAAATTGGAATTATACTAATGATGTTACTGGAAATTATAAAACTTACGGAAAAATTTCAGGTATTCAGGATTCATTGGTTACCTATAATTTCTATACCAATGGATTGAAAGTTGGAGATGCACCTCAAACTCAATATGGTGTTTGGGTTGATTTATTCCCAATCAAAGGAATGCAAGCTCAAGTTTTATATCGTTACAACACAAATTATTTTTCTGATTGGGATCCATTCTCCAGAACTAAAAATACAGATGTAACACAAGTTTGGCAGATTCCATCTTTTGGACTTCTCGATTTAAATATTGCTTATTCACCTAAAACAACTGGAAATATTGGAGTTGAATTATTTCTACATGTAAATAATTTGTTGAATACTCAATATGTTCAAGATGCTGTAGATAATTCAAAATACAATGGATATTATGGTGTTGGTTCTACCAAACCATTGAGCCATACAGCTAATTCTGCTGAAATATTCATGGGATTACCTCGTACTTTCAATGCAGGTGTAAAGGTTAGTTTCAGATAATATTTATATTCCATAAAATTTTCTTTAAAGCCTCCTTAACGGAGGCTTTTTTTTATCATCTTTGTAACAAATTTAAAATGATATTATGTACTCTCTGGAAGAATTACAATCCCAAATAACCGAATTATTTAGTCGGGTGCAGATTCCTGATTATCCAGAAAATCTGTATCAACCAATTAGTTATTCAATGTCGCAAGGCGGCAAACGGATTAGACCTCTTTTGGCTTTTTTAGCTTGTCAGGTTTTTGATGGCAAAATTAGCGATGTTATACCAGCCTCATTAGGGCTCGAGATATTTCATAATTTTACTTTGCTTCACGATGATATTATGGATGATGCGCCCATAAGACGTGGAATTCCAACAGTTTATAAGAAATGGGGCGCCAATACCGCAATCCTTTCCGGCGACACAATGTTTGTAATTGCTTACGAACATATCACTCGTTCAAATCCAAAAATTCTAAAGGAAATTTTGGAGTTGTTTAACAGAACAGCACGCGAAGTGTGTGAAGGGCAGCAGCTGGATATGGATTTTGAAAAACAGAAAAACGTTACTATCGGTGAATATATTGAAATGATTAGGCTAAAAACAGCTGTCTTAATTGCTGGGAGTTTAAAATCGGGTGCTATTTCAGCATCTGCCTCAATAGAAATGCAAGTGGCTATTTATAATTTTGGCATCAATATCGGCATAGCATTTCAACTTATGGATGATTTATTAGATAGCTATGGCGATGAAAAAATTTTCGGTAAAAAAACTGGTAATGACATAATTACCAACAAAAAGACATTCCTTTATTTGAAAGCCTATGAGAAAGCAGATTTCAATGTAAAAAAGAAATTAGATGCTGCTTTTTTATTAAAAGATAATAATTTGAAAGTAAAAAAAGTTACTTCACTTTTCGACAATTTAAATATCAAACCAGAAACAGAAATGATAATAGATTATTATAGCAATCGTGCTTACCAAATTTTAGATTCCATGAATCTGGAAGCAAATAAAAAGTCTATTATAATGGAATTAAGCCAAAAATTAGTAAGAAGAAACTACTAATATAAATTCCAAATTTTGGATTTTTTTAAAATTCAAATTTTCAAAATCAATTTTATTAATCTTAATAATTCAAGCTGGTATTTTATAATACTTAGAATCAGCATGTAAAATAATTATTGCCAAATTACTTTCTTATTTTTTTAAATGATTGTTGAAAATTTAATTTATCTAATCGTAACTTCCCACAGTTATACGATTATTCAAAATGTTGCTAGGAATATGAAATTATAATGAGTGCTAAAAATATCTAAAAGATTTGTTTTTTAAAGAGAAGGCCTACTCCCAATTGGCCGCGTCGAGTGTATCTCGACATATTCCTGGTTAAGGGTCGCATTAACTTGCGACCCTTTTTTTGCTTCCAAAATAATATTGGACAACATTTTAATATAATTGTGTCTGCAAATAATATAAGACTATAATCGTTAAGCATTGGGTCGAAATATTGACTATTTTTGCAATAATAAATTTTTTTATGTTTAAAATATTACTTTCATTAGGATTTATGGCAATGTTTTTTCTCTCTTATGCAACGCATAACCGTGCGGGAGAAATTACATTTGAACACATTTCAGGTTATACATATAAATTTACAGTACTGACTTATACATATTCTATAAGTTTTGCCGATAGACCATCTTTGACAGTAGATTGGGGAGATGGCTCAAATTCAATAGTGAACCGCTACCAAAAAGTTTATATTGGAAATTACACTAATAAAAACAAATATTCTGGCAATCACACATTTACTGGGCCAGGTACTTTTGTGGTTTCAATTGAAGACCCTAACAGAAATGGCGGCGTTACAAATATTCCAAATTCTGTAAATGTGCCCTTCTACATTGAAACTGTGGTTGTGATAAATCCATTTATTGGTGTGAATAATTCAGTGCAACTGCTAAATCCACCAATTGATAATGGTTGTGTTGGATATCCATTTTATCACAATCCTTCTGCTTATGACCCCGATGGTGATAGCTTATCTTATTCTTTAGCAGTATGCAAAGGCAGCGGTGGTATAAATATTCCAGGTTTTACTTTCCCAGTAGCATCTTATTCTTTAAGCATAAATCCTATTACCGGCACTTTCACTTGGGATAGCCCAACTCAGCAAGGCGAATATAATATTGCAATTATTATTAATGAATTTAGATTTGGAGTTTTTATAGGAAGTGTAAGGCGCGACATGCAAATAACCATAGCCTCTTGTAATAATGACCCACCAATAATTACTACTATGCAGGACACTTGCGTAGAGGTGGATTCCACTATTAGTATTAATGTGATTTCCAATGATATAAATAACGACATCATTACGCTCACAGGCAGTGGTGGCCCAATTATTTTGCCTAATAATCCAGCTTCATTCTCGCAGCCAACCTATGGCATGGGTTCAGTTTCGTCCATATTTAGTTGGACTCCTTCTTGTTCCGAAGTTCAAAAGCAAGCTTATCAGATGACTTTTAAAGCCAAGGACAATGGCTCACCTGTCAATCTTGTTGATATTAAAACTTTGAGAATAAAAGTTGTTGCAACTTCTCCAAAAAATCTTCAGGCATCTTCTCAAGGGAATTCGATAAAACTTAAATGGAACAAACACCATTGCCAAAATGTAAAACGCTATGATATATATCGACATCAAGGATATTTGGGATATGTGCCATCAAGTTGCGAAACTGGAGTGCCAGCATGGACTGGCTATGTGAAGATTGGCAGTACAAATTCAAATTCAGATACATCTTATATTGATAATGATAATGGTTATGGACTGCTCCATGGTAATGATTATTGTTATATGATAGTAGCTCTTTTCCCCGATAGTGCCGAAAGTTATCCTTCTTTAGAAGCTTGCGCTTCACTATCTAAAGATGTGCCCGTGATGACTCATGTAACCGTTGATTCTACCGATAAATTTGCTGGCAAAATAACTCTGAAATGGTCGAAACCTTCTGAATTGGACACAATTGCAATTCCTGGTCCATATAAATATCTCATATACCATTCAGAAGGAAAAGGAAATTTGAGTATGATTTTGATTGATTCTCTGAATCATATTAATGATACAGTTTATCAGGCTATAATGCTGAATACTAGCGAAATAGTTCATAATTTTAAAATAGATTTTATAAATAATCAGTTAGGAAATAGGTACACAATTGGCAATACTCAAACTGCCTCTTCAGTTTATATTAAATTGGAACCAAGCGATAAACAATTGAAAATAGTTTGGGATGAAGATGTACCATGGAACAACAAAAGTTATATTATTTATAAGCAGAATATTACCAATACATTTGATTCTATTGCCACTACCACAAATAAATTTTATATCGATTCCAACTTAGTAAATGCTACTACATATTGCTACAAAATTAAAAGCCTTGGCGAATATTTTTCAAATAGCTTTACAAAACCACTAATAAATTTCTCTCAAATAAATTGCGGAATACCAAAAGATATCACGCCTCCTTGTGCACCAATATTAAATGTAAATTATGACTGTCAGCAAAAGAAAAACTATATTACTTGGAATATTCCAAGTAACAAATGTGCCCATGATATTACCCAATACAAATTATTTTTCACCCCCTTTTTCAATGGTGATTTCACTGAAATATATTTTTCTACAAGCAGATTTGATACAAGCTATACTCATGCACCAATTAACTCTATTGCTGGTTGTTACTCAGTTGTGGCAATAGATTCCAACGGTAATCAAAGTAACTTTAGCTCTATTGTTTGCGTTGATATCGACGGTTGTAATCCTTATGTGTTGCCTAATGTTTTCACTCCAAATGGCGATAATTTCAACGATTTTTTTCACCCTTTTCCTTACGATTATGTAGAAAAAATTGACTTAAAAATATATAATCGTTGGGGAGCGTTGGTTTTTGTAAGCAACGACCCCAATATCTTGTGGGATGGCAAAGATATGAATTCAAAAAATGATTGTAGCGAAGGTGTTTATTTTTATGTTTGCACCGTGTTTGAGCAGCGCCTTGAAGGCATTATACCGCGCGATATCAAAGGAACTATAACGCTTTACAGAAACAAGTAATTATAAAAAAATGTTTACGGGAATAATAGAAGCTATGGGAAAAGTTGTGGCAGTAGATCACGACAGAACTAATATCAACTTTACAATTGAATCAGATTTAACTCAAGAATTAAAAGTCGACCAGTCGATGGCACATGATGGCGTTTGCCTGACTGTAGTAAAAATTGATAAAACAAAAAACCAATATGTGGTTACCGCAATTCAAGAAACTCTGGACAAAACGTGCCTGAGCGAATGGAGACCTAACTACGAGGTAAATCTCGAAAGATCTATGAGTATGGAAAATAGATTCGACGGCCATATTGTTCAAGGTCATGTAGATCAAACCGCTGTATGTGAAAATATTACAGAAGAAAATGGTAGTTGGAGGTATTATTTTAGCTACGATAAATCTAAGAATAATATTACAGTCGAAAAAGGTTCCATTTCGGTAAATGGAGTTAGCCTTACAGTGGTTGACTCAGAAGAAGGAATGTTTTCGGTAGCTATAATTCCGTTTACTTTTGAGCACACAAATTTTCATAATATTCGAAAAGGAAGCCTCATAAATATTGAGTTTGATGTATTTGGAAAATACGTTTCGCGCCTTATGGAGCAGTATTTCAAGCAGAAAAAACAGGATTGATTATAACTGTTTTCAAAAAAAATATTTATAGCATTTAAAAATAATTTTATCTTTAGGCTCATGAAAACACTATACATTTTACGACATGGTAAATCATCTTGGGCTAATCAAAATGTTGATGATTTTGATAGAGTGCTCCTTACCGAAGGTATTGAACGCACCCAAAGTATTGCAAGTTTTTTATCAAGTAACTTAGCTAAAATAGATTTAATTATTTCAAGCCCAGCAAAAAGAGCCTTGCAAACTGCCAAAATAATTTCTTCAAATCTGGGATGCAAACTTACCGAAAACAGCAATCTCTATCCAAGTCATTCTTCTCGAATTGCAAACATCATTGGCAGCCAGCATAGTAGCATACAAAACTTGATGATTGTGGGACACAATCCTGGGCTAACAGAATTTGTGAGTGAGTATTTTGATTCTACCATTGATTGGTTGCCAACTTCAGGGCTCGCTCAAGCTTCATTTAAAATTGAAAACTGGAACGAAATATCTTTAAATACTATTTCAATTTCTTCATTATTATTTACTTCGCCAAAAACTTTATTATGAATGATGGCAAAACTATAAACCGTGAAATTAGTTGGCTTCACTTTAACGAAAGAGTCCTTCAAGAAGCTATAGACCCAAGAAATCCACTTTTAGAAAGAATAAGATTTCTGGGAATTTTCTCAAATAATCGCGATGAATTTTTTAAAGTAAGAATTGCCACCATAAGTAGGCTCATCAAAATTAATGTAAAATATCATCCTGAAGAAGCCAAAAAATACAAAGGCTTGTTAGCAGAAATACTTACTTATGTTGAAGATCAAGAGCTTAAATATACTGCAGCCTTTGATGAGATTCAAGTTTCAATGCGTAAACAGAATATTTTTTTGCTAAATGAGAAAGAAGTCTCAACTGAACAAGGCACATTTATAAGGAAATTTTTTCAGCTGAAAGTACGACCCGTTATTTTCCCCATTGTTTTAGATAAATTTGAAGGTGGTTATAATCTGAAAGATAAAGCTATTTATTTAGCCATACAAATGACCGATAGTAAAGGAAAAATTAAAGAGAAACAAGCTTTAATTCAGATTCCTACTGATGATATTTCGCGTTTTGTGGTTTTGCCCAAAATTGATGATAAAATATTTTTTATGTTTATTGAAGATGTTATACGTTATAATCTCGACGATATCTTTAGCATTTATGGCTTCGACACTTTTGCAGGTTATATTCTAAAATTTACCAGAGATGCCGAGTTGGATATCGACAACGACGTTTCAAAAAGTTTTCTGGAAATCATGAGCGACAGTGTAAAAAAGAGAAAGAAAGGCTTGCCTGTTCGATTTGTGTATGACAAAGAAATGCCAGAAACTTTGTTGAAAAAAGTTACTAAAAAGCTAAATATCATTACATCATACGACCAGTTGAGAGGTGGAGGAAGATATCATAATTTTAAAGATTTTATGAATTTTCCAGAATTGCACAAAGGTCATACTTTTAAACCTCAACCTCCAGTTTCGCATCCCGACATTCCCGATAATAAAAGTATTTTCTCGGTAATTGCAAAAAAGGATATCATGATTAATTATCCTTATCAACCTTTTCAGCATACAATCGATTTTTTGCGCGAGGCATCTATAGATCCGCAAGTAAAGAGTATAAAAATGACTTTTTATAGAGCTGCAAAGAAATCCAGAGTGATGAATGCTCTTATTAATGCTGCCAGAAATGGTAAAATTGTTACGGTTTTCATAGAGCTTCAAGCTCGTTTCGACGAAGAAGATAATATTTATTGGGCTCGTTCTCTTCAAAATGAGGGTATAAAAGTTCTGCCAACAATTCAAGGACTTAAAGTACATGCAAAAGTAATTTTGGTAAGAAGAAAAGAACATGGAAATAATGTTTATTATTCAAATATAAGCACTGGAAATTTTAATGAATCTACCGCAAAAGTATATTCAGACCTGAGTTTATTAACAGCTAATCAGGATATTGCTGCTGACATTAATAATATTTTTAATCTACTTGAGTCGCGATATTTGCCTCCAAAATTTAAAGTTCTTCATGTTTCTCCTTTTAATTTGAGGAGCTTTATTATTACCAAGATTTTACAAGAAATGCGAAATAAAAGACTTGGCGAAGAAGCTTGGGTGATGCTTAAAGCCAATAGTTTAGTGGATGATAAAGTTGCCGAAAAGATTTATGAAGCAAATGAGGAGGGTGTAAAATTTAAATTAATTATAAGAGGTATAAATATTATCAAATCTGGTATCCCAGGCATGAGTGAAAATATAGAAGCAAGAAGCATTGTTGGAAGATATTTGGAGCATTCGCGCATCTTTATTTTTGCAAATGGTGGAAATCCTGAATATTTCATCTCTTCGGCTGATATAATGACACGAAATTTAGATCATAGATTTGAAATTATTTGCCCTATTTTAGATGTAAATATTAAAAAACAAATCAAGGAACTTATTGATATTCAATGGAAAGACAATCAAAAATCGCGCTCTTTAGACAATGGTAAAATAAATAATTACATAAATCCTTCAGGAAAAGAAAGGAAGATAAATACGCATGATGAAACCTACAATTATTTCGAAAAATTAAACAAACAATAATCTATGCTCTATGCCGTAATTGATATTGGTTCTAATGCCGTTCGTTTGCTTTTTGCAAATGCTCAACTTATAGAAAATGAGATTGTTGTAGAGAAAGCAACACTTATAAGAATTCCCTTGCGACTTGGAATTGATGCCTTTACCATTGGTAAAATTTCGTTAAATCGTAAGGTGGATTTTGTAAAAACCATGCAAGCATTTCAGCTTTTGATAGATGTTTACAAGCCTCAAGAATATTGCGCCCTTGCCACCGCTGCTATGCGTGAAGCCGCCAACAGTATTGAAATTTTGAATGAAGTGAAAGAAAAAGTAGGCATGGATATTAAAATTATTAGTGGGAGGGAAGAGGCATCGATTATCAGAAGTACTAATAAACTTGAAATAATGGGAAGTAGTAATCCTGTAATTTTTATTGATGTAGGTGGTGGTAGCACTGATATTTCTGTTGAAATTGATGGCCACTTGATAAAGCTTAAATCTTTCAAAATTGGCACTCTGAGAATTTTAAATGACAGTTATCCAAAAAATATTTGGAAGGAAATATTCTCGTGGCTTCAATTTTTGAAAGATGATTATGAACAAGTATTTTGTGTTGGATCTGGCGGCAACATCAATAAAATCAACAAATTGTATGGAGATAGTGAGAGCAAAATTCTTGCTAAGAGCAATCTTCTTTCTTCTTATAATTATCTAAATTCGCTCACTATTGAGGAGAGAATGAGTAAATTTGGTTTTCGTGAAGACCGTGCTGATGTGATTGTTCCAGCGGCTGAGATATATTTAAAAATCTTGGATTTTCTGAATGTTGAAAGCATTATTGTTCCTAAAATAGGACTTGCCGATGGCATGGTTCATATTCTGTACGAGAAGCATCTCAAGAAAATATCTAAGGCAAAAATTCAATGATTTTCGTTTTAATAGCTTTCATTAAAGTGGGCGAAAAGCCAGCTGTTTTATATACTATCATTCCGTCTTTGTCAATTAAAATAAAAGTGGGATAGGAGCCAACATCAAATTCATTTTTTATATTTTTGGTGCAAATCAAGCTTTTATAGGTGATTCCCCATTTTTTGTTATGCATTTTTATTTTTGCTTTTCCATCCACAGTGTTCATTCCTAAGATAACCAAACCACTATCATTATAAGTTTTTGAGTATTCTTCCAGAAAATGTGACGCCTTAATGCAAGGTGCACAAGCCGAAAACCAAAAGTCGAGCAAAACAATTTTCCCTTTGAAATCAGCTAATTTTACTTTTTTCCCATCTGTATCGGCAAGCTCAAAATCGGGTGCTGTTGCGTAATATGTCGCTGGAGGTTTTGTAATCGTTTTTTTTACATCACTTTTTATAATCTTATATTCCTTTGGCAAATTGTATGAAAGAAAGAAATCTCGAGTGGAATCGGCATTAATAATCATGTTTTCAAAAGTGATTTTTGAATAAAATTTACCTTTAATATCTTCACTTTTTCTCTCTATTTCCACATTTATTTTGTTCCTGTGCAAAAAATATAAATCGTAGCGAAGGTTCCAAAGTGTGTCTGAAATATTTTCAATTATTGATGTTTTATATCTGACAACAATATGTATTGTATCGGAAAGAAACTTATTCTTAACTTTCTGAATTTCAATATTTCTATTGTTAATGAGGTTTGTATAAAAATTTCTATCTCTAAGATAAATTGATAGAAATTCGTTGTTAGTATTTTCTACAAAAGGGCTCTCTTTTATATTTATTTTTCGTGGGTCAAGAAATTTATCTGGGTAGATATTACTGTCAATTTTATTTATCATATAAATTTTTCCAGCAGAATAATAGCTGTCGAACCATTTGGAGTTGGTTACCCATAAATCATAACCAAAAAAAGCATCGCGCGGATTAAGTGAATATTTAACATCACCTTCATATATTATCTTTTGCGAGATATCTGGCATTTTTTGTTCGAAAGTAACATGATATTGAACTGATGTGATTTTTTCTAAGGCGATATTTGCCTTTTTCAAATACCTAATGGCGCTTTTCTGATTTTGGGCAATAGAGGAATTTGCTATTAAAAAAATGATAGTTAATATTTGTATAACTTTCTTAATCATTTAATTAACTATCACATTTAATCTTTCGGGTATAATTTCAAAAGTAAATGGAGAGTGCCCAAGAGATTCTCCGTCAACTTCGAGCATCACTTTGTCGGTAGAGCTTACCACCAAGCTTTTTGCTTTAAACATATTCACTTCTTTTAAATCAAGTATTTCGCCATTGTAAAGTTTTTTTATTTTATAAATAATTTTTGCTTTACTAATATTATTCACAAGCATAATATCAAATAATCCATCATCAGCTACAGCTTTTGGTACTTGTTGCATGCCGCCTCCACTAAATCTTCCTATGCCAATTCCCATGGTAAATAATTCGGAGCCAACAAGTTGTCGGTCTTCAATAGTTACATTTATATTTAGGTTTTTGTATTTCATCAAGGTTTTAAAAAGAGTGATAAGATAAGAAAATTTTCCAGATTTCCCCTTATCTTTTTTTGTATTTGCATTTTGCACCACCATTGCATCGAAACCAATACCAGCAGCATTAATAAAGAATCTTTCCTTAATTTCTTTGCCTAAAAAATAAGTTACACGACCAACATCTTGTTGAAATTTTTTAGCGTCAATTATTACTTTTAAAGCCTTTTTGTAGTCGGTAGGAATATCGAACATTCTCCCCCAATCATTGCCAGTTCCAATCATTATCACACCAAAAGAAACTTCCTGAAGATTTGCTTTTGAAGTCATAATTCCATTCACTACTTCATTAATTGTTCCATCGCCACCTACACAAATTAATTTTCTATAACCCTGAGCAACATACATTTTTGTAAGTTTTATAGCATGATGTCTATATTCTGTAAGCACTTTTTTGTACTTCAAACCAGCATCTATAATCATAGCTTCTATCTTAGGCCAATCTTTTTTTCCTTGTCTACCACCAGCATTTGGATTTACGATTACCAGATAAGTATCTTTTATATTTTCCATAATTATTGTTTAAAGGTTCCTCCGTTTTCATCAATTTTAAGGATAGCTTTTCTTCCTAAAATTATCGCTTTGTTTTTTGCAATGTGGCCAGCAGGAAAGTCGAAAAGAATAGGAAAATTTAGCCTTCCAATAATTTCCGAAACTATGTCATTTGCACTCTTTCCGTAAGGGATTTGATTATCATTCATATCGCTCATACCACCCACAACGACAGCTGCAGGATTCTTAAATTTGCCATTCCTTTTCATATTCATCATCATGCGGTCTATATGATACAAATATTCGTCTAAATCTTCAAAAAACAAAATCTTACCATCGGTTATAATATCTGAATTTGAACCAATTAGACTATATAAAATTGAAAGATTGCCTCCCGTAATTATGCCTTCTGCTTCACCAAAGATATTGTTTTTGTGTTTTGGAATTTGGTAATTTACTTTTCCAAAAAATAAAGCATCATAAAGAGAATCTAACGCTTCATTATTTATTCCATCAATAGGAAAATTTATTGGCATAGTGGCATGCAAAGTTTCTATGCCAAAATTTTGATGAATATGCGAATGCAAAACCGTAACATCGCTATAGCCAACAATCCATTTTGGTGATTTTTGGAATTTTTTGAAATCAATGGAATCAATAATTTTAACTGTTCCATAGCCACCGCGAGCACAAAAAATAGCTTTTATTTTGTTATCATCCAGCATTTTCTGTAAATCCTCTGCTCTTTGTTTTTCGCTTCCAGCAAACTGGTTATTTTGGCAAAAAAGATTTTTTCCAAGTTTAACTTTCAAGCCCCAGCTTTCAAGTTTTTCGATGGCTGGCATTAGCTCTAATTCCGAAATTTTGCGAGCTGTGGATATAATTCCTACCATATCACCACTCACAAGATTGTTTATGTGCTTCATTCGGCAAAGTTAGAAAAAAAGTATTTATTACGAATGATTAGGATTTTACTTAAAATATTTGTTCTCAATTAGTTGTTCATTCAAATTTAATTTCTGTTTTTTAGCTAAATTTATTAGTTATAAATTGAATATAATTTTATCTTTTCTGATAACATAATTGCCAAGTATTTTTGGCTGTGATTTGCGTTTTTATACTCCTATTTTTACAGCATTTCACAGAATAATTTAAATAGATTTGATATAAATTACGAGCTTAAAACATTGATTATCAATTAAAGATTAAAGTTTTTGTTTCAAATTTTAAAAACCCATCAAAAGTGGCTTTTGATAAAGCAATTTATTTTACTTTCGCAGCCTAAAGTTAACTAATAAATATTATATATGAACAGTGAATATTTAGTTTTGTTTTTCTTGTTAGGAGTAGTTTTAGTAGGAGGAGCCATAGTATTTTCGATGTTTGTGTCCCCAAAATCTACCAACTTCGCAAAATCAGAACCATACGAATGTGGAATTCCAGTAAAATCTAATGCATGGATACAATTTAATGTTGGATATTACTTATTTGCAATTATTTATCTTGTGTTTGATGTAGAAACTGTCTTCATTTTTCCTTGGGGAGTAGTAATGCGTGATATGGGCATGACAGCTTTTATTGAGATTCTTATATTTTTCTTTATTTTAGTTACCGGGCTGTTATATGCTTGGAAGAAAGGAGCTTTAAAATGGGTATAAAAATTAAATCAATGAAAAATGAGGATTTCTTAGATAATAGTACCTTAGAAACCTTAAAGGAAACTGGCGACAATTTCTTTCTAACCACCATTGATGATATAGTTAATTGGGGAAGATCCAATTCTGTGTGGCCACTAACCTTTGCAACGAGCTGTTGTGGAATTGAAATGATGGCCGCAGGTGCTTCACGGCACGATTTTGCTCGTTTTGGCATCGAAGTTTATAGAGCAAGTCCACGCCAAGCTGATGTTTTGGTTGTTGCTGGTACCATAGTTCATAAAATGGTTCCTATATTATTAAGACTTTACGACCAAATGGCAGACCCAAAATATGTAATTGCTATGGGAGCTTGCGCAGTTTCTGGTGGACCATTTTTCTATAATTCTTATTCGGTATTGCGTGGTGTTGACCAAGTTATTCCTGTTGACGTTTATATTCCAGGCTGTCCTCCGCGTCCTGAAGCTCTCTTGTATGGAGTTATGCAACTTCAACGCAAGATAAAATCTAAAAGCATTACTAATCCAAATGAAGTTGAAGAAAAATAATCTGAATATTTTATGACAAACGATCAATTAAAAGAAAAGATAAGTGAATGGGTTAGCGGGATTGAATTTCCAGAAAATAAACAATATCTCGAAGTTCTTGTCCCAGCAAATTCATTAAAAAAATTAGCCGAATTATTGCATAATACTCCTGAAACTGATTTCGATTATCTAATAAGCTTATCAGGTGTAGATTACGTAAGTCATCTTGCAGTAGTTTATCATCTCGAAAGCACCTCTCATAAGCACTTCTTAGTGATGAAAGTCAAAACTGAAGACCGTGAAAATCCAAATTTCGATACAGTGAACGAAATATGGAGAACTGCTGAATGGTACGAACGCGAGGTTTTCGATATGTTTGGAATAAAATTTAATAATCATCCAGATTTACGCAGATTATTAATGGACGATGATTGGGTTGGTTTTCCATTAAGAAAAGATTATAAAGACGAGATTAAAATGATCGAACGCTAACAATTTAGGATATATGAAAGAAGTGATTCAAGACATTATAATAAGGAATAGCGACGATTACATTATAAACATGGGACCTCAACACCCATCAACTCATGGTGTACTTCGTTTAGAACTTAGCCTCCAAGGCGAAAAAGTAAAATATGTAGTTCCTCATATTGGATATATCCACCGTGGCATCGAAAAGATGTGCGAAAGAGATACTTACCAGCAAATCATCCACTTAACCGACAGATTTGATTATCTATCAGCTCACATGAACAATGAAGCTGTATGCTTAAATGTAGAAAATGCTCTCGAAGTGGAAGTTCCAGAAAGAGTGAAATACATTAGGACAATACTCGATGAACTCAATAGATTAGCCTCACATCAGCTTTGGTGGTGCGCTTTTGGAATGGATTTGGGGGCCTTGACAACATTCTTTTATGGGCTACGCGACCGCGAAGTAATCTTAGATATTTTTGAAGAATCTTTTGGCTCCAGACTGTTGCACAGCTTTAATACTCCTGGAGGATTGATGCACGATATTCATCCCAATTTTCAAAAAAGAACTAAAGAGTTTATAAAATATTTCCGTAAAAAACTTCCTGAATATGACCAATTGCTTTCTAATAATGTAATCTTCCAAATGCGTACAAAAGGTATTGGTTATATGTCGAAAGAGGTTGCTATTTCTTATGGCGTTACTGGACCTTCTGGCAGAGCCTCTGGATTTTCTTGCGATGTGCGCAAAAATCATCCTTATAGCGCCTATGATAAGGTTGATTTCAAAGAAATATTAGATACTACTGGTGACACTTTTACCCGATATAAATTGAGAATTGCAGAAATGTGGGAATCAATGAATATCATTGAGCAATTGATTGATAATATTCCTGAGGGAGATTATACAGCTAAAATGAAACCGATAATAAAACTTCCAGTTGGAGAATATTATCAAAGAGTAGAAACTTCACGTGGCGAAATGGGAGTTTTCATTATCAGCGATGGCAATAAATTTCCTGTTAGAGTAAAATTTAGAACTCCAAATTTTGCTAACCTTTTTGTTTTAAACAAAATTGGTTCTGGCAATAAAATCGCTGATATTGTTGCTATTAGCGGTTCATTAGATTTAGTAATTCCTGATATTGACAGATAATATTTAGACTATGGATTTTAATATATACGATTTCACATCATTTACCAAATGGGTCGATAATGCTTTAAATAGCAGCATGTCTCCATTATTGGCAATTATTATTGAACTAATTATTATAGGCTTAGTATTTTTATTGTTCTATGCTATTGTAGGTTTATTATTGGTTTACGCTGAGCGAAAAGTTTGTGCAGTAATTCAAAATCGATATGGTCCCAATAGAGTTGGCCCTTTTGGAATTTTCCAAACTATCGCCGACTTAATAAAGCTATTGATGAAAGAGCTTATTAATATAAAACACGCCGACAATTTTCTTTTTAATCTTGCTCCATTCATAGTGATAATAGCCTCTTTTATGGCTATTGCTGCCCTACCTTTTGCTAAAGGACTTCAAGCTATAGATTTCAATATTGGTATTTTTTATCTCTTTGCTGTTTCCTCTTTGGGAGTAATAGGAATATTGCTTGCAGGTTGGTCGAGCAATAGCAAATATAGCTTGATTGGCGCAATCAGAAGTGGAGCACAAGTTATATCCTATGAATTATCTGTAGGGCTTTCACTTCTTGCCATCGTAGTTTTTGCTGGTACTATGCAACTTAGTGGAATTATAGAAAGCCAAGCCGACGGCTGGTGGATAATAAAAGGGCATTTTCCTGCTTTAGTGGCATTCGTTATATTTTTAATCGCCAGCACTGCTGAAACTAACCGCGGACCATTCGACTTAGCTGAAGCGGAATCTGAGCTTACAGCAGGATTTCACACTGAATATTCAGGAATTAAATTTGCATTCTTCTTCTTGGCGGAGTATATGAATATGTTTATTGTGGCATCTATTGCAGCTACCATGTTCTTAGGAGGTTGGATGCCATTTCATATCGCTGGCTGGGATGGAATGAATGCTATAATGGATTATGTACCACCAATAGTCTGGTTTTTTGGCAAAACTATATTCGTCATACTCATGATGATGTGGTTTAAATGGACTTTTCCACGTTTGCGAATAGACCAATTACTAAATTTAGAATGGAAATATTTATTACCCTTAAATCTTATGAATATTGTATTAGTGGCATTTATAGTTTTAATGGGCTGGTATATTAAATAATTAAATTGTATGAATATATTTAAATATTTTGGAGAAATCTTTGGAGCAATAAAATCCCTTTGGGCAGGGATGCGAGTTACAGGATATTATTTTATACATCCTGGACAAATAGTAACACAGAAATATCCCGAAAACAGAAAAACTCTTAAAATGACCGAAAGATTTAAGGGTGAAGTTATTATGATGCATGACGAAAATAATCAACATGCTTGCACAGGATGTGGAATTTGTGAACTTAATTGCCCTAATGGTTCAATAGAAATCATCACTGATAAAATTACTAATGAGGCAGGAAAGTCTATAAAAATTATCGATAAGCATATATACCATTTGTCTATGTGTACATTCTGCGAATTATGTATAAAGACTTGTCCATCAGACGCTATAGGCTGGGGACAAGAATATGAGCATGCTGTTTTTGATAGGCACAAGCTTACAAAAGTGCTTAACCATCCTGGCTCATCATTAAGAAAGAAACCTAGTAAAGAACCTAATCAGGAATAAACATGGGACTAAATCAATTAATGTTTTTTTTCTTATCAGGACTAATCCTGGTATTTTCAATATTGACAGTTACGAGTAGAAAAATTCTGAGAGCTGCTGTTTACCTACTTACAGTATTATTGGCAACCTCAGGATTATATTTTTTACTAAACTATGAATTTATGGCTGCCATTCAGATTACTTTATATGCTGGAGGTATTGTGGTATTAATTATATTTTCTATTTTACTCACAAGTCATATAAGTCATAAATTCGAACGCCCTGCCTTAGCAAATGTCATTGCAGCAAGCCTCACAGGTCTGGCAGGAAGTTTTATATCCATCTGGTCGATAATGAAATTCCCTTTCAATGCATCCACAGAGCCAACTCTCGATGTAAATATGAAGGAAATAGGCATGCAGCTTATGAGCACCGGACATCAAGGTTACGCACTCCCATTTGAAGTGATAAGTATTCTATTGTTGGCAGCACTGATTTCTGCAGTAATTATTGCAAAAAAAGGAAATTAATAATATGAAATTATGATACAAGACATCCCAATTCAATATTTTTTAATTGTAAGCACCATCATGTTTTTTGTTGGTATTTGTGGTTTTCTTATTCGCCACAATCTCATTACAATTCTTATGTCGATAGAGTTAATATTAAATTCTGTAAATATTAACTTCTTAGTTTTTAATAAATATCTTTTCCCAAACCAATTGCAAGGAAATTTCTTTGTGCTGATTGTGGTAGCAATTGCAGCAGCCGAAGCATCTATAGCCATTGCATTGTTCATCAATATGTACAGAATGTATAATAATATTGATGTGGAAAATATTAGCGAAATGAAATATTAACTTTCGAAAATTTAATATATGATTGATTATACATATACTATTTGGATTGTACTTATTCCTCTGATAATGTTTGTTATATTAGGACTTTTCGGATCGAAGATGAAACCAAATCTTGCTGGAATACTTGGTTCTGCTGGATTATTTACAACCACCATTTTATCCTATCTTACCGCCTACTTCTACTTTTTTAAAGCAGAACCTATCAATGGAGCTTTTACATCAATTACTGCTTATAATGTTGAATGGCTTAAGTTTTCAGATTCACTAAGCATACATTTGGGAGTATTACTCGACCCAATTTCTGTGATGATGCTGGTGGTGATTACCACTATTTCGCTTATGGTGCATATTTATAGCATTGGATATATGAAAGGCGATTCTGGTTTTCAAAGATTTTTTGCTTTCTTATCACTTTTCACCTTTTCTATGCTGGGCTTGGTAGTTTCTACCGATATTATTCAGATGTATATTGGTTTTGAGATGGTGGGTCTATCTTCATATCTATTGATAGGTCATTATTATGAGAAACCTTCTGCAGTGGCAGCATCAAACAAAGCGTTTATTGTAACAAGATTTGCTGATTTTGGGTTTTTAATAGGAATATTATTAGTCTCTTTTTATACTGGAACATTCGATTTCAATGTGCTAACAAACAATGATGCAAGTGTTTACACTTCAATGGGACACGCCTCATTCTTAGGAATGAGTGCATTAACTTGGGGAATGTTTTTAATTTTTATTGGCGGTGCAGGAAAATCAGCAATGTTTCCTTTACATATTTGGCTGCCAGATGCAATGGAAGGTCCAACACCTGTTTCGGCATTAATTCATGCAGCAACTATGGTAGTGGCGGGCGTTTATTTAGTGGCTCGGATGTTTATTGTCTATCATTTTCAAGCTCCTGGTACACTCGAATTTATTGCTTATGTAGGTGCTTTTACTTCGCTTTTTGCTGCGATAATTGCAATAACACAATACGACATAAAAAGAATATTGGCTTTCTCTACACTTTCTCAGATTGGCTATATGATGCTGGCACTCGGCGTTTCTGGATATGGTGGCGAAGGAGGAGTCGGATATATGGCTTCAATGTTTCATCTGTTTACCCATGCAATGTTCAAAGGTCTTTTGTTTTTAGGTGCGGGTTCCATTATTCACGCCATACATTCCAACGACTTAAGAGACATGGGAAATTTGAGAAAATATATGCCTATAACTTTTATAACTTTTGCAATAGCTGTTTTATCAATAAGCGGAATTCCACCATTCTCAGGGTTTTGGAGTAAAGATGAAATATTAGCCGCTGCTTTTGAACACAACAAATTAATATATTTCTCCTCTGTGTTAGTGGCTGGACTTACAGCATTTTATATGTCTCGATTATTCTTCACAGTGTTTTATGGGAAAAAAACAGATTACAAACACGAGCCTCATGAATCTTCATTGCTGATGACAATTCCACTGATGATTCTTGCTTTTGCTGCAACTTTTGCTGGATTTATTCCATTTAGCTCATTTGTAACATCTGATGGAAAAGCTTTTGAATCATCTTTAAGCCTTAGCATTGCTATCCCTTCGGTGATTATTGCATTATCGGGAATTGTCTTAGCCTTTCTACTTTATCATAAGAAAAGTGATGTTCCTGATAAAATTACAGTTTCACTTGGATTTTTATACAGAGCAACATTGAATAAATTCTATTTTGATGAGATTTATTTATTTGTTACAAGAAAAATTATTTTTAATTTAATTTCTAGGCCAATTGCTTGGTTCGACAAACATATTATTGATGGCTCAATGGATGGAATTGCTTGGATAATTGAAACAACATCAATAAAAATTAAAGGATTACAATCAGGGCAACTTCAACAATATGCTTTTGTATTTGTATCGGGCACAATTATTTTGGTTTTATTTTTCGCTTATTGGTTTATATAGAAAATATTAATAATTATGAATATTTTATCATTACTTATTTTAATACCTACCATCACAATGATTGGTATTATTATTAGCCCCTCGCATAAGATAGTAAGGCTTGTTGCTCTTGGAGGCATGATAGCACAATTGATAACTGCTTTAGTGTTAATGTTTTCTTATTTCGCAATCAGAAAAGCTGGCATTACCGACATTATGGTTTTTTATCAAGATATAGAATGGTTTAAAACATTGAACATACATTATATTGTTGGCGTGGATGGTATTTCCGTAGCCATGATAATGCTGACGTCAGTAATAATTTTTGCTGGAATATTAGCTTCATGGGAAGTGGTTTATCTGCAGAAAGAATTTTTTATATTTCTTATACTTCTTGCCACAGGAGTTTTCGGATTTTTCATCTCCTTGGATTTATTTACAATGTTTTTATTTTACGAAATTGCTGTAATTCCAATGTATTTTTTGATAGGTATATGGGGAACTGGTCCAAAAGAATATTCTGCTATGAAGTTAACCCTGATGCTTATGGGAGGCTCAGCTTTGATGATGGTTGGATTATTAGGATTGTATTTTAATTCTTCAGTTGATGGACATTTCACATTTAATATGATGGAAATTGCTAAGGTAAATATTCCTGGAAACATACAAATGTATTTCTTTCCCTTCCTTTTTGTAGGTTTTGGGATTTTAGGCGCTTTATATCCTTTCCATACTTGGTCGCCTGATGGTCATGCCTCCGCACCAACAGCTGTATCTATGCTGCATGCAGGCGTACTAATGAAACTTGGTGGTTATGGAGCTTTCCGCGTTGCCATGTATTTGATGCCCGCCGCTGCAAATTCCTTAAGCTGGATATTTATTATTTTGGCAACCATAAGTGTTGTTTATGGTGCATTTGCTGTAATATGGCAAAAAGATTTGAAGTTTATTAATGCTTATGCTTCTGTTAGCCACGTAGGACTTATTACATTTGCCCTTATGGTTATGAATAAAACTTCACTTGATGGAGCTATTATTCAAATGATTTCTCACGGTTTAACAACTGCTCTTTTCTTTGCTCTAATTGGGATGATTTATGGCAGAACACATACCAGAATGATTGATGAAATGGGTGGCTTAATAAAAGTAATTCCTTTTCTCGGAGTGGCATTTATTATTGCTGGTTTATCAACTTTAGGACTTCCTGGCTTAAGCGGTTTTGTAGCCGAAATGATTATCTTTATCGGAGCATTTCAACATGTTGACATCTTCCATAGAGTACTCACTATTTTGGTAGCATCTTCCATTGTTATTAGTGCTGTTTACGTTTTAAGGATGATTGGCAAACTACTTTTTGGACCTGTCAGGAACGAACATCATTTAGAATTGAAAGATGCTAAATGGTTTGAAAAACTAAGCGCTGGTACTTTGATAGTTTGTTTGGTAGGAATTGGGGTTGCACCTCTTTGGCTATCAAATTTGATATCGGATAGCCTTTCGCCAATACTGTCTAAATTAATGCAATTCAGTAGTTTATATACTCATATTTTTTAAACGATTATAATGAATTTACAAAATTTTTTACTAATGCGTCATGAATTACTACTAATATTATTAGTCATAGTAATTATATTTGCTGAAATATTTTCAAAAGAAGAAACTAAGCACAGAATCATTAACTTCTCCATAGTTTTGTTTTTTATACAGACGGTTGTTGGTTTTCTGCCAGTTACACAAGGCGAACTTTTTGGAGGGATGTTTCAGAATGACATTTTCAGAAGCACCTTTAAAAATATTTTAAATATCGGTGTTCTGATAGTTTTGCTGCAGTCTTCTGCTTGGCTTCGAAAAGAAGAGAACAAAGAGAAAATAAGTGAATATATTATTCTATTGCTAAGCACTTTAATAGGAATGTTTTTCATGGTTTCCTCGGGAGACTTTCTAATGATGTACATAGGATTAGAACTGGCATCGCTTCCACTTGCAGCATTGGCAGCTTATGAAACCAAAAAAGCAAAATCAGCCGAAGCTGGTATTAAATTATTGCTAATATCGTCGCTTTCAACAGGCATTTTGCTTTATGGAATATCAATGATTTATGGTACCACAGGTTCAATTTATTTTGCTGATGTGGCTGCTAACTTTGGCAATTCCAGTTTGCAGATATTAGGATTTATCTTTTTTGTTGCTGGTATGGGATTTAAAATTTCATTGGTTCCATTTCATCTTTGGACTGCCGATGTTTATGAAGGCGCCCCCATAGGAATAACTGCTTATTTATCAGTAATTTCAAAAGGTGCTGCAATCTTTATCTTTACAATTATCTTGTATAAAGTCTTTGGTGCTATTTCGCATACTTGGAATCCATTAATTTATGCTTTGGCGGTTGCCACCATGACTATTGGTAACTTATTTGCAATTCGGCAAAATAATATGAAAAGATTTTTAGCATTTTCTTCCATTGCACAAGCTGGTTTTATTTTAGTAGGTATTTTGGGCTTAGGAGATATGGGTTCTACTTCTGTAGTATATTATATTTTGGTTTATATATTTACAAATCTTGCTGCCTTCGGCGTGGTATCAGCTATTTATAATGAATCGGGCAAAGAGAATATGGACGATTATAATGGCCTTTATAAAACCAATCCAAAGCTGAGCTTAGTAATGACTTTAGCTTTGTTTTCATTAGCTGGCATTCCTCCTGTTGCTGGATTTTTTGGCAAGTTCTTCCTTTTTACAAGTGCTGCAAGTCAAGGTTTATATATTTTGGTTTTAATCGGGGTTTTAAATGCTACATTATCATTATATTATTATTTAAAAGTTGCCAAAGCAATTTTTATTGACCCAAGTGATAATCCAATTCCATATTTTAAATCAGATTTTAATGCAAGAGTTGGACTCCTTTTATGCGTTATTGGTATTATTGTAGTTGGATTTGCTGCTTCTATTTATGAAGCTATTTACAGTTTCTCCTCTTTAATTTAATAAATTTTAATTTAATTATCATGCCCTCATTCAAAGGTAAACATATTGTTGAAGAAATTAATGGTGTACGTTGCAGCATTGTGGAAACTGACTCTTCAAAGGAAAGATTAGAATTTCTGACTAAGTTTTTGGAGAAGAATAATTATAAAGTCTTTAGCATTGCCGAGGAGGAAAACAAATTCAAAATCGGTGTAAATGATGTCCTTTTTAATCCAGTTATTGCGGTTTATGAAAGACGCTTAAAGACTATGGAAGGTAAAGTGGCAACTCACGAATATTGGTTCCAATTACCTGAAGTTAACACAGATAGATAAGCTTTTGTTTCGGTTGTAGGAATTGAAAATCATTGTCTTTAGCTTTGTGATAGGTTATCTTTATAGCCTAATTTTCTTTGTTTTTTAGCACCAATACTCTTGCTTCAAAGAAAGAATACACCACATAATTTATAAAAAAAGTTATCACAAAACTTATGGAATCCTCTGGAAACATATAAATATAAACGCCCATTAGTATTAGCAAACCAAGGATTTTAGCTGTAGTTACTATGAGGTAACGATTTAGAAAGCTCTGAAATTTACCGTGGAGTTTAGCATTTAAAAAATTATTTATCAGAAAAGTTATTCCCATAAAAAAAAGAGGACTCATAAAAATATTTCTATTCACCCATTCTTTAGGCATAAAAAACCACCATCCAAAAGATAAAACTTCCATTATAATGGTTATATAGATTAATTTTAAAGCAAAAGATTTTGTAGATTCCATTAGTTTTTATCTGTATTAATAAAGTCTTTAATTGAAATATATACTGCGGCAAAAACTCCAAAAATTGTGAGCGTAATAGTGAAAAGCGGAAAATCCATGGAGCTAATATATTCATCGAGTTTTACCCCGCCAAAGGCAGAAGCAAACACAATTATCCCCATTTGAAAAGCCATCGAAGAGTATTTAGCAAAATTATGAAGCTGCTTCTTGTTTGGTTGCTTCATCAGTTTTATCTACTTTTAGATGCCCCATTTGCTTATCCATATTTATGCTTCCACTGATTTTTGCTCCTGGCTCAATTGCAATCTTGTTGGTAAGAATTTCCCCTTGAACTTTAGCAGTGGCTTTAAGCGAAAGTAACTCTTCAACTTTTATATTTGCGTTTACATTTCCTTGAATTTCAGCGTTTTTACAAACAATGTCGCCTTCAATTCTGCCGCTTGGTCCGAGTACAATTTTGCCTTTTACATTCAAATTTCCTGTAACAGTACCATCAATTCTTATATCGCCAGCTGCACTAATATCGCCTTTTATTGTTGTGCCTTCAACAATTTTATTGAATTCGGCTGTAACTACTTCGGTTGTGTTTCTTGCCATAATATTTAATATTTAATGGGTTGTCTTGTTTGATATTCAATCAAAGGCAAAGATATATAATAATATTTTATTAACAGCTAATATTTAAAAAGTTTATAACTATGAATTAATTGGAAATTATCAGATTGATTTATGCTAATTTATTTCTTCGAAATATCATTTTTCATTTCATCAACAATTTTGCTAATTTTTATCGAAAGTTCCTCTATTTTGCTTGGCAAAAGATTTATTTCTGTTTGTGCTTTGCCATTTATTTCAATAAATAGGGTGTCATCAACTATTGAATTTATTCCCATTAGCCGTACTGACGATTTCAATTTATGGGCTAAATTTCCTGCTTCAATCCAGTCCTTTCTTTTTGCAGCTTCCATCATATTCTCCATAAGTGGTGGAGTAAGGTCGATGAACAATTGCAACAGATTATTTGTTTCCAATTCGTTTCCAGCCATCAAGTCTTTTAGAAAGTCGATATTATATAGTTTGCTCATAATTCATTATTAAACCATAGCGCTAAATTAATAAAAAAACCATCAACGGGCGTTGATGGTTTTTGCCAAATAATCATAAAATTAAATAATTATCTAATACATTTTTTTCCTCCCATTGGCCCTTGTCTATTGCAACCCATTGGCCCTTGTCGGTTGCCATCTTTTCGCATTGCGGCTTTTTTTGAAAACATTTGATTGTGTTGGTCGAACATTATTCTCTGTTCATCTGTCAAAAGTTTTCTGACGTCTTGCATAAAAGCCATTCTCTTTTTTTGCGTATTTGCTTTCAAAATGCTAATCTCATCGATTATTGCATTTATTGATTTCATATCAGGCTTTTCTTCTGAAGAAAGTGTGCGCAAGCGAGCTTGTTTTTCTCCAATTTGATTTTGAATTGGCTGTATTTCCTTTATCAGAGCTAAATGCAACTTTTTTATTTGCTCTTTTTGTGTGTCATTCAAATTTGGAATTCTGTTGAGCATTGGTAGTTCCCCTTTTGGTCGAGGTGTAGCATTCGGATCTTTATCTGTAGCTCCTTGAGCCATAGAAGTGCCTGAGATTGTGATTACCAAGAATGCTGAGAGCAGCATTCTTAAAAAACTTTTTCTTAAAATTGAATTTTTCATAATGTATAAATTTGTGTGTGAATAAAATATTATTATCTTCTCCTGTTGATTCTGTTGTTCATTCGCTCAGGATTCCCATCGCGCATCATCATCCTTTTATAAACTGAGTTTATTCTTTCAATTTGTTTAGGAGTTCTACCAGCAATCAATTTATTATAAAAACTTATTGATTCATCAATCATAGTTGAATGAGTTTTTAACAACTGCGTTTTTATAGAATCTATCTTATTTTTATTCTGTTTTTCAGCAGAAATTTCTTCAAATAATTGCAATCTGAGTGTTCTAATCTCATCTTTATTATCTTTCATTTTATCCACATGTTCCATTCTTAAATCATGGAATTCATGCATTTCTTTTTTAGAGAGTCCCAATTTAATTTGAAGCTGAGAGTTTCTGTTCTTGTTAATGTTTTCGGGCAGATTATCAGGCGTCATCATTTCCATTTCCTCATGAATATGGAAGTTATGAATCACATAGAACATTGTGCTAATGGCAGAGATATTTACAATTAATAGAATAATAAATGCCCAAAACCAAATATTTTTGCTTTTAAAATATGTCATTGTTCGTTAAAATTTGTAAGGTCAAAACTATTGTCGACTAATTCAACTCCCATTTCAGAGGCTAATTGTTCACTGGATAATTCGCTGTTATTGGAATAAATGTTAGCAGAGAAATTCCCTGTCAAAATACCAATTCCTACAGCTACAATTATTAAAATGGATGCCGCAATTGTGCGGTAATATTTAACGTTAAAAATATTTTGTCTTTGTGGAATTTCAGTTTTATCAATATTATTAATTCTTGCAAGAAGTCTGCTAAAATATAAATCGTCCTCAGAAATAAATTTTCTTGATTGAATAAAATTGTCGATTTTATTGGAGTTATGGAAAAATTGATTGCAGTTTTTGCAATTTGAAATATGCAATTTAATTTCTTCAGTAAGTATGTTATTTTCAGGGTTTTCTGAGCTTTTTAAAATTAATTTCTCAACCTCCAAGCATTTCATAATTTCGTATTTAGGGCTTATTGACACAGCTTTTTTAAGAAACTTGCAAAGTCTTTTTAAAAATCATAATACTTCAAGTTAATGAATTATTTTGTAGATTTTAATTTTGCTAAAGTTAATATTGTTGTAATTTTTGTTTACAAAACTTCATTCAGATATTTTTTACCTTGCCATGTATTATTTTCCTCGAGTTTTTTCTCTATTTTATTTAGAACTTGATCATAGCGTAAACCTTGCCAACCACTTTTTACGAGCATTCTCGGTGGCACCTCTCCAGCAAAGCGTTCAACTACAAATTTTGGATTCAACAGTTCGATTATTTCCACAATAAAGTCCAAATATTCTTTGAGTCCAAAGAGATTGTAGTTTGTTGGATTTTTTATAAAATCTTTAGCCATTGCTGTTCCTTTAACTATTTGTAATTGATGAAATTTTATTGTGTCGAGCGGAAGTTTGTTAATTAGTTTTACTTCATCGAGCATCATAATTTTGCTTTCGCCAGGAAGTCCAAGAATTATATGTGCACCTGTATGAATTCCATAACTTTTGGTGAGTTCTAGAGCATCCACAACCTGCTGATAATTATGTCCTCGATTGATTTTTTTTAGAGTTTCATCATAACAAGATTCTATGCCATACTCAATTATTATGTAATGAGTTTTTGCTATTTCGGCGAAATATTTTAGTTTTTCTTCATCGATACAGTCGGGTCGAGTTCCTACAACTATTCCTTTGATATCAGGTACTTCCAAGGCTTGGGCATAGATTTTTTTTAACTCAGCCAAAGGTTTGTGAGTGTTAGAATATGCTTGAAAATATGCCAGAAAATTATTAGCTCTTCTATATCTTTTCTCATGAAATTCAATTCCTTCTTCAATTTGTTGCTTCACCGTTTTTGTTGGGCTGCAATACGAAGGATTGAAGGCGTCGTTATTGCAATATGTACAACCACCAACAGTAATTGTTCCATCGCGATTGGGACAGCTGAAACCAGCGTCTATAGTTACTTTTTGCACCCTTTCACCAAAAATTCTTTTGAAATATTCCGAATAAGAATTATATCTTCTTTTGGCAAAAGGCGATTTATTTATATCCATTTATGGTTTAATGTGATTTATTTTTGTCTATAAATCCCAACCGGAGGCAAGAATATCCACTATATGAATTGTCTTTATCGGCAAATTAAATTTATTTATATATGCTTGCTGATGCAAAAGACATGAAGATTCTGTGGCAACAATGTATTCTGCTTGAGTATTTAGTGCATGTTGGACTTTCTGTTCGGCCATTGCAGTACTTATGGCTTCATTTTTCACAGAGAAAGTGCCTCCAAAGCCACAACATTCGTCGCTATCTTCCATCTCAACAACCTCACAATCTCTCACATTGCTAAGTAGGCTTCTGACTTCGGTAGTCAAGCCGTACTCTCGTTTACCAGCGCATGAATCATGCACAGTAACTTTATGATTGAAGGCAGCTCCTATATTTGTAACATTCATATAGTTTACAAGAAAGTCGCTGATTTCTATAATATTACTTCTAATATTTTTCAATTCATTATGTTTAGAGCTGTTGTGAAAAAGAAGTGGATAGTAATTTTTCACCATCGAGATGCAGGATGCTGATGGGCCAACTATCAATCTTCCTGAGGAAAAATCTTTGATGAATTTCTCACCAAGATTTTCGGCTTCATCCCAATATCCACTGTTAAAAGCCATTTGACCGCAACAAGTTTGTTTTTTGTTGTAATGAACTTCAACTTCGAGTTTTTGTAATATCTTAACCATATTAAAACCCACATTTGGGAACAGTTGGTCGATAAAACAAGGTATAAAAATATCTACTTCCATTATTTTAATTGGTCTTAAAATCATATTTTAATTTTGATAAATCCTCATTGGCTTTAACTATTTTCTCTTTAAGACTTTCTTTATAAGTTACTGTTCTATCAAAAATAGCTTTATCATTCATGCCCAACATTTGAGCTGCTAGGATGCCAGCATTCAAAGCAGCATTTATACCTACGGTGGCAACAGGAATCCCTGGAGGCATTTGTACTATTGCCAGAAGAGAATCTATGCCTTCGAGAGTGGCATTTATCGGAACACCTATCACTGGAATCGGCGTAAAAGCAGCAATAACGCCAGGTAGATGAGCTGCCATTCCTGCACCTGCAATAATAATTTTTACCCCACGCGAAGCCGCATTTTTAGCAAATATTTCTACCTCTGCAGGCGACCGATGCGCCGAAAGTGCATTCATTTCAAAGGCTATCTTATTGTTATTAAGAAATATGGCAGCTTTTTCCATGATAGGCAAATCTGATGTGCTTCCCATAATAATGCTCACTAATGGCTTCATAGTTTTTGGCTTTAAATATGCCACAAAGTTAAAATTATTCATGTTACTTTTTTATTCAAATTATATTAGGTGAATGCATAATTTAAATATTGCTAATCAAATAAATAAATCTTTATTTGTTTATTATTTCTAACGAAAATACAAAGATGTCATCATAATTTTATAAGGCAATAGGGAAAAAGAAATTATTTATTAAAGATTATGCATAAATTGTTTATCTGAAATAGCTAATACTTTATAGCTCAGGGGGCACGTCCATCGATATGTTTACCGTTCCACCCATAATTCGACTTTACTCATTTCGGTTCTCAATAGTAGTGGTTTTATTACTGATGTAATCGGCAATACAATTCAAATTTTCCAATGAAATTCAATCTTCGATACTCTTTATAAATTTTCTGTTAAAGAAAAGGATGCGAAGATGGGCTGAAGCTTCCCGATAGCTATCGCATAGGCGTCAACTTAAGAGAAGCAATTGGATAGAATTTATCCTATCGTTTCGCGAGTCGTATAGACAAAAGTATCTGGCAGAATCAATCAAGGCCTCCATATTATTTTCA
>Ga0210044_10002127_pt1 | contig 29776 bp, 25 predicted proteins | sample CryGey13umfilter_2_FD_183959 | JGI IMG/M metagenome (GOLD analysis project Ga0210044, IMG submission 183959) | Groundwater microbial communities from aquifer in Utah, USA - Crystal Geyser 4/9/14 3 um filter (SPAdes) (version 2) | ecosystem: Environmental > Aquatic > Deep subsurface >... | reverse complement strand
TGCATGCAACGCATAAGGAACACTCAACAATTGACTTATGCCCGTTATGCTATAACTTGTTCCTCCGGTTGGGTCGGTTTCGGTTTTAATGAAATAGGGCCCGTTTGCCCAGTCGATGGTAGTAAAATTGCCACTTACTCCTGCTCCTGCCCCAATTTCTAAACTTACCAAACCGTTGGTATTGGTAGTTGGAGTTTGGGTTTCTACATAAACGGCTGTGCCGGATGATGTACCCTGCAAAATGGAGATTTGCATGCCTACGGCTGTAGAAGTTACCAAAGCATTAGAGCCGTCTCTTACTACGGCTTGGTAGCTCATTTTATCGGGTGCTTGAGCGGACACACTTGCCGTTAATATAACGACAACTAAAAGAATAGTTAGTTTTTTCATGATTTTAGTTTTTAATGATTTTGAATGTTTTTACAAGTTTATTTTCGTTGATTATTTCAAGCAAATAAATGCTTGCAGACAGATGTTGCATCTGTATTTGTGTAGTTGCCTGTTTTATTTTTTGACGCAACAATTCCCTGCCTTGTAAATCAAAAAGTACATATTCCATATTACCTTCATTGAAATCGTTAACATTCAAAGTAAGCATATTAGCGGTTGGATTGGGATATGCCACGGATGATAAAGCTACCGAGTTATCCCCAATGCCCAGGGTGGATATTTCAAAGGCTTGTTGTACACCTTGGGCAACCGACCCGTTAGCTCCTGAAGTGGTGCTATATACTGTTTGCCCAATGGAATAGCCGGCACTTCCCCCGCTGCCTGTTGCATCTCCACCCGAAGTTAATACGGCCTGTTGTGCTTGTAATGCACCGAGTGAAACACTCAATAAAAATGTGGTTATCGTTTTCATGATTTTAGTTTTTTTTTATCTGGCACTGATGTTTTTAAATAACACTGTTATTGATTGAGCCTGCTCTCTAAACTGTTTAATCGTGAAACCAACGCTTCTATTTTTGATTGGGTTTCAGCTTTCATTGTTGAATTTTCTGTTTTCAATTCTTGAATGGCTTTTATCATTGGAGCAAACAAATCGTTGTATCGCACACTGTACATGCCTTCATCGTCTTTGGTAATAATAGCGTTGGTATTGACTCTAAATCAAAAATATTTTGCTGCTTTATCCACATTATGTCAACAGAGGTTATGTCAATAAAAACGATAGGCGAAAAGCTAAGAGAACTAAGGGAACAAAATGAAATGCCTTTACGAATGATTATTTGACAAATCATCTAGTTAAAAATTGAAATACCCTAATAAAAATTATAAAGCCTATTATTGGAGTTACAAAAAACAGTACCAATCCCGCAATTCCAATTTTCTTTTGCTTAGTTATAAAGCCATAAACACTTAAACCACCATTTAGAATTAGCAGTAATGGGATAGCTATAAAGGCTCCTAAACCTTTATTATAGCCACTAAAATTTATTAAAAAAGCGCATAAAATAATAGCAATACTAATGAATATGGTATTTTTATCGAGTTTCATTTTTCTATCTAGTTGCTTAAATGATAAAAGGTTTTGACTTCTTCGTAATTTGAATAATCAATGGTTGAACTACCCATTATAGTGTTGGAAGGAATTAGCACATATCTAAAAAAATTGCCTCTAGAAGCGGCATATTGAAGTTCTGTAAGTGCTACCCCGTCTGTAGATTTTAAAGTAATTAGAATACCATCATAACCTAGGAGGTTGTCTCCAAAAGTAAAGGAGTACCATGTATTAGACCAGCGCCCTGCAGATGGCATGGTATAAATACTACTTGTGCCAAATTGCTTTAAATAAACCATAACCAACGTATTGTCCCTTAAATCGGTTTTGCTTAGTTCAGTAATAGGAATACGCATATCTTTTTGGTTCGGATTGTTGGTTAAATTCCAGTCAGCATCTATCCAACCGGAGGCAATTACATTGGCATTACCATCCTGTCCGGCCGTGCCTTGCGGCCCGATAGCTCCGTCAATTCCGTCTGTTCCATCTTCACCGGAACACGCAATCAGGCCCATACTAAAAATTAAAATAATACTGTAACCAAAAATTTTGTTTATTGTTTTCATGGTATTTTTTATATGTTAGTTATTATTTAAAATTGTTTTATTAATCTTTTATTCTATCTTCAACTCCCATCTTTTTCATCATTTCATATTGCAATTGCTTTCCATCTTCTTTTGCTTTCTTTATCAAAAGATCATATTTTTTATTACAACTTGTAGGGTCTCCTTTTATGTTTTCCCTACATTTGCGCTTTTCTTCCTGTAATTGTTGAATTCGTTCGCCAATTTCCATAGATTGCCTTTGAAAATCCTCCATAACTGCTTTCATATTTTGAACTCCGTTTCCTTGAGTGCCCATCACCCCTTTTAATAAACCAAATGGTTTGTAGCTTGAAGCATTAAATGATTTTTCTTCCTGGGTTATGGAAAATAGTTCCTCTTGTATATAATCGCCGTCTTCTTGTTCTATTTTAGTAAATACAGCCAACTTGTTGCATCTGTTTACATCAAGAAAATTATAAACGCCAACCAAAAAGCCTGTGATAGGTGTGGATGTATGTATGGTTAAAGAGCGTTCATCAAAGTAAACCGTCAGTATAGCTTCACTATTGCTATTTATTATTTTTCCTGTATAACCATGTGTGATTCTTTTCCAAACAAATGATTCCGGAAGTGGTTCCGGTTTTTCATTTAACATTTTAGAGTCTTCTCTGTCGTTAAAAAAAGAAAGTATTGCCGTATGCTGGTCTATAAATACATCAGAAGAAGATTGATTTGTTGCCACAGTCATTGCTCTTTTTTTATTATTTGCTTTATCAAAAATATAGTTGACCATTTGACGGTTAGATAGCCATACAGTACCATCAAACCTGAAATGTTTATTTTGATCTTCAAAATTATTTGCCTGCAATATTCCTTTGGGAAAGAACATAGAGCCATCTTGGGTATTCACATAATAGGTTAGCGAGAGCCTTTCTACTTTTCCTCTCGTTTTGAACTCAAGCGTTGAATTTATCCTGTAATCAAAGTTGAAAATGCTGTCAATCTTTTTTTCTGAGTTTGCAGGGTATTTACTTTGACTGCCTGAAATGCACTGGGCAGACAAAGAATGAGTCATCAATAAAACCATACCTGCTATGAGAAAATTTTTCATTTTATTTGATTTACCGTTTAAAACCAAAGACTCCGCTTATGCAGCGTCTTTGGTTCTATTTTAATTCCTTTAAATAAGGCAGTCATACTCATAAATACCAATGGTATAATAAACCGTTCTGTTGCCTTCCGTTGCTTTACCTGTGATAAAATAACCGTAGCGCTCTTTGTTGAGTTTCACATCGGTAAGCCTTAAGGTTTTATTTCCCCAAGTTTTTAAATTTACACTGACACCTATGCCATTTCCCTGAGTATAAATTACCATGGATTCCTCCGTTTTTGCACCTTGAAAATTATTTCTGTCATCTATCTCAGTTGAAAGTCCTTTTATAATAAGATTATAGGTGTCGCCATCTCTTTCTAAATTTCCAAGAGCGTAAGTAACAAAGCCATAGTTGTTATTTTTTGTAGTCACTGAAGATACTTTTACCTGATAGCATTTTTGACCGCTTTTAATAGCATTAAAAAGCTGGCCATAAACTGAATTTAAATTTACAGTGGGTTTAGAAATAATAGGGTTTTTCGTAATTTCTTTTGAGGTAACTGTATTATATTCATTAACAGGCTGTTGCGCTTGTATAGTGTTTATATTAATAAACAAAATAGTTATCATTATCATGGATATAGTCCTTTGAATAAGTCTTATATAAGACTGATTTTTAGTATTTAATGTTTTTGAATTTTTCATGTGTTTATATTTATTTGTTAGTTTTTTATTTGTCAGATTTGTCTATCGGACGGGAAGGTGGAAATCTTCGGAAATCTCCAATAATAATTTCGGTTGGTATCAACTTAATTGTTATGGCTTATTTCATAGTTAATTAATTTTTTATAAATTCAACTCTTCTGTTTTTTGCTTTTCCATCAGCTGTATGGTTGTTTGCTATGGGTTCACTTTCTCCTTTACCAGCAATTTGCATACGTTTACCTGCAATAGGGAAATTATTGCTTAAATAATCTTTAATGGACTGCGCTCTTTTTTCTGAAAGAGATAGATTTGATGCTGCGTCACCGTCACTGTCGGTATGGCCTATAATCTTGATGCTCAGGCTTGGGTTTTCTTCAAGTACTTTTCCTAAGTCATCTAAAATTTTATAGCTGCCGGGTTTTATATTTGCTTTATTGACATCGAAAAGAATCTCATTGGTTTCAAACCTACCGGTCTCCAACAAAGGGTGGCGGGTGTCTTCTCCGGCTACTGCCAAACGAAGGTTGCTAACGAAAAAATGTTCGTTTTCATTACCTGCTACATTAAATGTTATCGAATTATAATTGGTGTTTTGGAACGCTCGCGGAATGTCCCAAGTCTTTTCGTCATTTAGATACACTCTAAGTCTGTTTTTTTGCCTCCATAAGGATACATGTACAACAATATTTTCTTCAAGTGTAAATTGGGAGGTAATTTTTGAATTTTCCAATAAAACCGTATTATCTGCATAAGTTTGAATGGAGGATTCACCAATATATTCAAAATTTTTAGGTTTTAAACGCAAACGTACCCCATTTTCTCCGGCCCTGAATACGCTCCATTTCGTAAAATCTTTTTTTCTGTCCTTTATCTCTACAATATTTACCGATATTCCATATGAATAATAATCGAAATTGTTTGAAACGGTTAGGTCAAATTCAAAGGTGCAATTCTCGGGGATTTCTGTAATTCCATCGGGTGTGTATTCTCCTAAACCTAATTGCAACCACTTGGTATTGTCATCATTAAATGTAACAACCTCTCCGGAAGAATTAGTATTCCACGTTACTGGAAAATCTCCAATAGCATCATTTTTAAAGGAATCTGTATAAATAGCTTTACTTCCGGAAATAAAATCTTTGTTACTTTTTATAGCTTTATTGCTAGCATTGTTTGTAGGGTCGTTGTCTTGGCCATCTTGCCCTATATCTTCATTATTTTTCTGGTGTTTACGCCTTTTTACTTTTTTATCCACATTCAAAATCGTATCCATCGCTTCCCCTGTTTTTTCACTGGTTTTATTTTCAACTTTCTGCGAGATGGTTTCTTTGGCTGCTTGCTCAGCTCTCTTAGATAATTTTTTAAAAAACTGAGCCTCTGCAGTTTGTACACTTCCAAAAAACAATAGTAGGATGATAGTAATGATTGAAGAATTTTTCATAATGTTTAATTTACTTTTATTTAAAAAAATAGCATATTTCTTATGGTTTTTTAAATTTTACTTTTTCAATAACTTTATTATTGGTTACTATTTTTAAAATATAATTCCCTTTCTTTAAAAGACTTACGTTTAGGCGGATTTTATATAATGGCATTTCTTTTAAGCTACCCTCATATATTTTTTTGCTATCCATTATTAATTCCTAAAATCCGATTCACTAAATTAGTTTCCTAAATTCTTATTCATTATTAACATTGTAACAAATGTTATAACATATATAACATTTTTGTAATGAGTTGATATACAGGATGTAAACAGAGTTTTCTATAAAATCAAGAAGCTGGGCTATAAAGCCCGAGCATGAGGCTTACGAAATTTTGAAAATTAGGAACTGGTGAACGAAGCAACCGTAGAGGCAAAGCCCGCTTTAGACATACTTTGCATGGAGGAAGAAAGCCCTGTCAGTTTACCTTAGTAAATGGCTGATTTCTCTAAAACTCTATCCAAACCCGGTTTCAGATTCTTTTTATTTAACTTTTTCAGCGCAGGCTTTTCAAAATCCAAAAGTCAGCATCATCGATTTGATGGGAAGGATCGTGATGCCTGCCAAAGCCGTTCAAGCCAAGCAGGCGGTGGATGTCAGCAGCTTGTCTAACGGAGTTTATTTGGTCAATATCACAGACAGCAACAGCCAAAGTGTGATGAAAAAATTGGTAATTGCCAAATAAAAGCACCGCGTTTCATTTCGCTCAATTGGTTTAGCAGAAATAATCGTTGCAACGAATCCTGTTTGTACAAACGCAGACAGGATATTTGTTTAAATTTCATTTTGTTTTTAAAAAAGTGTCATTTGTTTGCTCTAAGCTTAACAAGCCTATTGGAAAGATTATTTATCTTAGCAGCATTAAAATTATATTTTTTTTTCACCTTGCAAAATGCCAACCAAATCCATGAAAACACTTTATCTCATCAGGCATGCAAAATCAACTTGGGATTATCCGGTTGCAGATCAAGACAGGCCATTGTTTACACGTGGTGTCAATGATGCGCATTTGATCTCGAAGCACATCGGGCAATTAGGCGTGAATCCGCAAAAAATCATATCAAGTACCGCCATCCGAGCGTTGCACACGGCACTTATTTTTGCTAAAAACCTTCATTATCCGCTCAACAACATCGACATCAATCCAGACTTGTATGATTTTTATGGAAATCAACTATTGGAAGTGATTAAGAATGCGGACGACTCCATCGACAGGCTGATGCTTTTCTGCCATAACAACGCAGCCACTTCGGTCGTGAACAGTCTGGGAAACAAGCCGGTAGTCAATATGAGTACCTGCGGGTTTGTGTCCATAGAGTTTGACATCCTGCATTGGAGTGAAGTAAAAAAAGGAAATACAACCTTGTTTTTAAAACCCAAACAATTATTATTGACATGACAGAGAATCGGTACATCAACCGCGAACTCAGTTGGTTGCAATTCAATGCACGGGTATTGCAAGAAGCTGCAGACAGCAACATCCCGCTGATAGAACGTCTTCGGTTTATCGGAATTTTTTCGAACAATCTGGATGAATTTTTTATGGTGCGTTATGCTACCTTGAAACGCATTGCGATGGCTGGGCAAAAAGCAAAACACATCATGCTCGATTATACCGCGCAGGAATTGATGGATGAGATAACCAACATCGTTATCAAACAACAGGCTGAGAGTTTACGCATTTTAGATGAAATTCAGAGAGGGCTTAAAAAAGAAAATATCTATATCCTTGGCGAAGCCGACATTTCGCCCACCCAACAAGAATTTGTCAAAAATTACTTTATCAACGAAGTAAGCCCGGCTTTGGTGACCATTATCCTCAATGATTTGGAAGAGCTCCACATCATGAGTGACAATGCGGCTTATTTGGCCGTACGCATGGTGATGAAACCGGAAAAAAGCCCTTCTTCAATCAAACAATTATTCAAACCTAAAAAACGTGATTATAAATACGCATTGATTGAGATTCCAAAATCCATCAATCGGTTTGTCGTATTGCCCGATGAAGGCGAGAAAAAATACATCATTATTTTGGATGATTTGATTAGAAACTGTTTACAAAGCATATTCAATATTTTTAGTTTTGAATCGATTACAGCCCACATGATTAAGATTACCCGTGATGCGGAATTAGACATCGATAATGATTTGAGTAAAAGTTTTATCGAAAAACTTTCTGCCAGCGTGAAGGGTCGTCAAGTGAGTGAGCCGGTTCGGTTTATTTACGATAGCGAGATCGAAAAAGACACACTTGCTTTTTTACTTAAAAAACTTAAAATTGACCATACCGACAGCGTTATTCCGGGAGGGAAATACCACAACCGGCGTGATTATATGAGTTTTCCAAGCCTCAACCGAACCGATTTGCAATACAATGTTTACCCGCCATTGCCTATCTTAGGGCTTGATTTGCAAGGAAGCATCATCAATAAAATCAATGAAAAAGACTACTTGCTCTATGCACCTTTTCATACCTTTTCATACCTGATAAAATTCTTACGGGAAGCGGCTCTCGACCCAAAAGTCAAAACCATCAAAATTACGTTGTATCGATTGGCAAAAGTATCGCAAATAGCATCTTCACTCATCAATGCTGCTAAAAACGGCAAAAAGGTAACCGTGCAAATCGAACTTCAAGCACGTTTTGACGAAGCCAACAACATCAAATACGCAGAAAAATTTCAAACAGAGGGCATCAAACTTATTTTTGGCATCCCCGGGCTGAAAGTACACAGCAAAATTTGTGTCATAGAAAGAGAAGAAGCCGAAGGTGTCAGGCGTTACGGATTGATTAGTACGGGAAATTTCAACGAAACAACCGCAAAAATTTACACTGATTACACGCTTTTTACGGCAAATCAATCCATCTTGAAAGAGGTAAACAAAGTGTTTGATTTCTTAGAAAGCAGTTATCGTGTAAACCGATACAAACACCTCATCGTTTCGCCTCATTATACCCGCAACAAGTTTTTCAAACTGATTGATCAGGAAATTGCACATGCCAAAGCCGGAAAACATGCCTATATCAACATAAAAATTAACAGCATCACAGACATTAAATCTATTGACAAACTCTATGAAGCAAGTTGTGCCGGAGTGAAAATCCAAATGATTGTCCGTGGTATTTGCTGTTTGGTCCCAGGTGTTAAGGGCATGAGCGAAAACATCGAAATAATCAGCATAGTCGGTAAATATTTGGAACATACACGCCTATTTATTTTTTGTAACAACCACCATCCCAAAGTTTTTATTTCATCGGCCGATTGGATGGAAAGAAACCTAGACACCCGTGTTGAAGTTGGATGTCCGATATACGATGAAGACATTAAAAACGAATTGATTGATTCATTTCATATTGGATGGTCAGACAATGTGAAAGCACGTGTCATTTCGGAAAAACAAGACAATGCATACCGAGTCAATGATTTGCCAAAAGTGCGAGCACAGTTTGCAATGTACGATTACTATTTAGAAAAAATGTCGAACCACTAAAACTGAAATTCATTGAACATTAGGAAATTTGCCGCGATTGATGTAGGTTCTAATGCCGTCAGGCTACTTGTTGCAAACATCTTGGAAATGGAAGGAAGAGAACCACAATTTCGAAAAAATGCATTGGTACGTGTCCCGGTTCGTTTAGGTTCCGATTCCTTTACGGTTGGGGAAATATCCAAAGCAAACATCATTCGCATGGCAGACACGATGAAGGCTTTCAAGCTGTTAATGAAAACACACGGAGTCGAAAAATACATGGCTTGTGCTACTTCTGCTATGCGTGAAGCTGCCAACGGCAGTGAAGTGGTTGAGATTATCGCGCAAAAGTCAGGTATCGAAATTCAAATTATTGATGGAAGGACAGAAGCCACCATCATTGCCAACACCGACCTTCAGAATTTCATCGATTCGTCCAAAAATTACCTCTACGTCGATGTAGGCGGCGGCAGCACGGAATTCACCATTTTTTCCCAAGGGAAAATTTTAGTATCCCACTCTTTTCGGATGGGAACAGTCCGGATGATCAACCACAAAATCGAAGAATCGGATTGGGACGAAATGAAAAAATGGCTACGAAGATACACCAAGGATTTTCACAAAATAGAGATTATCGGATCGGGCGGAAACATCAACAAACTTTTCAAAATGTCGGGTGTATCTATTGGTAAACCACTGACCTACATATACTTGAATGCAGAATACGAACGCCTCATCAAAATGAGTTTTGAGGACCGGATTGCCAATCTCAACATGAACCCGGATCGCGCGGATGTGATTATCCCCGCGGCGAGAATTTTCCTATTTGCTGCCAAATGGAGCGGAGCCACAGACATCCATGTCCCCAAAATCGGTTTGGCAGATGGGTTGATTAAAGCGATGTATAAAGGATTAATCTGATTGATTATTGTCTATCTTAAATCCTCAATCCTCCCAAATCACTAATACCCCATCGCTGTATTGTCGCCACGCGGGTCGGCTCCCCCTTCGAGCGTACCATTTGGCAAAACCAAGATGGCGTTTACTTGTCCTATCACGGGTGAATTTTTTTCTTCGATGAGATAACCTTTATCTTTTAAACTTTTGATTAAGCCGGGCGAAAAAGCACGGGGTTCAAACCGCACCACATCCGGCAGCCACTGGTGATGAAAGCGTGGCGCGTTTACTGCTTCCTGCATACCCATTTGAAAATCAATCACATTCAATATAGTTTGATAGACCGAAGTGATAATAGTCGAGCCGCCGGGTGTCCCGACTACCATGGCCAATTTACCATCTTTTGACACCAAAGTAGGAGTCATCGAACTGAGCATGCGCTTGCCCGGGGCGATGCTGTTGGCTTCGTTTCCAATCAATCCGTATAGGTTGGCGACACCCGGTTTTGCGCTAAAGTCATCCATTTCGTTGTTGAGAAAAAATCCGGCACCTTCCACCATCACTTTCGACCCGAAATAGCTGTTGAGCGTCGTGGTGACAGAAACGGCATTGCCTATCGCATCGACGATGGAGTAGTGGGTGGTTTCTGTACTTTCACCATCCCAAACAAATTTTTCAGGCTTGATATCGGACGATTTCCCGGCTTTGTCAAAACTGAAATTTTTCATGCGGTGCTTCAAGTACGCATCAGCCAAAAGTGAATCGGCCGGAATGCTGACAAAATCGGGGTCGCCTAAATATTCTGAACGGTCGGCATATGTTCTGCGCTCAGCTTCCACCATTACTTGGATACTTTTTGAATCAAGAAAACCATATTTTGCCAACGCAAATGGCTCTGTCATTTTCATCATTTGTGCCAGCGCAATTCCGCCACTTGAAGGTGGATTCATCGAAGTAATCTGATACCCGCGATAATTAAATTGGATGACAGGTCGCCACTGAGCTTCATATGTTTTTAAATCTTCAAGGGTAATTAATCCGCCTTTTTTCTTCATTTCCGCGATGATCAGTCTGGCTGTTGTGCCTTCATAGAAACCAGCTCTGCCCGAATCGCGTACACGCTCTAATGTTTTGGCTAAATCGGGACGAAAAATGGTGTCGTTGGTATGCCAAATAGAATCGGTATGGTATTCTGTCTTGAAGTCGTTCTGTTTTTTGAAGATTTCTTGAAATTGATTGAGTGTTTGCGCTGCTTTTTCCGTCAGGATGTAGCCGTTTTTACACACATCGATGGCGGGTTGGACTAACTCGGTAAAAGGAAGCTTCCCGAATTTTTGATGGACGCGTACCAAGGCATCGATGATACCCGGCACACCAACGGAAAAAATACCTTCCGAACTTTTTCCCGGAATGACATTGCCCGATTCGTCCAAATACATGTTGCGGTTTGCTGCCAAGGGAGCTTTTTCGCGGTAATCAATCGAGCCGGTTTGCCCGTCTTTCAATCGATACACCATAAAACCACCACCACCGATGTTGCCCGCTTGCGGATAGACTACCGCTAGAGCCAATTCGGTTGCGACCATCGCATCAAACGCATTTCCACCTTTTTTTAGGATTTCCATCCCAATCTTTGAAGCAACAGGCTGGGCAGCTACCACCATCGCATTTTGGGCGATGACACCCCTTTTGACTTCCCTGTCCGGTTCGGTTTTTTGACAAGCTGATAAAAAGAATAGCAAAAGTAAGGAGAACAAATATTTTGACATATTTTGATTTTATTTTAAAGTACTAATATACAAGTTTTGATTTATATCGATATTATTTTTTCATGAACGAAAGCCTGTACTTCTTCAAAAAAAACTTCAAACTCGGATTCGTATTCTTTTTCGTATTGTTTGAAAATTTCAATCCCGCTTACTAAATCAACTTTGTGCCGAATGCGATAGTTCATTTGGTAGAGAATAAACGCCAATCCCTCCAATGTAGCATATTGCACCAACCAATTTTCTCTTTTTAAATGTGGCATCATGCGCAAAATTTTGTCGGGTAAAATAGCAATGTTTTTTTCTAACAGCCGATAAAAATTTTCTGCGTAAACGTCTAAGGGGATTTTGGAATACCGATGCCAGTTTTTAGCCAATAAATGGTCGTAAAACATGTCCATCAATACCAAATGATAGTGTCTAAACGTTGGAAAAAGTCGATCGGCACCTTGTTTCACAAGTGGATGGGTGTCCATAAAAAAATCGATGGAACGATGAATCACTATCCCCTTTCGAATGCCTTCACCATATTTTGCATAGCTTTTGCCTTTCACACTGTCTGCAATAAAATTTCCAATGGCAATCGCTTCGTTGTCCTCAGAAAGATAGATGTGTGCTAGAAAATTCATTTTTTTAAAATTGAATTGAGTTAAAAACGCGAAGCCTCGTATATTTGTTAAAAATAAACAAAAGAATGACACTTATCAAATCTATATCTGGAATCAGGGGGACTATTGGAGGAAAACCGGGTGATAATTTGACGCCGCTCGATGCGGTAAAGTTTGCATCGGCCTATGGGACTTGGTTGAAAGAGAATACGCCCGATGGCAAAAGAAAAGTTGTGATTGGCCGCGATGCCCGTATTTCGGGTGAAATGATTCAAAACTTGGTCGTAAATACCCTTGTCGGGTTGGGAATAGATGTGGTTGACCTCGGGCTTTCCACCACGCCAACCGTCGAAATAGCCGTTCCGCTCGAACAAGCGCAAGGTGGTATCATTCTTACGGCCAGCCACAATCCGAAACAGTGGAACGCCTTGAAACTCCTCGATCAAAATGGCGAATTTCTCGGGTACAAAGCCGGAAAACGCATACTCGAACTCGCCGAAAACAACGCCTTCGACTATGCGGAAGTAGATGATTTGGGAAAAATCATCCACATTGACGACTACATCGACAGGCATATTGAGGCGGTACTTGCGTTGCCTTTGGTCAACGTTGATTTAATCAAAAAACAAAAATTTAAAGTCGTGGTCGATGCGGTAAATTCTACCGGCGGGATTGCCATTCCGAAACTGTTGCAAAAATTGGGTGTGGAAGTGGTGAAATTGTATTGCGAACCGAACGGGCATTTCCCGCACAATCCGGAGCCACTCAAAGAACATCTTTGGGAAATTGCGGTAAAAGTGGTTGCTGAGAAAGCCGATTTGGGCATCGTGGTTGACCCGGATGTGGATCGGCTTGCTTTTATTTCCGAAAACGGTGATATGTTTGGGGAAGAATACACCTTGGTGGCTTGTGCGGATTATGTTTTGGGCAAAATACATGGCGATACGGTTTCCAATTTATCTTCTTCAAGGGCTTTGTGCGATGTAACAATTCGTCATTCAGGAAGCTACCAAGCAAGTGCGGTGGGAGAAGTAAACGTGGTTGCCTTGATGAAGCAAAACAACGCCGTCATAGGCGGGGAAGGTAACGGAGGCATTATCTATCCGGAACTTCATTACGGCCGGGATGCTCTGGTTGGTGTGGGTTTATTTTTGTCCTTATTAGCCGAAAAGCAGTTGAAAGCAAGCGAACTTCGCGCGGGTTACCCGGTTTATTTCATGAGCAAAAACAAAGTTGAACTGACTCCGCAAATCGATGTGGACAAAGTGATTGGCGAAATTCAAAAACGGTATCAACACGAAATGTACACCGATATTGACGGGCTCAAAATAGATTTTGAAAAAGAATGGGTTCATTTGCGCAAATCGAACACCGAGCCGATTATCCGGATTTATACGGAAAGCGGTTCGCAGGCAAATGCCGATGCTTTGGCAGAACGGTTTCTGAAGGAATTGTCGGAGGCAGCGGGGATTTGATATGGTTGTGCAACTTGTCGCTTCTCGTTAAAAACTCAAAAATCAACACTTAACACTTAACACTTAACACGTTTCACTATTCCCGTTCCCCAAAAATCTTACTCCCGATGCGCACCATGTTGCTGCCTGATTGAATGGCAAGTGCATAATCTTGGCTCATTCCCATGGAAAGGACTGTTGGTTTAAAGTTTGCTGTTTCCGAATTTTTCAGCATATCAAAATAGGATTTTAAAAAACCGAATTCTTGTTTGATTTGCGTCTGGTCGCTTGTGAAAGTCGCCATGCCCATCAGTCCGACTACGCGAATGTTTTGAAGACTTCGGAAAGTTTCGCTTTTAAGCAAGTTTGAGGCATCGGTAGTTGAAAGCCCGAATTTGGTATCTTCTTCCGCTATTTTTATTTGTAGCAAACAATCGATCACCCGATGGTATTTTTTTGCCTGATTGTCTATTTCCTGAAGCAACTTCAAACTGTCAACCCCGTGAATGAGCGAAACAAATTCAGCCATGTATTTGACTTTGTTCGATTGCACATGGCCAATCATGTGCCAACTTATGTCCTTGGGCAATTGTGCCCATTTTTCGGCCATTTCCTGGATTTTGTTTTCCCCAAACTCGCGTTGCCCCGCACCGTAAGCGTCTTTTAAATCGGCCGCCGGTTTTGTTTTTGAAACGGCGATTAAGCTCACATTTTTGGGAAGCTCTTTTTTCAGTTGTTGGATGTTTTCAGGGATCGACATTTTTGGGAGCGTTAAAATTCATAAATCGTCAAGGCAGAACGAAGCTTAGGTTCGATGTAAGTGCTTTTGGGCGGCATCGAAAGATTTGCTTCTGCGATGGCCTTAAGTTGGTTGATGTGAACCGGAAACAGACCAAAACTTACCCGGAAGTTGCCGCTGTCAATCATTTTTTTCATGTTAGACAGACTGTCCGAACCGTGAATATAGCTTATTCTTCGGTCGTTGCGCAAATCGGTTATTCCCAAAATAGGGTAGAGTATTTTTTCAAAAAGTATTTGCGTATCTAAACTTTCCAACGGATTTTTAAAGGATTGTTGTTTTTCCAAAAGGCTCAAACGATAAAAGACACCGTCCAAATACATACTGAATTCATGCGATTGGGCTGCTTTATAAATTTGGCCAACTTGCGGATGTATGTCAAAATTAGCAGCAAGTTGATGCAAAAAAGCTTCTTTGGAAAGCCCGTTGAGGTCTTTAACTATGCGGTTGTATTCATAGATTTTTAACTGCGATTCGGGAATAAGCAAGCTCATAAAAAAATTGTAAGCCTCGTTTCCACGGTGTTTCGGGTTGGTAGATTTTTTGTCTTGAGCCAACAAATAAGATGACGCCGAACGGTGATGTCCATCGGCGATATAGAGTGTTTCTACTCTTTCAAAGAGACGAACAATCGTTTCTATTTCCGGTTCTTTGATTAACCAGAGCTTGTGGCGGTCACCATTTGGTGTATGGAAGTTGTAATCGGGTTGCGTGGATTGTATTTCTGAGGCCAACCCATTCAATTCTTTTTGATCGGGATAGGTAAGTAAGACCGGATCGGCACTAAAACCAACCACTTGGAGGTAGTTTTTAAAAAGATTTTCCCGGTACGAGATGGTGTCTTCGTGTTTTTTTATTCGGTTGTTTTCATAATCTTCAGCCGATGTACCGGCTATAAACCCGCAATAAACATGATTTTTTTGGGTTAATTCATACAGGTATAAACAAGGAGTTTCGTCTTGAATCAGGATGTGTTTTGCTTTAAATTCCTCGTATTTTTTTTGAATAAAAGTAAATCTTACCGCGAGGGGTTTATCTCGATGAAGCGTACTTTGGTGGATGATATTTAAAAAAGATATCGGATTTGATTTCAACGCATGCATCAATTCTTCCGGTGAATAATCTTCATATGAACGCGAACTAAAACGGCTCGCTTTGTCTGCTACCGGACGTACAGCCCTAAATGGAACTATTTGTGCCATAAGTTTTTAAAGATTATTTAAGAGAAACGAGTGGCTGCTTTTTCAGCTTTTTTTGATTTGGAATAATCGTAAAACCCTTCTCCTGATTTGACACCCAGCTTTCCCGCTGCCACCATGTTGGTCAACAAAGGGCAAGGTGCATATTTTGGGTTTTTGAATCCGTCGTGCAAAACGTTCAAAATAGAAAGGCAAATGTCCAAACCGATAAAATCAGCCAATTGCAAGGGACCCATCGGATGCGCCATGCCTAGTTTCATCACTTCGTCTATTTGGCGGACACCTGCTACGCCATTGTATAAAGTTTCAATAGCCTCATTGATCATCGGCATCAGAATGCGGTTCGAAACAAATCCGGGGTAGTCATTGGCTTCCACGGGAATTTTGTCCAATTTGACGGATAATTCGACGATTTGTCGGTTGACGGTATCTGAAGTATTGTAACCGCGGATGATTTCGACCAATTTCATCAACGGCACCGGATTCATAAAATGCATGCCGATGACTTTTTCGGAACGCTTGGTTTGCGCCGCAATTTTGGTAATGGAAATGGAGGAAGTATTAGTGGCAAGAATCGTCTCGGGCGGGCAAAAAACATCGAGTTGTTGAAATATTTTTGACTTAATCGCAAAATCTTCGCTGGCAGCTTCTATTACCAAATCGACTTGTCCAACACCCTGTTTTAGGTTGGTAAACGTTTTGATGTTTTGGAGCGTTGCTTGTTTTTTTACTTCGTTGATGGTTTCTTTGGCGACCAACCGATCTAAATTTTTCTGAATGATGTCTAAACCCTTTTGAAGCGAATCTTCGGAAATGTCAATCAAATTTACCGAAAAGCCGTATTGTGCAAAAGTATGTGCGATGCCGTTTCCCATGGTTCCGGATCCTATGACTGCGATGTGTTTCATTATTTGTTGCTGTTTACTAGTTTCTGATTTCTGTTCTACGTTTCAGCTGCCCTCCTGAGTTTTGGGTCTGGTTTCTAATAAAATCCTTACTTTTCCAATTGTCTATTGCCTATTTCTCTTCTTCACAACTTCGTGAAATTTGCATTAAAACAATCCATGATTTGCAAAGCTACACGCAAAGCTTCTGTACCATTTTCCAAAGAAACGATGGGTGCGGAGTTGTTTTGGATGCCTTCTGCAAAGGTGTTGAGTTCTTCCAAAATGGCATTGTTTGCCACAACTGAGGGATTGTCAAAGTAAATTTGTTTTTTAACACCTTCCGCGTTCTGTAAAATCAGGGCGAAATCATCCGGGTTTTTGGGTGCGTTTTTCATTTTTACCACTTCGCAGTTTTTTTCCAAAAAGTCAACCGAGATGTAGGCATCGCGTTGGAAAAACCTAGATTTTCGCATGTTTTTCAAGGATATGCGGCTGGCGGTAAGATTGGCTACACAACCGTTTTCAAACTCGATGCGGGCATTGGCTATGTCCGGTGTTTCACTGATGACAGCCACACCGCTGGCGTGTATGCTTTTTACTTTTGAATTGACGACACTCAAAATAACGTCGATGTCGTGAATCATCAAATCTAGGACGACCGGAACATCAGTGCCTCGCGGGTTGAATTCCGCCAAACGGTGCGCCTCGATAAACATGGGGTTTTCGATTTTCTCTTTGACTGCGATAAAGGCAGGGTTGAATCTTTCAACATGGCCGACTTGACCCTTCACTCCTTTGGATTTGGCTAATTGGATAATTGTTTCGGCTTCAGCAACCGTTTTGGCAATGGGTTTTTCGATAAACACGTGTTTGCCTTTCTCAATAGACAGTTTTGCACAGTCAAAATGAGAAAGTGTGGGAGTTACTATATCCACCATATCCACCGCATCTACCAAAGCTTCGATGCTTACAAATCTTTTATAACCAAATTCTTTTGATACTTTTTCGGCATTTTTTTGATCTGGATCATAAAATCCAATCAGTTCATAATAAGGAGATTGATTGAGTAACTTTAGATGGATTTTTCCGAGATGCCCTGCACCTAATACACCAACTTTCAGCATGGTTATTTGTTTTAAACAAAAATAACATTTATTCTATATTTGTAAGCCTTAAAGCTCAACAATTCGCGATAAATTTCTTTTTTGAAGTTTTAAGGATTATCTTTAACAAGTTTAAATTATTACCGTGAAAGACACTTCCAAACATTTAGGAATGCGGCATCATTTGGCATTGTTACTCGAAGAAAAAGGCATCAAGGACAAGGTGGTTTTGGATGCCATCCGGAAAGTTCCAAGGCACTTGTTTCTCGATTCCGGGTTTGAGGCACATGCCTATCAAGACAAGGCATTTCCGATAGCAGCGGCACAAACTATTTCGCAACCTTATACAGTCGCTTTTCAATCTTCGTTATTGATGGCTAAGGCGGGTAGTAAGATACTCGAAATAGGAACAGGTTCGGGTTATCAAACGGCTGTGCTTTGTACGATGGGGCTGAAAGTGTATTCTATCGAAAGGCAATCGGAATTGTTTAAAAAGACGAAAATACTGTTGTCAAAATTGGGTTTTAATCCTAAATATCTGGCTTTTGGAGACGGTTACAAAGGATTGCCCGATTACGCACCCTTTGATGGGATTTTGGTGACGGCTGCCGCGCCCGAACTTCCGAAAGCATTGCTCGCACAGCTCAAAATAGGAGGGAAGATGGTTATTCCCGTGGGCGACGAAACCCAAGACATGATGTGTATTACGCGTAAAAGTGCAACTGATTTTGAAAAGAAATCTTTTGGTAAATTCAGGTTTGTACCGATGCTCGCGAATAAGAATTAGGATTTGGGAGTGCGATAAATAGTCAACGGAAAAAGTTTTAAGTTTTTCGTTAATCCACAATCCTCAATCAAAAATCGTAAATCAAAACTTTTTTTCCCGCTTAACTCTTTTGCCCCATCATCATTAGGTAGGCTTTTAGGAATTCGTCGATATCACCGTTCATGATGCCTTCCACATCAGAAGATTCAAAGGAAGTGCGGACATCCTTCACTAATTTATATGGGTGCATCACATAGTTTCGGATTTGCGAACCCCATTCAATTTTCATTTTGCCCGCTTCGATGTCGTTGCGTTGGGCTTGTTGTTTTTTTAATTCAATTTCATACAACTGCGATTTGAGCATTTGCATGGCGCGTTGCCTATTGTCTTGCTGCGAACGGGTCTCTGAACAGGATATTTGGATTCCGGTGGGTTTGTGGGTCAACTGTACTTTGGTTTCTACTTTGTTGACGTTTTGGCCTCCGGCACCACTCGATCGGGAAGTGATGATTTCCACATCGGCCGGATTGATTTCTATCTCGATGGTGTCGTCAACCAACGGATAGACATAGACCGATACGAAGGAAGTATGGCGTTTGGCGTTGCTATCAAAAGGTGAAATGCGCACCAATCGATGCACGCCGTTTTCACCTTTCAGGAAACCAAAGGCATAATCGCCTTCAAATTCAAGGGTAACGGTTTTGATACCTGCCACATCGCCTTCTTGCAAGTTGAGTTCGCGCACTTTGTAATTTTGCTTTTCAGCCCACATTACATACATTCGCATGAGCATCTGCGCCCAATCGCAACTTTCGGTGCCACCGGCTCCGGCTGTGATTTGTATTACCGCGCTGAGCGAATCTCCTTCTTCCGAAAGCATGTTTTTAAATTCGAGGCTTTCTAAAAAGCGAAGTGTTTTGGCATATAAGGCTTCCAATTCCTCACCAACCAGCTCACCCGATTTAAAAAATTCATGTGTCATTTCGAGTTCTTCGGCCATTTCAGCCAAAAGGTAATAATCACCTACCCATCTTTTTTTGATGCGCAGCGATTGCATGACAAGTTCGGCCTCTTTCGGGTTGTTCCAAAAATTTGGGTCGAAGGTTTTTTCCTCTTCGTTGGCTATTTCTATTTCCTTGGCATCTACGTCAAAGATACCTCCTCAACGCGCCTAGGCGTTCTATCACATCCTTTACCAAATCGGTGCTGACCATAAACATTTTGTTTTGCGCAAAAATAGCGTTTAAGAACTATACTAGTACAAGAATTGCCGATTATTTTTTATTTGGAATGTGGTGAATTGAACACCTTGTTCGTTTTGTTTATTAAACTTGCATCAAACAAAAAGTTGTGCAACTCATTTTTGAATCGCCATGGAAAAAATCAACAGAATAACTTTCGGTTCACAATTTATCATAGGAGTTAGGCGGACTGAAAGTTCTGAGTAATTAACCTTTTGAATATGTTGAGTAATTTATTACAGTTTAAAAAACGGAGTGTAGCCTTAGTTGATACGAGTGGCTAGGGCAAAAGATTATAAAATTAGGTGTGTAAAGAGTTGAATTAAGGTGAAAAAAAAATTAAAGTTAAAATGTCGTCAAAAATTAATTTATAAGTCTGATAATCATAACTTTTAGGCGTATATAGCGCTCTTTTATACACCAGCCCGACTTCGTCATTTGGGCGGGTGTGAATAATCAGATTAAAATGTTAGAATTAGTAAAAATTGATGCTCTCAAATTTATCATCATCTAAATTTCTTTTCGGGTTTGAGAAATAAAACAATACCGTGATTTTGACTCCGGTTAAAGTTGTATAAGGAGAATGTCAAGAGAACTGAAATCGTGATAAATCATCTAATGGCTTGTTCTCAACAGCGGTAACTAAGGTTAGACAGCTCATCGAGTCTTTCTTTAATTGGCTCACTGAAATATCAAGTATTCAAAGGGCTAGTAAAGTAAGGTCAAGCAGAGGCATGCTGATTCATATATTTTGAGAAAATCGAGACCATATTTATGTGTTTGATTTTTTAGACTCTTAACTTATAAATTATCTTCCTCATCATCATCTCCTACATCTCCTACATCGTCTTCATCATCGTCCGCATCATCATCATCATCATCATTGTCGTCGTCTTTTCCTCCTTTTAAAAAAACATCTGGTTCTTTGCCAACCACCGAATCGTCGTCGTCATCGTCGTCTTCCATATCGCCGTCTTCATCGGATATATCCAGATCTTTGATAGCTGGGGCTACTTCGTCGAGATAGTCTTCAAACACATCGTCTTCGTCATAGTTTTCCATGCGAGTAGCCAGCCGGGTACTGACCTTTACCAAATAGATGGTGTCGTCATTTCTCACTTCCACAGCTTCTACTGTTTCATTTTTAGCGTTTTTAAAAATGATGATGTCGCGGTCACTGTAGCCGTCCGGGTATTTTTCTACCAATAGAGCCAATATTTCGGGTGTGAGTTTTTTATAGTCAACGATCAGTCTTTTCATAAAGTTGGCTAAATTGGTTTATAAATCTAACAAATAAGCAAATATAAGCGGTGCTACAATGGTGGCATCCGACTCAATGATAAATTTCGGTGTTTCGATTCCCAACTTGCCCCAAGTAATTTTTTCGTTGGGAACTGCGCCTGAATAAGAGCCGTAGCTGGTGGTTGAATCGGATATTTGACAGAAATAACTCCAAAATGGTGTATCCGTTTGTTCTAAATCTTGATAGAGCATGGGCACTACACAGATTGGGAAGTCGCCTGCAATGCCACCGCCAATTTGAAAAAACCCGATTCCGTTTTCGGCGTTTTTGGTGTACCAATCTGCTAAAAACCCCATATACTCTATTCCCGATTTCATCGTCGAAGCTTTGAGCTCGCCCTTGATGACGTAGGAGGCAAAGATATTACCCATGGTGCTGTCTTCCCAGCCCGGCACTACGATGGGCAGGTTTTTTTGAGCTGCAGCAAACATCCAACTATCTTTGATGTCTATTTCGTAATATTGTTCTAAGACTCCTGAAAGCAAGAGTTTGTACATGAATTCGTGCGGAAAGTAGCGTTCGCCTTTGTCTTCGGCATTTTTCCATATTTTATAGATATGTTTTTGCAATCTTCTAAATGCTTCTTCCTCGGGTATGCAGGTATCGGTGACCCGATTGAGTCCTTTTTCGAGCAAATTCCATTCCTCTTGCGGGGTCAAATCACGGTAGTTCGGCACGCGTTTGTAGTGTGAGTGTGCTACCAGATTCATCAAATCTTCCTCGAGGTTTGCGCCGGTACAAGAAATGATGTGTACCTTATTTTTGCGAATGATTTCGGCGAATATCCTCCCCAATTCGGCTGTGCTCATGGCACCTGCCAGGGAAACCAGCATTTTGGATCCGTCGTTCAGTTGTTTCTCATAGCCTTTGGCGGCATCTACTAAGGCAGCAGAGTTGAAATGCAGATAGTATTTTTCTATAAAATTTGAAATAGGTCCTTTCATTCTGTTTGGTTTTGGGTGCTAATATCCTAAAATTTTCATTAAATCTTCAGATTTTTGTTCTTCTGAAAAAACTGTTGTAATATAGTTGTCTTCTTCATCTTTGTCAATCAGTAAATGTTTGGGCTGCGGAATCAGGCAGTGTTGCAATCCGCCGAACCCGCCGATGGTTTCTTGGTATGCGCCGGTGTTAAAAAACCCGATATACAGTGGTTTGTCTTTTCGAAACCGGGGCAGGTAAATGGCATTCATGTTTTGCTCGGAGTTGTAGTAGTCATCGCTGTCGCAGGTGAGCCCGCCCAACAAAACGCGTTCGTATTCCTCATTCCAACGGTTGACAGCCAACATCACAAATCGCTTGTTGATTGCCCAAGTATCGGGTAGGGTGGTGATGAAAGAAGAATTAATCATGTTCCATTTTTCCCGATCGTTTTGTTGTTTTTGATACAAAATCTGGTAGATAGCACCGGCACTTTCACCCACGGTAAACGAACCGAATTCGGTGAAAATATGTGGAACGGGTACTTCGGCATCTTCGCAGGCCAATTTGACCTGATTGAGAATTTCGTCGGCCATGTATTGGTAATCATACTCAAAAGCCAAAGAATTTTTGATAGGGAAACCGCCCCCGATGTTCAAACTGTCGAGTGTCGGGCATTCTTTTCGGAGTCTGACATAGACTTTCAGGCACTTGTTCAATTCGTTCCAATAATATGCGTTGTCTTTGATGCCGGTATTGATGAAAAAATGCAACATTTTAAGCTCGACTTTTTCGTTGTCCTTAACTTCTCTGAGATAAAACGGGACGATGTTGCGGTATCCGATTCCCAGACGACTTGTATAAAACTCGAATTTTGGTTCTTCTTCCGAAGCGATACGGATGCCTATCTGAAAGGGTTTTTCTACCACTTCATCCAACAAATTCAATTCTTCGTAATTATCAATAATCGGGATGCAATTTTTGTGGCCGCCGTTGATAAGGCGGGCGATGTTTTGAATGTATTGGTCACGTTTGAAACCGTTGCAAAGTACGTATGCATCTGATTGGAGCTTTTTCCTTTTGAGCAATGACTCGACGATGTCCAAATCAAAGGCAGAAGAAGTTTCGATGTGTACATTGTTTTTGACTACTTCGTTCATCACAAATTCAAAATGCGAACTTTTCGTACAATAGCAGTAGTGATAATCGGCATCGTAATCGTTTTTCTTGATGGCGTTTTGAAACCAATTTTTAGCCTTTTCTATATTTTTTGAAATCTGAGGTAAGTAGGTAAATTTCAGTGGTGTTCCGTAGGTATTAACCAGATTCATCAAGTCAATTCCATGATAATTCAAACAGTTGTTTTCGAGGGTAAATTCTTCTTGGGGAAAGAAATAGGTTTGGTCGATTAGGTCTATGTACTTCGTCTTCATTAAAAAAAAATTAGCAATTAAAAACAATTACTATTTTGGTTTAAATTTATATAAATAAATCATTGAACCTTTAGTTTTTAAAATCAAATTGCGGTTGGGCAATTGCGGTCAAGATTCACTAAAAACTGAGTGCAAATGAAAGTGAAAAATACTTATTTTTCAACTAGAATCTGATTTTTTTTTCTGCTCACAAAATCTCGTTAAATGCTTTGATAATCAATTTATTGTCTATTCTGACATCTGTGACCGCCGTCCCTATTTTTTCTAACAGTACAAATAAGATGTTGCCATGGCTGTTTTTCTTATCGTGCTTGAGCAACGAAAGTATGCTGACAATATCTTCGTTGGAAAAAGGAACAGGTTTGTAAATTTGGTTTAAAACTTTCGAAATCTTTGTAAAATCCGATTCCGGAAATCCGGTCAGGTATTGTGATAATTTAATTTCCAGCATCATGCCTATGGCAATTGCTTCCCCGTGCAGGAGCGATTGCTTGTGAGATTGGGTCAGAAAATACGTTTCGATGGCATGGCCCAGTGTATGCCCGAAGTTTAATATTTTTCGGAGATTGTTTTCGTTGGGGTCCTCATCGACTACGTTTGATTTGATGGTAATCGATTCTTTGATGAATTTTTTAACCGTGGAAGCATCAATCGTTTTGAGTGCCGCGAGTTCGTTCCAATATTTTTCATCTTTGATAAGGCCGTGTTTGAGCATTTCAGCAAAACCACTCCGCAGTTGATTTTCAGGCAAAGTTTCTAAAAAATCTGGTTCTATTAGGATTAAACTCGGTTGTCGAATCAGTCCGACTTGATTTTTGAGAAAACCCAAATCGATCCCGTTTTTGCCACCGATAGCCGCGTCCACCATAGCCAGCAAGGTAGTCGGAACTTGAACAAAATCAATCCCTCGCTTAAAAGTACAAGCCACAAAACCACCCAAATCGGTGACAACGCCGCCACCCAAATTGATGAGCAGGCTTTTTCTATCTCCACCCAATTCGGAAAGTGCTTCCCAAACGCCGGTGCAGGTTTCGATGTTTTTGTTCTCTTCGCCGGTTTCTATCTCGATGATTTCAAATTCGGCTTCGGTCTGTAGATTGGCCAAAAAATGCGGCAGGCAAAGGTCGTGGGTGATATTGTCTACCAAAATAAAGATTTTGGAAGGTGCTTTTTCGCCAATCCATTTAGACAAACGCTTGAAACCCGCGTTGCCGAAAACTATATTTTGCAAGGTGCTGCCTTTTTTGGTCATGCCGATGTGAAATTTACCCGGCAAAGATAAAAGTTTAGAAATTGAATGAAAGATTATTGTTGTGTTAATTTACCCTCATCGACCGCCTTCTCAAAAGGGGAGGAGTCATTAGTTAATCCACGGGTATGCTTTGCACAAGTAAAATTTGGTTTTCACAAATAAAACGAAAAAATTATTTTTCTTGATATTTGAAACAGGATTAACAAAAAGTTTATGCGGTTGCTAACAAACATTCTCTAAATTTGTGAAAAATAGAAAAACACCTTTATGGAAATACAATCGCACAACATTCACAACAGATTTAAGCTGAATGGATTTCATTTTGACAGAGAAGGTCTGTTGCAAGTTGCATATAGTTTTGTTAAAGAAGGCGAGTCTTTTGAGTGGGCTATCGGTCGGTTTTTGATGGACTGGATGGATGACAACGACTACATCGAAGCCAAAACATCTGGCTCTACTGGCGAGCCCAAGTACATCCGTCTTTCCAAACAAAGCATGGTAGAAAGTGCGTTGGCCACCGGCGATTTCTTCAATGTCACCGTTGGCGATTCGGCTTTGATGTGTGTTTCAGCCGAATATATAGCCGGAAAGATGATGTTGGTGCGCGCTTTTATTTTGGGGCTTGATTTGTATATCGTCGAGCCGTCTTCCGCTCCTTTGGCTTATGATGATAGAAACTATGACTTTTGTGCCATGGTTCCGTTGCAGGCAGAATCTTCTCTCAAAGAATTGCACCGCATCAAAACTTTGCTCGTGGGGGGTGCCAAAATATCGGACAAGCTCAAAGAAAAACTCAAAGCCATCGATTCGAACATCTATGAAACTTTCGGGATGACCGAATCGATTACGCATTTTGCTGCTAAAAATCTGCGCAACGACAGTTATTTTAGAACCTTACCCGGTGTAGAAATACGCACCGACGAGAGCGATTGCCTGCACGTCCGCGCGCCTTGGCTGGAAGAGGAACTAACAGGAAACGATTTGGTTCGGTTGGTTTCCGATACCGAATTTGACTGGTTGGGCAGACGGGACAATGTCATCAACAGCGGTGGTGTGAAACTTTTCCCGGAGCAAATAGCTTCATTGATAGACGCAAAAATAAACCGTCGATTTTTTGTTGCCGGGCTACCGGACGAACGCTTGGGCGAAAAAGTGGTGTTGATTATCGAAGGCGCTCCGTTTGAAATCGACAAAAACATTTTCGAACCACTCAGCAATTTTCAGACACCCAAAGAGATTCACTTTATTCGGAAATTTGCAGAAACCTATTCCGGTAAAATTATTAGAAAAGACACGCTTCAAAAATTGAGTTTATGAGAAAAATCTTTATTTCTTTATTCGGGCTGTTTTTGTCAACCACCATTCAGGCGCAACTATACAGTCCACGCGAACAAGCGCACATCAAAGATGAATTGCTCACAGACCGGCTTGACAACCTGTTGCCCGGACTGATGGATGCTACAAGTTTTGACATGTGGATACTCATTTCGAGAGAATACAACGAAGACCCCGTTTTGAAAACCATGCTTCCGGCAACTTGGTTGAACGCGAGGCGGAGAACGATTTTGGTTTTTTACAAAAACCCATCGACCCAACAACTTGAAAAACTGGCCATTGCCCGCTACAATGTGGGCGAACATTTTATTTCGGTTTGGGACAAAGAGAAGCAACCCAACCAATGGCAAGCGTTGGTTGAGCTGATTGAAGCGCGAAACCCGAAAAAAATAGGCATCAATGTTTCTAAATCTTTTAACATAGCCGACGGATTGGATCATACTGATTACAGCGAATTGATGGCGGCTTTGCCGAAAAAGTTTCATAGAAAAGTGCAATCCTCCGAAGATTTGGCCGTTCGGTGGATTGAAACCCGCACCACAAAAGAGCTGAAATATTTTGAAGATATTACCAGTCAAACGCATGAAATCGTTGCTGAAGCTTTTTCAAACCACGTGATAAAGCCCGGTGTAACTTCAACGGACGATTTAGTTTGGTGGATGCGTCAAAAACTGTCAGATATGGGTATGAACACTTGGTTTCATCCCACGGTTGATATCCAACGAGCCGGGAACGATACGGATGAAATTATACAGGAAGGCGATTTGCTGCATTGCGATTTTGGCATTTCCTATCTAGGCCTCAATACCGATTGCCAAGAGATGGCATACGTGTTGAAACCGGATGAAAAAGCCGTTCCACCGGACTTGCAACAGGCCTTTGAACAAGGTAACAAGGTACAAGACCTGTTGACTCGAAATTTTGTGGTTGGCAAAACGGGAAATGAAATTTTAAAAACTGCTTTGACAGAAGGAATTGCAGCCGGATTACGGCCACAAATTTATACCCACCCGTTGGGCAATTACGGCCACAGCGCGGGTCCGACTATCGGGATGTGGGATGCGCAAAAAGGCGTACCCGTAGCCGGCGATTATCCGTTGCATTACCGGACTGCTTATGCCATCGAACTCAATGCGATGGTTTTTTACAAACCTTGGGAAAAAGACATTCGGATTGCACTTGAAGAACCCGGTTATTTTGATGAAAATGGATTTAGATATGTTTATCAACGTCAAACTGAAATCATCGCGATTGCGCCAAATGACTCTCATTTGAATGATTAGATGCATCGAGCAAGCTGTTTTGATTGTTAAATGATTTAGTTAAAAAACGATTTTTGTTTCTATCTGATATAAATTGTGATTAAGTTTATGGTTTGAAATAAAAACGGATGGCTTTAACGCTCAAAAAACTACGGCATCGGGAAGCAGATCGGATTGGTATTTTTTTTCCTTATGATACGGTGCTGATTTCAGCCGTAAAGCATTTGGGCGCAATCTATAGCAACACGCATCGATGTTGGTATTTAGATTATACTTGTGAAAATTACCAAGGATTGCTTCAAGCTTTCCCGGAAGCGATTGTAGGGATTGAAAATATCGATGAAATTTCATCAAAGAACAAGGTGGCCGGAGAGAAAGCCCGAGAAATTCCACCCATAATCGCCAAAAGCGATGCCCTTCAGTTAGGTGTCTCCGGACACAACCCTGAACATAAAGCAGCAAAAGGCTTGTCTGTGTCACAGATGAATTTACGTCGATTGCCCAATATCGGTAAATACTGGGTTTTTAAGATGTATTACATACAGTCCATCAGTAAGAAGTTGTTGGCTGTAAAGGGTGTCTATTGGAATGCTAACTACAAGGTTTATATGGCTTTTCGCCATCCTAGTGTAAAGGCGAAAGTAGAGGCTATTTTGGGTGTTGCACCCTTTTTTGGTGAAGATTATTTGTCGAAAGACATGCATTTTAAAAAGTTGCTTATCCGGGTGCTTCCCCATTTTGACGATGTGAAATGGATGCGGGTTTATGTGCCACGGGAGGTGGTTTTGATTGAAAAGATAAAGCGGTTTAGCATGGCTCGCTACAGCAAGATTCACGACTGTTATCTGCTGCCTGCAGCTCCAGTTGTTTATGAAGCCGTTGTGATGCAGTTTGAGCCCCACGGGGTCAAAACAATTGATGAATTGCCAGCAAACTATCTTGATAAACGAAATTTGCCCAACCGCAAACAGCTTGATTTGAGCAAGACCAAAGCACTTATTTTTGAACAAGTTCCGGAACATGCACAGCCGTATATTACCGATTTTGTCAATCAGATTTTGGCCTTGAATTATAGCGAGGCAACTCTACGCAACTACGGAGGAGCATTTATTCGGTTTTTGAGGTATCACAACTACGCGGATCCTTCTAAAATTACTCCTAAAGAAGTAGTTGCCCACTTGGCATCACTGATGGAGCGCGGTTTGTCTGCTTCGTCCGGGCATACGATGGTCAATGCTTTGACTTTTTATTATCAGCAAGTGATGGGGCAGGTTGATGTGCACTTTAAATTGCCTCGACCGAAGCGGGAGAAAAAATTGCCGGCTGTTTTGACTTTGGATGAATGTCTGCGTATTTTTCAAGTGGTTGACAACCCAAAGCACAAATTGTTGTTGATGCTTAGCTATGGAGCCGGATTGCGTGTGGGAGAATTGGTGGTTTTGGAATGGCACAATATTTTGTTTGAAGAGCATAAAATTCATATTAAAAATGCCAAAGGGAAGAAAGATAGAATGGTGATGTTGCCTCAAAGTATCGTGTCGTTTTTGGCCTATTACAAAACGATATATAAGCCGAACCGATATGTGTTTGAGGGGCAGTTTGCTGGAGAACCTTATAGTACTACAAGTGTGCAAACAATCATGCGAAAAGCAGTACAGAAATCAGGCCTGACCAAAAAAGCGAGTGTACACACGCTACGGCATAGTTTTGCAACGCATTTGTTGGAGCAGGGGACAGATGTGCGTTATATACAGCAATTGTTGGGGCACAGCAACATCAAAACGACGATGGGTTACACACATTTAACCAAGCATGCTATCAATAAAATAGTGAGTCCGTTAGATGTGCTTGCAAGCAACCAATTGATGAAAAAAAATAAAGAAGATACTGAAAATTTATAAAAAAGTTATATATATTTGGTGATATTTACTAGTTGGCATTAATTTGAGAAATGGATAAACTATTAGACAGAGTACTTAAATTTTTTGAGAATAAAGCTATCCATTTTGGTTTAAGGACTTCTATATTTATCATTTCTATTTTTGTATTAACTACTTCTGATTACTATTTTAATTTCTCTTACGACTATTATCTGAATAATAAAATTGAAAAATTAAAATCCATCAACAGTTTAAAAAACATTTATAGAATGGACTCTCTAAAACTGTCGGAACTTACTGAATTAGAAAATCGGATTTTTAAAAGGACTCATTATTCCGATCGGCTACGTAACTTGGATTTAAGCCAATTTAAAATGTTAAAAAAATCTGATACAACCGAAATTAAAAGTCCAGTTATTAAAAACGACAATACTACTATAAATAAACCCATTCGCTCATTGTTTTGGATGGTTTTGACATCGAGTTATTTTTTCATTATTCTAATAATTCGACTTATTATTTTACCATTTAGTGGTTATCCACACAATCAATTAAAAAACGTATTAGGAGCTATTGCCGCAATCATTATATTAATTGGTGTCGTATCGTTTTTAACTTGGGTTGCGTATAAAATTCCTCTTATATCATCGAATCATCCATATTTGAATTATATATTTAACGCTATTTTACAATCACCATTGATTTATTTAATGTTTTGGTGGAATAAAAAAGATTAAAAAACTAATGCCAACAAAGAACTGAGGTAAAAACCAAGTCTTTTTATAAAAAAATTAACCATAGATTTCCTGGCATTGTTGAAATAGAACAAATCTCCTTTAGTCGATTTGTTTCCAGTTCAACAAGCAATATC
>Ga0210044_10002126_pt1 | contig 29785 bp, 28 predicted proteins | sample CryGey13umfilter_2_FD_183959 | JGI IMG/M metagenome (GOLD analysis project Ga0210044, IMG submission 183959) | Groundwater microbial communities from aquifer in Utah, USA - Crystal Geyser 4/9/14 3 um filter (SPAdes) (version 2) | ecosystem: Environmental > Aquatic > Deep subsurface >... | reverse complement strand
GTCGCCGTCATCAGCTTGAAGATAAGGACGCATAATATTTAGAGCTTTAATAATTTTTTCTTTCATGACGATGTGAATTTAAGAATTGGAAAAACTAATTGCCATTACTTTTTAAAATTATTTCTGATAAATATGACTTCTCGAAGCAACATAAACAGACGCTATTTTATAAAAACAATTTGAGCCTATTCTGTTATTTTTTTTAAGCCTTCAATGGTCGCCAAATAGCTATGTTCGTTTTTCTGTTTTATATTAAAAAATAAAATCCTATTGATGTCTTTTATTCTTAAAACGCCTCTTATTCTGCAACCACATTTAACATTCCGGCATTAGTAATAGTGGTTCATTGGCAGCCACTGGTTATACCGCTGACTTATGCTGATGTAGATCTTAATTTCCCTTTATTATACTTATGAATAATGCTGGAAATTAATGTTTGATATGGAATCCCTTCTTCTATTGCTTTCACTTGAATGTCGTGATAATCCTTTGTAGTTAATCGAATGTTAATTCGTTTATTTTTGGATATACTTTCCTTAGCAGCTTTTACATAAACTTTTTGGTCCTTCTTTTTAATTGGCTTCCATTCGCCTTTTTCATAAGATTCCATCAACTCTTTTTCTTCTTTATCTAAATATTTCATTTCTATTCCTCTTTGCTTAAATATTTTTTAGTCGCTTCTCTACTTGGGTATATTGTTTTCAGAAAATATTTTTCTTCATCTTCCACAAACGGAACGATATATGCATAATCTCTAACTTCAACAATAAACATTTTCTGATTGGGGTATTTTAGTTTATTTGGGTGTTCAACTATTTCTAATAATTTATTATTTGAGAGAGATAATACAATTTCTTCAAACGATATATCTCTTGTTTCCTTCAAGAGATTATTTTTATTATCATCCCAATCAAAATACTTCATTTTTCAATTTATCCTTATGTGTGCCTTATAGACACGCTTTAAAAGTAAAAAAGCATTGGGAATATGTCAAGTCAGTCCATAATAATATTATTGCATATAACGGCGTGTTATCCCGTAAAACGGGACAAGTTATTAAAAAACAACACCGTAGTTAATTTTTTTTTGAATCCATCCCGCTTCTAGCGGGAAAAGATTTCCTTTTACTTTTTACATCCGCAAAAAGCAAGGGTTGTTTCGATTAAATTTCTAAACCCCGAATGACGATAAATAGCATCCCTTAATAATTGGGATATCCTTTTATTCGTATCGCCAGGCGGGACAAGCAGAAACAAAAAAGAAATAATCCGTTAGCTAATGGATTAATTCCGACTCTAACCAAACAACAAGCGATAATGTAAAATATTAAATTTGAAATGTCAAACAGACAAATTATTCCGAGCCGCTTCGATAGTCACGATCTTTAATAATGATGAGTTGTAAATCGGGATTGAGGAGACAGAAAAAACTTCCTTTTCATTTAACTCCATCATTGCTTATTTTTTCAATCAAAAAAAGAGGCATTATGAAATTAGATAGATCAGCAGGAATTTTATTGCATCCAACATCACTTCCCGGAAATTTCGGAATTGGCGATCTTGGAAAAGAAGCTTATAACTTTGTAGATTTTCTTTCAGCATCCGGACAAAAAATCTGGCAGGTGCTGCCGCTTGGTCCCACCGGCTACGGTGATTCGCCGTATCAATGCTTCTCTGCTTTTGCTGGCAATCCCGCTTTAATCAGTCCCGAACGTTTGCGCGATAATGGCTTTCTTACAGAAGACAACTTGAACCATAATTTTAATTTTGATCCCCACAAAATTGATTACGGAACGGTCATCAATTATAAAAAAGAAATATTAAAAAAAGCTTACGCGAATTTTAAAGCACACAAAGGCGATATAGAAAAATTGTTCGCCGCGTTTTGTGAAAGCAGCAAAGAATGGCTCGAAGATTATTCTTTTTTCATGGCGGTAAAGGGACATCATAACGATCAGACCTGGATATACTGGGATAAAGGGCTTGTTATGCGCGAAGAAAAAGCAATGAATAAATGGAGAGAAAAATTAGCCGATGAAATAAATTATCATAAGTTTGTTCAGTTTGTTTTTTTCAGACAGTGGAAAGAATTAAAAAACTATGCAAATGAAAAAGGAATAAAGATTGTTGGTGATATGCCAATATTCATCGCTTATGACAGTTCCGACTTATGGGCAAACAAAGAACTTTTTACTGTTGATGAAAAGGGGCATCTAAAAACTGTAGCGGGTGTGCCTCCAGACTATTTTAGCGCAACGGGACAGCTATGGGGCAATCCTCTTTATCGCTGGGATAAAATGGAACAAGACGATTTTAAGTGGTGGCGGCTGCGTTTGGCAAACATGCTGGAGCTTGTGGATTTTATACGAATAGATCATTTTAGGGGTTTTGACGCCTTTTGGGAAATCCCCGGCGGCGCCGAAAATGCAATTCAGGGACGGTGGGTAAAAGCGCCGGGCGTAAAGCTATTCAACTCAATTGAAAAACATCTCGGGCAGCTTCCTATTCTTGCAGAAGACCTCGGAGTTATAACTAAAGATGTTGAAGCGCTTCGCGATAAGTTTGAATTCCCCGGAATGAAAGTGCTTCAGTTTGCTTTCGGAACTGATATGGAATGGAAATTTCTTCCGCATAATTTTGTGCGAAACTGCGTTGTCTATACAGGCACACACGATAACGATACAACACGCTCTTTCTATGAGCAGGCTAAACATGCAGATAACGATATCCTCGAGCATGCACAAAAATACTTAAACTATTACGGCGATGATATCGTCTTTGAAATTATACGCACCGCATATGCTTCTGTTGCGGACGTAGTTATCGTGCCTATGCAGGATATTTTGAATCTTGGTAACGAAGCAAGAATGAACTTTCCAAGCACGCTCGGGGGAAATTGGGTATGGCGTTTTACCTGGGATCAAGTTCCTTACACATTGGCTGATAAATACCGCAGTCTTACTACTCTTTATGAGCGCCCGCCAAAGGCAAGAAAAGAAGTGACGATAGAGAGCGAATAAAAATGTTAAATTTTATCAAACAAATATTTTTTAATTCAAGCACCGGCGAACAAACCGGCGATGCTAATGCTAATGAGAAAAAACTCCAACACGCTACATGTGCGCTGTTCATTCAAATGGCTCAAGCAGATGACGATTTTTCCGATATTGAGAGAGAAATAATTTCGTCAATAATGAAAAAGACTTTTCATCTTAATGACGATGAAGTTGTAGAACTTATGCAGCTTGGCGAACACAAGGTGAAAGAGAGCATAAGCATTTATGAATTCGCTTCACTAATTAATCAAAATTTTTCTTCCGACGAAAAATTTGAACTTATAAAAAATCTGTGGCGATTAATTTACACTGATGATATTCTCGACAAGTATGAAGACAAATTAATTAAGATGATTGGCGGCGTATTAAATATGGAACACAATTTAATTATTGGCGCTAAGCTTTTGGTTAGGGAAGAGAAGAAAGTGAGGGGGTGAGGGGTGCGGGAGTGCGGGAGTGAGGGGTGTGGGGGTGCGGGAGTGTGGGAGTGCGGGAGTGCGGGAGTGTGGGAGTGCGGGAGTGCGGGAGTGTGGGAGTGCGGGAGTGTGGGAGTGTGGGAGTGGATATTTTATTTCTATTATCGTTTTAAATTGTATTGTAGATCGAAGCGAAATTTCGATAATCTCTTCGTCTATTAGCTAACGGACAAATTCTGCGTATAGTGTCTTAATTAATTAATCGTCCTATTAAGCCATCGGCTTTAATGATATTTTTTATTTCTTTATACGGAATAAAAATTGACGGTGCGCCGAGTGCGTAAGCGCCTGCTTCATAGGGATTGTAACGTATAAGCAGCCCGCCTTCGCAAATTGCAAAATTATCATTCACAAAAAATCCATCATCAAAACCAAACCAACCTTGTTCTGCAAGTGATTGATCCGGATCTTCCTTAAAAAATTCTTTGAATATTTTTTCGCCGGTTTTGTTTAATTCATCAATGTAGTTATCAACGAAAATATCTTTATATATAATTCGTTTCCCGGTTCTTATATCGAAGTTATTATAATCGTAATAATAATTGCCGTGAGCACCGCCTTCAAAAGCGTAACCGAATCCTTCTAAAGAAATTATATTGTCGGAATTAAAAAATATTCGCAGCGAGCTTTCGCTGAAATAAGGAGGCTGATAATCACCGAAAATTGTATCTATTAAAACTTCTTGAGTATATCTTTCGATGTAATCCTGCATTGCCTCTCCAAAAGCCGCTGTGTTTATGCTTGGTTGGTTTTCTTTCCCCAAAAGAAATTTGTTGATGAATTTATTTAATGAATCTTTAATGATAGCTGTTTTGAAATCCGGGAATTCAAATGATATTGTCACAAGCGAATCCATCTCCTTGTGCAAATATTTCATTCCTGCTTTTACAGAGCCGGAAGTATATTTTTCTTCGAGTTCAAATTTTAACGAATCATTCGATGATGATTTTTTCCAGTAGCCCTCTATTCGATTTTCATTAACAAACCGCCCTTTGAAAATATTGCGGCTGTTTTCTTCATAAGCAGAACTTTCCTCTTCAATAACAAAATAGCCTTCGTTGTTTATTTGACTGCCCCAGCTAAAACTTATCGGCTGACCAAACTTAACGTAATAATAACTTCCGGTAAGCTGCGAAGCCCGCCGCGTCATATTCATAACTATTTTATATTTCCCGTCAAGGCTGCCTTCAAACCGCTTGTAAAAATTTTCGGGAAGAGGTTTGACAACATTATCACACATCAGAAAGCCATACGAATATAATAGAAACAAAGCTAACGTTAATCTTTTCATATAAAACTTTCTATAAAATAGTTTTTCTTAAGCAATGAAATTGCTTTTTTATTATACATAAAAATCCCGGTTAATTATTCACTATCCATTTCCGACAAAAGATTAATCAGGTCAAGATGTTTTGTTGTAAATTGAAGATGTCCTTCGTCGTCAACAGGCCAATCGTGAATACTCCGATCGCAGTATAATTCAACGCCGTTGCCATCCGGGTCATTAAGATAAACCGATTCCGAAGTTCCGTGGTCGCTTGCGCCGGCGATAGGATAATTCAGTTCGTATAATCTTTTTACAACCCGGGCTAGTTCTTTTCTGTCGGGATATAAAATTCCGAAGTGATACATTCCTGTATGCCCGGCAGGAGGCTGTTTAGCGCCTGCGCCATTCCACGTATTTAACCCGATATGATGATGATATCCGCCGGCTGAAAGAAAGACGGCATCATCACCATAAGTTGCTGTAATTTCAAACCCAAGAATATCTCTGTAAAATTTTAATGATGAATCCAAATCGGAAACGGTAAGATGAATATGACCTATTTTTACTTCAGTGTTAACTCTAAACTCCACTACAATTTTCCTTTAATGATTAAGAACTTATTTTATCAATTTAAAAACTCTGTAACCTGTTCTTCAATTATCAGATTCAGAGCCAATATCAAAGCTGAAACGTTAATCGTTTACTCACTTTTCGATATCAACTTTTATCGGATTTATGTGCCATATTTTATCGCTGTATTCCTGGATTGATCTGTCGCTCGAAAATTTTCCAGTTCGGGCAACATTAATTATAGATTTTTTTGTCCATTCTTCAGTATTCCTGTACAATGCGGAAACTCTGTCTTGTGTGTCGATGTATGATTGATAATCTGCAAACAAGCAGTAGTAATCTACATTCATTAATCCTTCAACAATTTGTGCAAACAAGCCCGGTTCATTCGGATTAAAGAAATCATTTGCTAATAAATCAACAACACGTTTTAAAATAGGGTTGGTATCATAATATTCGCGCGGGTTGTAATTACCGGTTTTTAAAGTCGCAACTTCTTCGGCAAGCAAACCGAATATAAAAATATTTTCATTACCGACTTCTTCTCGTATTTCTACATTTGCTCCATCCATTGTTCCTATGGTCAGCGCGCCGTTCAACGCAAACTTCATATTTCCTGTTCCGGAGGCTTCAAAACCCGCTGTAGAAATCTGTTCGCTCAAATCGGTTGCGGGGATGATTTTTTCCGCAAGCGACACAGAGTAATTTTTAAGAAATATCACTTTCATTTTATCCCCTACGTCGGGATCATTATTAACCAAGTCTGCTACGGCATTAATTAATTTAATGGTCAACTTTGCCTGCAGATATGCAGGCGCTGCTTTTCCGCCGAATATAATTGTTCGCGGAACCATGTCAATACCGGGATCATCTTTTATGCGGTTGTATAATGTTATAACATGAAAAACATTAAGCAGCTGGCGTTTATATTCGTGAAATCGTTTTACCTGCACATCAAAAATTGAATCGGGATTAATCTTTATGTCGTGCTCACCGATTATGTACCGGATAAGCAATTTTTTGTTTAACCACTTTGCGCTTCTATAGTTTTCCAGAAATGCGGGGTCGTCGGCAAGTTGTTCAATCTTTTTTAATTCATCAAGGTTTCTTGCCCACTGTATTCCGATCTTATCGCTTATTAATCCTGATAGGAGTGGATTTGCGTTAAGCAGCCAGCGGCGCGGCGTAATGCCGTTTGTTACGTTAACAAATTTTTCGGGAAATATTTTATAGAAATGAGAAAAGATTTTATATTTTAAAATTTGAGTATGAAGCGCCGCAACACCGTTGACGTGATTACATGAAACAATTGCAAGGTTAGACATTCTTACTTTTTTTGGCTCTCCCTCTCTAACTATTGAAAGGTCGGCGATGATTTTGTTATCGGTTGTGTAGTTAATTTTCACCCATTCAAGGAAGCGCCGGTTTATCTCAAATATTATTTCGAGATGGCGCGGAAGCAGTTCTCTTAAAATAGGCACAGCCCATTCCTCTAATGCTTCGGGCACTATCGTATGATTAGTATAAGAAAAAGTATTGAGTGAGATTTTCCAGGCTTCATCCCACGTAAGATTTTCTTCATCAATTAAGATGCGCATCAACTCCGGTATTGCAATTACCGGGTGGGTATCATTTAACTGTATCGCGGTTTTCTCGGCAAACTGATCGTATGAAGTATGATTTATTTTGTATTTGCGTATTATATCCTGCAATGTTGCCGAGCTAAAAAAGTACTGCTGTTTTAATCGAAGAAATTTTCCTTCTACCATTGTGTCGTTCGGATATAGAACTTTTGAAATATTTTCCGATTCGTTTTTTTTATGAACAGCAGCAACGTAATTGCCGGCGTTGAATTCATCAAAACTAAAATCACTTGTAGATTTGGCTTCCCACAGGCGAAGGTTGTTTACAGTGTTTGTTTTATATCCAGGTACAGGGACATCATAGGCAACAGCCATAATATCCTTTGTATCCGTCCAGTTAAATTTTAAGGCGCCGTTTTCATCGGTGTACATTTCGCTGCGCCCGTAAAACTTAACCCGGTACATCAATTTTCTTCTTAAAATTTCCCATGGATTGCCCTGCTTAAGCCAGTTATCCGCCTTTTCAACCTGATAACCGTTTTCAATTTCTTGTTGAAAAATTCCAAACTCGTAACGGATGCCGTAACCGAATGCAGGAAGTTCCATTGTTGCCATTGAATCTAAAAAACAAGCGGCAAGTCTCCCAAGCCCGCCATTACCGAGCCCCATGTCATGCTCATAGCCGCGGATTTCTTCAAGACTGTAACCGCTCTCCCGCAGAATGTTATAGCACTCATCATAAAAATCCATATTTATAAGTGCGTTTCCGAGAAGCCTTCCCATCAAAAATTCGAGTGAAAGATAATAAACACGTTTAACATCTTCCTCTTTATACTTCTGCTGGGTTCTCAACCAACGGCGTACAAGTCTGTCTCTAACTGAAAGAGAAAGAGCAAAATAAGCGTCGTCGCCTGTTACGGTAAATTTGTCCTTAACTAAATCAAACTCAAGATGCTCGGCAAATTGATTTGTTAGTGAGTAGCTTTCTATTTTTTCCTTGTCAGTAAAAAACACTGAACCATTTTTCAGTCCCATTATTTATCCTTAGTTGTTAAACTCGTTTTTGTAAAACAAATTATTTTAGCTTCGACTGTAAATAATTTTACTAATTGAAGCAGTTCTTTATATTCAATTAATTTTGGTTTAAAATATAAAGCATTAACAAGTTTTTTGCTAATAAAGAAAATCTGTAAAACCAATTTGATGTGTAATGATAAAAAGGGGAAAATTTTTCCCAGACCACATGGGTGTTGCAACATTAGGTGTTATAACATATATTTGTGACCAAAAAAGGAAATCTTATTATGAGTACAGAAACAAACAAAGCAAAATGGAGTGTTGACAATGTTCACTCTAAAATTAACTTTTCGGTAAAGCATATGGTCATTGCCGAAGTAACAGGTCAATTCAAAGATTTTACAATTGATGCTGAAAATTTTGAAGATGACATTACAACTTCATCGGTTAAAGTGAAAATCAATGCAGCAAGCATCGATACCGGCAATAACGATAGGGATAATCACCTTCGGTCGGAAGACTTTTTTGCCGCAGAGAAGTTTTCGCAAATAACTTTCGAAGGAAGCGATTGGGAAAAAATTGACGATGAAGAATATAAACTTCGCGGCAAATTAACAGTTAAAGAAAAAACCACAGATTTTGAATTTAATGTAAATTACGGCGGACAAATAATAGACCCTTACGGATTTAAACGTTCCGGTTACAAAATAGAAGGCAAATTGAACCGCTTTGATTACGATTTAAGGTGGAATAACCTGCTCGAAACGGGAGGCGCGGTGGTTGGCAAACAAGTAAAACTGAGCGCCGACATTGAACTTGTTAAAAAAGAAGGATAAAAGACAGATTCACTTTAAAATGTGTTTTTGTGGGACTTTTTCAAAAGTAAAATTGTAATCACGGGTTAAGCGATCTCTAATTTTTTATCAAAACAAAAGATTGCTTCACTCGAAGACTCGTTCGCAATGACACAAGAGAAAAGTCATTGCGATACCGCTTTGCGCATAGGCGTCAACTTAAGGGATATGAAAATTAAATTAATTTTTGATTATGATGCTGTAATTCTAATAAAATAAAACAATATAGCACTCCTACGGAGTGCTGGCATCTTGTGTATTTATGTATTTCTATAAATATTTCGCTCCTCTGGAGCGAAGATAAACAAGTTAAAAACTCCGTAGGAGTTAAATATTTATAGAACTGGATAACCCAAAACAAACCGCACTCCATTAGGAGTGCCATATAAAAAATAGAAGCATTTAGTAACCATATTCAATTATATTTTAATGATTTACACAAATTATTAATAAAATTAAGTTGACGCATATGCGCTTTGCGGGATAAGCTAATCCTTTAGCCAGCGGACAATGACCAACATTATTAAATGGCTAATTAGAGTGGGCTTATCTATTAAATAATTATTGGTTATGAAAATTATAAAGAGTATTTTTGAAAAGCCTCATTAACATTCTTAGGATAAAGGATGAAACCTTTTTTTACATTTTTAATTTTGCTTTCTGCTGTAACAATATACGCACAGCAGGAAAAACAGCGTTTTGATGCCTTTTCAGGAACAGTTGTTCTGTCTGTGGAAGCCGGAACTGCTATTGCGCACACAGATTATAACGGTATAAAGCCCGACTATATGGGACGCGCGATGATAGAATATTTTCTCCCTTCTGTTACTAAAAGTTCTCTCGGCTTTAGATTACACGGAGGAACAGGTTTTCTATCTGGAGAAGATTACGATCAGAGTCCTGCGTTATTTTCAACCCCAATTTATTTTGGCGGCGGCGGTTTGGTTTACACTCTTGCGGCATCTAAAACTGTCTTCCCTTATCTATTCGCGGGCGTATCCTATCTTGCCTTTGATCCTAAGGACGAATTTTCTGCACGGCTCTCAAGAAATAAAAACGGCGATTATAAAAGAAGCGAATTAAATTATGCCGGAGAACTTGGGTTTAGGTTTTTAGTAACCGAGAATTTAAGTTTTAATATTAGCGGAGGTGTGCAGATTAGTCCTAACGATAACCTCGACGATAAACTCGGTAACGCTAATAATGATTTATTCTTTACCGGACTGATGGGCTTATCCTATTCTTTCTTTTCCGAAAGAGATTCTGATATGGATGGCGTTGTCGATTCAAAAGATATTTGCAGCAACACGCCGATAGGAATAAAGGTAGATGAATTCGGCTGCCCTGTTGATACAGATAAAGACGGCGTTCCCGATCATCTCGACAAATGTTCTGCTACTCCAATAGATGTTAAAGTTGATGCAGACGGCTGCCCGATAAATTCAGACGGCGATACAGTACCGGATTATCTTGATCTTTGTCCCGATACACCTGCCGGTATTGCGGTGGATGATTTTGGCTGCCCTTTCGATCTTGATGCAGACGGCGTGCCTGATTATCTAGATAAATGCCCGAACACCAAGTACGGCGTTGAAGTTGATAAAAACGGCTGCCCGTTAGATTCCGATCTTGACGGCGTGCCGGACAATCTTGATCAATGTCCCGATACAGAAGCAGGAAAAGTAGTGGATGAATTTGGTTGTCCAAAAGTTGTTGAGCAGAAACCGGTTGAAAAAAAGGAAGAGATAAAAGAGTTTACTTTAAGCTCAGGCACTAACTTCAAATTTGGAAGCAGTACTTTACTTCCTTCGGCTTATCCTGAATTGGACAAGTTGGTTGGGGTAATGAAAGCATCACCGATGAGCCGCTGGAGAATAGAGGGGCATACCGATAACATCGGTTCGGTTGAAGCAAATAGAAAAGTGTCTCTTGACCGCGCTCAGGCTGTGTTAAACTATTTTGCTTCCAAAGGTATTTCGAGAAGTAGATTTACTGTTAGCGGACTCGGTTCTGCATATCCGATAACTTCTAACAACACTGAAGAAGGAAGAGCACGTAATCGGCGCGTTGTTATTTTGAGAATCAATTAATATGAAATAACTCAAAGCGGTTTACGATGTTTTAAAGTTATATAAAAGAGAGTACATTTTTAATAACCGTCACCATTGAGACGATTGAAAATCTTCTCATCACAAGTGACGGTTTTATTTTTTTCCATTCAAAAGTTGAAATGCTCTATCAACGGATTGGTGGTTTCCAGTTATTACTAATGTATCTCCAACTTTGATGACCTCATTGCCTGAAGGATTGGTCAATGTTTCCTTCCCTCTCACTATCGCAATAATTGTTGCCTCAGTTTTAGCTCGCAAATTTAAATCGCTAAGGGTTTTATTAATATGAATGTTATCTCCTTCAATGTAAAATGTATCGGTTAAACCTGCGGCAAGAATTTCGTTTAAATGAATGAAAGAGTTTATATCTGCTGTTTCAGCGCGCATCAGGGTGTATGATTCTCCGCGCAATAAGGCAACCTGACGCATTATGACATTTAAAGGTATATGATAACGTTCGAGAACTTTGCTGAATATTTGAAGTGAAGTTTCAAATTCTTCGGGAATTACTTCGTCTGCGCCCATTGACATTAATTCGTCAATCTCCGAAAGAAATCTTGTTCTAACTATTGCATAAATATCAGGCTTCATTATTTTTGCTTGTATTAATCCGCGTCTTGCAGATGCAGGGTCGCTTATTGCAAACACAATAATATTTGCATCTTCAATTTTAGTTTGATGCAAAATTTCTTCACGTGTAATATCGCCGTAAATAATCCGCTCACCTTTACTCTTCTGCTCTTGAAAAGTATCCGGATTCATTTCCACAACAATATATTGAATACCTGCTTCCTTCAGCACGCGCGCAAGATTTTTACCATTCAAACCGAAGCCGACAATTATAACATGCTTTGTTAATTTGTGCTCGTCTTCCACTGTTTTTTTAATAGGCTCAATTTCCCCAAACCTATTTGCTATTACAGGCGCAAACTTAAAAAAGAAAGGAGTCAGTATCATCGTAAAGATTGATGATGCGAGAAAAGCATTATAAAAATCATCAGGAATTAATTGGAAATTCATCCCAGCCTGCGCAAGCACAAATGAAAACTCGCCTATTTGAGCAAGACCCAAACCGGCAAGCACGGCAGTGCGCAAAGGATATTTCATAAATTTAACTATTGCGATAACTACAATAGCTTTTAATGCAATAATTCCGGCGGTAATTCCGATCAACAAATATGGAAACTGAAAAACAAAACCAATATTTAGCAGAAGTCCTATCGACACAAAAAAGATACTATTAAAGGCGTCTTTTAATGGAAGAATTTCCGCAACTATTTGATGGCTATAATCCGATTCTGACAATATTAGTCCCGCAATAAATGCACCGAGAGCAAAAGACAAACCAACGGCGTGTGTTAAATAAGCCGTGCCGAGGAGTATGAGTAAAATTCCCACAGTAAATGCTTCGCGCATCTTCATCTTTACAAGCGTTTCCAATATGCGGGGCATCAAATAGTTTGATGCTAATAAAACAACGCCAACCACTCCGAACGCAAAAAACAATTGCAAAACTATTTCGGATACCGGCATATTGCTGCCCGAACCAAGTATTGGCAAAACAATGAACATAGGCACGATTGCAAGGTCTTGAAAAATCAGAACGCCGAGAGCAATACGCCCGTGCGGCGCTTCAAGTTCCCGTTTGTCGCTTAGGAGTTTTAAGACAATTGCCGTGCTCGATAAACTTACGAGCATAGCAAGGAAAATACTTTGTGTAATGTTTATTCCGAATGAATAAAAAATTATACTTGAGAAAGCAATTGTTCCTATTAGCTGAAGTCCTCCTGCAATAATTAAAAATTTTTTCATCCTCATTAACTGCTTGATTGATACTTCAAGCCCAATAACAAAAAGGAGCAAAATTACACCCACTTCAGCCATAACTTCAATCTCTGTAATTTCAGAAATAAGCTGAAAACCATGCGGACCTATTATCATACCCGCGGCGAGAAACCCAACAATACTCGGAATCTTTAATTTGTTAAAGACAAATATGATTGGAATAGAAACGAGAAGAATTATTACTATATCTTTAATTATTGTGAATTGCTGCATCGTCTGTATAATTGTTTTTGATTGCCAGAAAATTTAATTATTCGTTTTAATACTTATTGTAATTTATTAAAAAAAGATAATAATAACACGTTAGCTAAAGAACTGTAAGAGAAAACCCAGTCTTCAAAATAAGTCTTAATAATTTTAGAATGGATTCCCTACTTTAGCAAAGAGAAAAAAATTCACAAATCAAAATAGTTCTTATTTGCTTTTGGTATTTGTGGATTTATACTTGTACTTTGAGTTGAAAATAATTTTTTGATAAGATTTTTATCTATCTGTTAACCACAGAATTACTTTCTGCTTTTTACTTTTAACTTTATATGTATTTACTTCCCCTTGGCGGCGCTAACGAAATAGGCGCAAACAGTTATTACTTAAATATTGCCGGAACCGGTCTTGTGCTTGATTGCGGAATGCATCCGCAAAAAAAAGGATTAGAAGCGTTGCCCCGCTTTGAATTGATAAATGATCTTCCTGTTGATTTTGTGTTGATAACCCATGCTCATCAGGATCACTTAAGTGCGCTGCCATACCTTGTTAAATTACATCCACACATAAAAATCATTACAACTCCGCAAACAAGGGCGCTTGCAGAGTTAACGCTTCACAATTCAGTTTCAATTCTTTGCGAACAAATAAAAAATGAAGAGATGAAAGTTTATTCGCACGAAGAAATTGATCTGCTTATAAAAACTATTGATTACCGTAATTATGCAAATACTTTTGAGATTTCAGGTTATAATCATCAATCAATAGAGCCGATTAAAATTACTTTTTATGATGCAGGGCATATTCTCGGCTCAGCATCATTTTTAATTGAACATAGCGGGAAAACTATTTTTTATACGGGAGACATAAATACTGACGATCAAACGATTCAGACGGGATGCAGTTTGCCAAAAGTAAAATCCGATGTCTTAATTATTGAAAGCACATACGGAGCAACAGAGTCGGGAAATTTATTAAGCAGAGAAAAAGAAACGGATAGACTTGCTGCGTCAATAAATAAAATATTTAATAATGGCGGCAGCGTTTTGATACCCGTATTTGCACTCGGTAAAATGCAGGAAATTCTCGGAACGTTATGGCATCTTATTGTAAAAGGAAAACTCACCCAGACGGATATTTACATTGGCGGAATCGGAGAAAAAATAAATAGGGTTTATGATTACAATCGCTATGTTGTTAGAAGAGCGGATTCAGAATTTAAACTATTAGATCTTCCGGTTAAAAATTTATACAGAGTTAACAATCCCGATGATTTTTTCAAACATCCGCGCATTGTTTTAGCATCAAGCGGAATGGTGATAGAGGGAACTGCATCATATAAATTAGCAAAACACTGGCTGATGCGAAAAGATTCTGGAATCTTTACTGTCGGGTATATGGAAAGGTCAACTCCGGGTTATATTTTATCAAATGCAGCAAGGGGAGATAAAATAAAATTAACTCTATTTATGGAACCGGTAGAAGTGAAGTGCTGCATTAAGAAATTTAGATTTACAGCTCACGCAAAAAGAGAAGGTTTACTAGAGATTGTAGAAAAAACAAATCCTCAAAAAGTTGTGATTGTTCATGGCGACACAAACGCAATAAACTGGTTGGGCGCAGCAATTCTAAAAAAAGATAAAACAAAAACTGTTTACGCTGCTGAACCAGGAAAAAAAATTATTTTGTTTTAAATATGAGTCTACTATAAAAAGGTTCTATTGAATAATGTCATTGCGATCACGCATTGCGGGAGAAGCAATCTGCCGAATTTTGCGCAAAATCAAAAGATTGCTTCGTCACTCCGTTCCTACTAATGACATCCTACATTTTGTCACTGCGAGGAACGAAGTAGTCTCACTTTTAGAACCAAGATTGCTTCACTCGAGGACTCGCTCGCAATGACTATAATGTCATTCTTTTGATAAATAAAGGCAATGCCTTTTTTGGTAACTCGCAATGACAGGAAATACCTTTATAGACCAGACTCAATTATTAAAGAATTATTTCTTAAATTTTTCCATTATTTCGGGTATTGCATCTTTGTGAACCATGTAATCCATTATTTTTAGTTTCACATAATCTTCATCATAGAAATAATATCCTTTGTTATTACCTGTCCGGCTGCCCGCGCCCGAGTCTTTTATTAAAAACCACATTTTATTGCCATCTACTTTGTAACCGACCAAATGAATTCCATGGTCATCGGTTGTGGTTCTATTACTGAAACGGAACTGACGCGCGTTTTCATCAATATATTCTGAAGGAATGTCAAATGACGGAACTACGGCAACTTCATATTCGGCATCGTAACCCGGTTCGGAGACATCTCCGCCAATGCAAATGGTATAGCCTTTTTTAACTGCGTTTTTAATTCCATCCATAAAAATATCAAGCGGAACATTGTAGTAGTCTTTGCTGTTCCACCAATTATCCGAAACTTCATATTCGACCTTTTCAAAATAGGGCTGCTGCATAATTGATAGCACGTCTATATAATCATCAAGTTTTAATTTCATTACATTCGTAAAAAAAGCTTTTGGAGTATATTCATTTCCTTCGTAATTAAAGTTTTGAGGCGGTGTTCCAATGTTGTGATTAAGAATAGATTTAATTGTAGAAACTACTTCGTCCTGATTCCATGCCTTGTTTTGTTTTACTGTTTTTAAGTAGTCCGACATTTCATCAAACATATCGCTGTGGTCTGGATATTTTTGTCCTTCCTTTAAGCCGCTGTAAGCAGAATAGGGAACTGCTCCGTACATCCTCCATATTTTAGGTGTCGCGTTTGCTTCGGAACCCTCGCCAAATTCGGAGTTCCCTCTTTCATTAACATAGCGTTTTGCTTTCTCAATATACTCCCAATAAACAGTGTACATTTCTGAAAGTTTAATCTCTTTATTGTGTATTCTTTTTATTTCGGATTCAAAAAATGAAGTGCTCGAGAAAGACCAGCATGTTCCTGTTTGACCTTGTGAAATCGGCTCACTGTGCCAGTGTTTTGTAAACTCGTCAATAGACTTCGGGAAATTTCTTCCTTCTAAATCAACCCTCAAGGAAGTTCGCTCTTTATTTGCCGGTTTTTTAAAATCGTTAATTTCTTTCTGCATCTCCTGGTAAAAACCCGGGGCTGGTTTTTTAAACACTGCTTTATCTTTCGACTGTGCATGAACAACGATAAATGAAAACAGTAATAAGAAAATTATTTGATATTTCATCGTAACTCCTTGTTTATTGTACTATGAAAGTTAATTACCGTTTCAAACTTAAAGAATATTTTTTAAATATTTTAACGACTGTTTATTTAAAATGATTTATGGCTGTGCAGACAGAAATAACAGGGAAGATAAATTGGGGATAAAAAGTTATTCAAAAGTATTAAAACACACAACACAATAAAAATTAAAAAAAATATATAATGCCATTGATTAAATAATTTTTTTTGTTTAAATAGATGCGTGAATATCATCCACCAATAAACGGAGGCTGGTTGACCGAAGATCAAATTATAAAAAATATTGTTTCTCTAAATTGCGGAAGTAATCCTTCCGATTAAAGTATTAATATACTTTATATAAATTATAAGCCGGAACCAAATGTTCCGGCTTTTTTATGTCCCAATATTCATTCCCTTAGTTTAGTCACCGTAGTAATAATCCGATCTCACTTTTCCGATAATTTTAACCTTTACAATTACTCAGCCTTTATCGGAGCATTAACATCAAATACATACTTCCATGTTTTATTAAAGACTATTAATTCATCGGGACTTCTATTAATAGCAACTGCGAATTTTCTGCTGCTGTAACAGTTAATTCCCCGGCATCAATCAAACCAATTGCATCCCGTCTGAACAATTCTTCACCGGCAATTTCTATTGCCCCATCTATTACGAATAAATATATGCCGTTATTATTTTTTCTTAATTTGTATTCTGCCGAATTGCCTTTTTCGATTCCAGCGTGGGCAATTAAAGCATCTTGATGGATGTAAAGCGAATTATCATCTTTAAAACCGGAAACTAAAATTTTGAAATTGTTTTGCTGTTCTTGCGGATCAAATTTTTTCTGGTCGTACTTTGGTTTGATGTTTCTTTCTTTCGGGATGATCCATATTTGCAGTAGATTTGTCCTCGTTTCACTCGAAGCGTTAAATTCAGAATGCATTATTCCGGTGCCGGCAGACATTACCTGAACTTCACCCGGATAAATTACTGATCCGGAGCCCATACTGTCCTTATGTTCGAGCGCTCCTTCAAGTATGATGGTTATTATTTCCATATTGTCGTGCGGATGTATTCCGAAACCCTGTGCCGCCTCGATAATATCATCATTTAATACGCGAAGTAAACCGAATCCCATTTTATTAGGATCGTACCAACCGCCAAAACTGAAACTGTGTTTCGCATGCAGCCAACCGTGCTCTGCTTTGCCCCGGTCCTCTGACCTGTAAACTAATTTTTTCATAAACTCACATCTCATTAATAAATTTGTATAGTAAACACCGAAATTCGAAAGCTAACTGATATTTTGATATAAAATACAAATTAAATTTATCACTTTTATTTATTTTCCGGCACGCTTCACTCTGAATGTTAATCATACTACAGACCCGGAAATTCTTTGTGATCAATTTCTATCTCGCTTGCCGCAATATTTTCTTTTACTTGTTCGGGGGTTTTTCCTCCCGGTATTGCAACATGGCAAGCAGGATGGGATACACAAAATCTTAAAGCAAGCTGCGCCATAGAATATTCATTATGCAATTCGAAAAATGATTTTATTTTATCGAGCTGCATTAAATATTTATCAAGTTTTTCGTGTGAAAGATTCATACGGCGATGGTCGTTGTCGCCGAAGCGGCTTTCCCTATTAAACTTTCCTGCAAGCAGTCCGAATAAAAGAGGGATGCGCACGATTATTCCTAAACCATATTCCATTGCTTTTGGGAGCAATACGGTTTCAGCTCCGCGCTCAAGGAGGTTGTAACGAATCTGCAGAACATCGAGTACATCACGGCGTTTATCCAAAATATAAGCATGCTCGGTTTCTTTAAATGACTGTACGCTTAGTCCTGCAAGTTTAATTTTCCCTTGTTCTTTTAAAAGCTTCAGCGCTTCCCACGTTTCTTCGTTTTCCATCAGTTCAGCGGAAGGGCTATGAAGTTGAAGTAAATCGATTACATCAACTCTTAGTCTTTTAAGACTCTGTTCCGCAGCAAAGATTAAATGTTTTTTACTATAGTCGGGGTTAGCCGGGGTTGAATCATATTCTTTGCCAAGATATGGGTAGAAATTATTTCCTGCTTTTGTTGCGATTACCACTTCATCTTTTCTCCCCCGCTCGTCCAGCACTTCGGCAATAAGTTCTTCTGAATGACCGAAACCATAAGTATCGGCTGTATCAATAAAATTAACTCCGCTGTCAAGCGCTTCGTGAATTGCAAGTTTTGATTTTTTATCATCTGTCGTTCCCCAATCACGCCCGCTTATCCCCCACGCTCCAAAACCAATTGTTGAAATTTTAGGTCCGTTTTTGCCAAGATTAACATATTTCATGAATTACTCCGTCTTATTATTTTAAAATCCTTTACTATAAATTGCCGACGACTTAGACAAAACTTTATATGATTAACTCACCTTACGTAAAGTGTCTTGATCTTGACCGTAATCGTGCTCTTAATCGGATTTAAAACCAAGCAAGATTACGATCACGGGCAAGAGTAAGAATTTCATGCGTAAGATGACTGATTAAGTCACCTTACGTAGATTGGCGGCTGCCGGATAACGTATTCTCAATTTTGAATTAAAAACAAAAGATTGCTTCACTCGAAGACTCGTTCGCAATGACTTTTTCAACTTTTGGGACAGCCCCGACAAAATTTGGATATCATATTGCGTAAGGTGAGTTATCAACATAAATTTAAGCAGGAAGCCTGTGCACAATTTTATTGATGAAACGATGAAAACGATGTAGTGATTTTACCGGCTCGGTAAACATCATTATGCATTCGCCGCTTATAACTTTGATCTTGTTTGCTTTGCAAAAATCAAGCGCGCCTTTCGTTTCGGAAGTCTGCTGAATCCACAAAAGATTTATCCCTGCCTTGTGAGCCTGCTTTACTACCTTTTCGGTTTCAACTTTAGGGACTATAATTAATGCGGCATCAGGTTTATTCGGAATTGAGAGTAAGTCGGGGTAACATTTCTCTCCGCCAATTTCAGCCACATGTGGATTAACAGGTATCACTTCATAATTTCTCTCTTTTAAATGAGTATAACAAGAGGTTCCGAACTTTCTGGGATTAGAGGAAACGCCCACGACCGCAATTCTTTTTTGATTTACAAATTCTTCAACTAATTGTTTTGATATCATGTCTTATCTTCCTTTTGGGTAAAATTATAAATTAAATTTTGAGTTCAGATTAAATTATCAGTAATACATTTAATATGATTAGTACCTGTTCCGCAGCAGCCGCCCAATATTTTCATTTTATATTGTGTTTTCAAATTCGCCATTAATTTTCCCCAGGTTTCCGGGTCATCTGTATAAAGCACTTTTGCATTATCTAATTCTTCGGGACTTTTATCGGATGCATTTGCCTGAAGACCATATAATCTTTTGTGAACAACACTGTCATCATCAAATATTTTTAAAGCATTTAAAAATACTGACGGGTGAACACAGTTAACCATATAAGTTAAGGGATATGGAGTGACTTTTAAATCAATGAATTTTATAGCCTCATCGAGTGATGTTCCGTCAAGCAGGCAACCATTAGGGCGAACAATAAAGCTTATAATATATGGGATGTTTTGTGCGGACATAGCTTTTGAAAGACCGGTGGCTTCTTTTAATGACGGAATTGTTGAAGCTAGTAAAAAATCGACTCCTGCATCCGCAAGCTGCTTTGCCTGCCAAGAATGAAAGATGTATGCTTTTTCCGAACTTAAAGCTTCATCTGGATTGTAAGAATCACCTTTGACCCCCATCAGTCCGCCAATAAAAATGTTTTTTTTCTTCCCGCCAAAATTATTTCTAATTTCATCAAGGAAAACAAAAGCATCTCTGTTTACATTCTTCTCTTTAAAAAAAGAATTTTTAATTCTGATGCTGTTTGCGCGCCATGTCGGTGTTAAAATTATAACTGGAAGATTATTATTTAACCCAAGTTTGATATAACCGGAGTATATACCTGTTAAAATATTCCTTCCCGTCTCATCGTAAATCATAGCTGAATTTAAGAGATTATCATCAAGCGGATATTTAAAATCTCTTTTTAACCTCTCTATTATCGAACCCTCGGTTAAAATTAAATTTCTCTCATTGAATGCTTTAACAAAGAAAGACGGCGGCATCAGATTCTTCCCTTCAAATAATTCTGCCGTTTTTCTTCGGGAAATTTCTCTATCGCATAGCGCAGCATCGTTCTCGGCATTTGCTTGTAATGAATCTGTAAAAATTCTTCTTCTGCTTCAATATCTCTCTTTCCTATTTCGCGAAGCATCCAACCGATAGCTTTATGAATTAAATCATGCTTGTCGTTAATAAGCAATTCTGCAATTTTAAATGTCGGTTCAAAAACTCCTTTTTTGATGAAGGCGAAGGTTGCAATCACAGCAATTCTTTTATTCCACAGCAGTTCCGATTTTGCACGTGCAATTAGTTCGTCATAACTTTTTCCGAAAAGATACTCTCCAACAATATTAGGGGCGGACAAATCAACCAGATCCCAATTATTTATTTTTTTTGTATTGGCGATATAGAGAGTATAAATTTTCCGCTTTTCGTCTTCGTTTGCTTTTTTAAATTTTTGAACAAGGAGAAGAAGCGCAGTCATTCTTTCTTCGTGAATTTTTGATTGAAGAAGTTTTACTGCATCATCAATAATTAATCCATTATATTTTTTTACAAGCGCTCTTATCGGGGGAATTTTAACACCGAGAAAAACATCGCCTTCGCCGTAATCACCTTTGCCTGTTTTAAAAAATCTTTGAAGTACCATCGCCTGTGAAGGCTCTGCCGCCGCCCTAAGTTCGGTTTTTAAGTCTGATAATTTCAAAATTGCGTACTCCGGTAATAAATTAGTTGATATAGATGCACAAAATTAATACTTTTTCGAAAAGGAAATCAAAACATTTAATCATTTTTTTAACAATCTTTTCCATGGAGCAGATATGGCAAATCATGTTTATAAATTAATTGAACTTTCAGGCAGTTCTCCCGACAGCATCGAAGAAGCAGTCAATAATGCAATAACAAAAGCAGGTGAAAGTATCCGTAATATGCGCTGGTTTGAAGTTCTCGAAACACGGGGACAAATTGATAATGCCAAAGTACAGCACTGGCAGGTAACCATTAAAGTCGGTTTTACCATAGAGGATTAAAATGTTTCGTACTGCCGTATTCATGTTTTTTGTCTTGCTGACTATTTCAACTTATGCTCAGCAGTTGACCGCATTTGAATCTAATAACCGCTGGGGATATAAGGATGAAAATGGAAATACAGTTTTACCTCCAGTTTATTTGTTTGCTTATGATTTTAATAAATCCGGAACAAGCGCAGTATTTACGGACAGCGGCTGGGTTTATATAAATAAAAAAGGGACTGCTTTATTTTCCGTGCTAGCATTCGATAACGGTCCCGATTACTTTAGCGATGGTTTGAGTAGATTTATAGAGAACGGCAAGATAGGTTACTTTAATGAGTCCGGCAGAATTATTATTTCCCCTTTGTTCGATTTTGCTTTTTCATTTAATAATGGATCGGCGCTTGTTTGCAACGAATGTTTAAAAATTCAAGACGGCGAACATTTTTTTGTACGCGGCGGAAACTGGATGAAGATAGATACCAACGGGGCGGTTATCCGAGAGCTATCTTCAGAAGAATCTGAAAATATCAACGCCGCGCCTGTAATGTTAAACGGGGAGTTGATTTGGATTGACCAAACCGGGCAGCGTATTAAATGATTCAATTTTTCCGTTTGATTGAAAAAAATAATGGAGAAATTTCATTGCCCAATGTTAACAGATGAGAAGTAGGAATACATGATTTAGAATAAGTTATATTGAGACTTATATCTATACAAAAGTTCAAGAGTCAATTCTAAAATGGTTTGATTATAAGTGTCTGGATTAACAGGAAGTAATTACGAAAAAGTAAAACTATTGCCGTCCGATTTATCGGGCGGGAAGAATTTAACAAAAGTATTAAAATGACAAAACTTTCGCGTCAGGTAATTTTTCTCGGATTTGTAAGCCTGTTTACAGATATGGCAAGCGAAATGCTTTATCCCGTTACTCCGCTATTTTTGTCCACTGTGCTCGGCGCTTCAATGGCAGTAATAGGTTTGATTGAAGGCTTCGCTGAAATCACAGCAGGATTGTTAAAAGGGTATTTTGGTTTTCTTTCCGATAAACTCCGAAAACGATCAATTTTTGTTATGCTCGGCTATGGTGTCTCCGCACTAGCGAAACCATTGCCGGGGTTAATTGCCAATACCGGCACAGTTCTCTTTTCAAGAGTATTTGATCGTGTTGGGAAAGGTATAAGAACCGCGCCGCGGGACGCGCTGCTCGCAAGTTATTCTAACGGAAATACAGGCGCTGTTTTTGGTTTTCATAGAGCGATGGATACGATTGGTGCGGTTATTGGTCCGCTTCTCGCACTTTTATTGTTGAATATTTTTAATAATAATTACAGGCTAATTTTTCTAATTGCATTTGTGCCTTCGCTTGCAGCAGTTGCCATCGGCCTGCTTGTAAAAGATTCCCCTGCAAATAACAAAGATGTGCGCAAGAAATTTTCATATTCTTTATTTTGGAAAACCGCACCTAAAAAATATAAAAGTTTGCTGTTTCTCGTTGTCATTTTTTCACTTGTTAACAGCAGCGATGTTTTCTTAATATTAAAGTCGAAAGACATTGCGCAGTCAAATACTATTGCCATTCTCGGATATGTATTTTACAATTTTGTATATGCCTTATCATCTTACCCGGCAGGAATTATTGCAGATAAACTAGGAAAGAAAAATGTATTCGTAATCGGTCTGACAATCTTTTCATTAGTTTATTTCGGTTTTGCAATTTTTAATTCTTTTTTGCTAGTTTGGTTTTTATTTGCTTTCTACGGTATTTACGCCGCGTCAACCGAAGGAATATTAAAAGCATGGGTCAGCGATATTGTACCGGATGAAAGCCGCGGCAGCGCAATCGGTTTGTTAACGATGATGATGAGTATTGCGGTTATGGCTGGTTCGTTCCTTGCCGGTGTGTTGTGGGATTCATTCGGATCTTCGGTTCCGTTTTACACTTCTGCAATCGTGAGCCTAATAGTTGCAGCAGCGATGATGTTATATGTGAAGGAATAGTTTTTTTAATACAGTATTCGGCGGATGTCCTTTCTTTTGATCTTCAAAGTATATCGGTTTATATTGTATCCATCTGAAACATAATTTATGAACATAAAACGACAAAATATTTATTCGGACAAGAACGCTGCTTTAGCAGTAGTTTTGTTTTTCATAGGAATGTTGGTATTCACTTCTGCAGCTTTTGCAATTCAATCAGCAGATGTAAAAAATATTGATACTGCAATTTTAAGTTACTTAAAGGGAAGTAATGAAGACGCTTTGTGGCTTAAGATATTTATGGAAGATATCACTTCACTCGGAAGTTCATCGGTGATATTTTTAGTCTCATTTATAATGATATTATATTTTCTTCTCATCAAAAGGCGCGTGGCGGCACTGATTATCTTCGCAGCATCTACGGGGGGCGGAATAATAAACATTTTACTTAAATCAGTTTTTCAACGCGAGCGTCCAATAGCTATCGAATCTTTTTTCAAAGTTGATTCGCTCAGTTTCCCAAGCGGTCACTCGACGATGTCTGTGGCAGTTTATTTATCTCTTGCGGCGGTGCTGGCGGGCATTTATAAAGGAAAATCAATCCGTTATTATTTTATTTTCGTTGGCGTTTTCTTAACAATTATTATCGGTTACAGCCGCGTTTACCTTTCAGTTCATTATCCTATTGATGTCTTTGCTGGTTGGGCAGTTGGAATTTCGTGGGCATCTTTTTGCTGGCTTGCCGCATATTACCTACAACAAAAAAGAGTGATCGGGCAAGAGGATGAATGAAGAGAAAAGGAAATTTATTGAAAGTATCTACGTCCCGTTACTGTTCGTTGCAATTATCTGGGCATTAAAACTTTCGGAAATTGTTTTTAGTTTCAGTCTTGCCGGATATGGACTTTTGCCGCGCGAAATTAAAGGACTTCTCGGTATAATAACAACACCATTAATTCATGCCGATATAAATCATCTTATCTCCAACACGTTGCCTCTTTTATTTCTTGGCACGGGGATCTTTTATTTTTATAAAATCGCGGCGAAAAAAGTAATTTTGATCTTATATTTTGCGCCAAACATACTTGTTTGGTTTTTCGGAAGGGAAGCTTATCACATTGGCGCAAGCGGTATAATATACGGACTTGTAACTTTTATTTTTTTTAGCGGCGTTATTCGTCGTGATGTGCGCTCGATAGCATTGTCATTAATAGTAACATTTCTTTATGGAAGTTTAGTCTGGGGTGTGTTGCCAATCGATAGTAAGGTTTCATGGGAATCTCATCTTGCAGGCGCCATAGTAGGGTTTCTTTGTGCGTTCATATTTAAAAAATTCGACCCATATAAAAAATATGATTGGGAAGATGAACCGGATACCGAAAGACCCGACAAACTTGAAATCTCTTATGACAACTAACATCCTTTTGAATAAGTAAAAAGTTAAAAGTTGGGAAACCAAAAATATTTCCGTAGTACTTGACAAATTTAAAACGAGATACTTTAGCCAATGGTTCAACAACAATACTATACTGCAACTTTCTTTATATTAATTGTGATTTTCACGGGTTGTTCTTCTGGCAGAGAGTTTATTTCTGATGGAGTAGTATGCAAATGGTTTCGGACTGAAGAAACAAATGAAAGTACAAACATTTATTTATTAGAGTTTGACGATGACGGAAGTTTTTATCTTTTATTAAACGAAACTGAAAGCGATGGAAGTTATTATGTACGGGGAAATCAACTTATAATTAGTAATGAATCATGCGAAGGACAGCCGGGCAAATATAATTTTAAAATAACTGATGCCGGCGCTTTGACGATTAGCATTAACGAAGATTTTTGTTCATCGCGCATTCAGCATTTAATTGGAGAATGGCACAAACGAAAATAAAGGATGCCGACAATTGTCGGCACCTTTTGCAACTTAAATTATTCTAACTTTTTTCCTAACTTCTTCTAAACTACTCTTCAGCCTTACCTCTTAATGAATCCCAGATCATGTAAAGACAAAGAAGAAGGAACATCGCCAACCCGATAAGTTCGGCGGAATGAGATTCCTGCCAAACACTATTTACCCAGTTTAAATCGTTATAACGTAGTAGCGCGCTAACAACACCCATTAGAGCGCCGCCGGCAATAAAACCGGAAGCAATTAGTGTTCCTCTTTCGCGGCGCGCAGTGTTAGTTGCCTCGCTCTTGCTTCTTGTAGAAACAAAATGTGCAATTAAACCGCCGACAAGCAGTGGCGTATTTAATTCGAGAGGAATATACATGCCAAGCGCAAATGCAAGCGCCGGAACTTTAATCATAGTTAATACCAGAGCCATTAAAGCGCCTGCAACATAAAGCATCCATGGAGCCGGTTGATTTGCCATTAGCGGTTGAATAACGGCTGCCATCGCATTTGCCTGTGGAGCAACCAAAGCGCCTTCTCCGGTAAAGCCATAGGTTTCATTCAAAATAAGAATAACGTAACCAACAGTGGCAGCGGAAACAAGAGTTCCTAAAAATTTCCATCCCTCCTGCTTCTTTGGCGTTGAACCGAGCCAGTAACCAACTTTCAAATCTGTAATAAATGCGCCAGCCATTGACAATGCCGTGCATACAACGCCGCCTATTATTAATGCAGCAATCATTCCATCATTGCCGCTTAAACCGATAGACACAAGAATAATTGATGAAAGGATTAGCGTCATTAAAGTCATTCCCGAAACAGGGTTTGTTCCCACGATTGCAATTGCGGTTGCTGCAACGGTTGTGAAGAGGAAAGAAACTATAATTACGATTAATATTCCTATCACTGCCTGGAAAAAACTATCTACAACAACAAAGTTGAAGAATAATAAAATAAGAATACTTGTTATTAAAATTCCGAGGACAATAAAGCTCATTGGCAAATCACGCTGTGTTCTTTCCGTTTCGCCCTCAATATTTTTTCCGCCGAAAATTTCTTTTGCGGCAAGACCCACGGCTGATTTTATAATTCCCGATGAACGAATGATTCCTATTATACCAGCCATTGCAATTCCGCCGATGCCAATATGACGGACATAGTTTGAGAAAATATTTTCTGCCGACATGTCCTTAATAAGTAAAGTTACATTAGCGCCAAGAGGAGCGGTTAAACCTCCTCCAATAAATGACACTATTGGAATAAGCACATACCATGAGACAAATGAACCTGCACAAATTATCGCCGCATATTTTAACCCGATGATGTATCCGAGACCCATAACAGCAGCGCCGATATTAATTTTAAATACTATTTTGGATTTATCCGCAAGTGTTTGTCCAAGAGGAAGTACGCGTGAAGTAAATACTTCGCTCCACCAACCGAACGAAGCGATAACAAAATCATACAAACCGCCGACCAAACCGCTAAGAACTAAAACCGCTGCTTGCTTGCCGCCCTTTTCTCCGGCTACTAGAACCTCGGTTGTAGCAGTTGCTTCCGGAAATGGAAACTTTCCGTGCATATCTTTAACAAAATATTTTCTGAAAGGAATTAGGAAAAGAATTCCAAGCGCGCCGCCAAACAATGACGCTAAAAATATTTTATAAAATTCCGCATGCAGGTTGAGAATAAACAATGCAGGTATTGTAAAAATAGCGCCGGCAACTATCACTCCCGATGTTGAACCTATTGATTGAATAATCACATTTTCGCCAAGAGCATTTTTTCTTTTAGTGGCTGCAGATAACCCGACCGCAATGATAGCTATCGGAATAGCAGCTTCAAACACCTGTCCTATTTTTAATCCGAGATAAGCGGCTGCACCGGAAAACAAAACAGCCATTATCAATCCCCAAAAGACCGAGTAAAAACTTACTTCAGGGAAAGTTTTATTCGGTGGCATTATAGGATGATATTCTTCACCGGGCTTGAGTTCGGTGTAAGCATTTGTAGGCAAACCTGTAGAATTACCTTGTGTATGTTCACTCATATTCTGTACCTGTTTTTTGGTTGTGAATTATATTTTTTCGAAACAACAAGAACTTAATAGACTTATTCGGGAAAGCATAGCGCGGCAAGCCGCAATTAAAAAGTTAAAAACATAAAAAATATCTTGACACAAAAAATCCGTTGGTTAATCCGTTAGCTAACGGAAGAATAAAACGCAAAGGAATTTATATAATTTATCATTTAAAATCAGTACTGTCCGGTTGATTAAAATTGAAATGGCTGCAAGTTATTTAAATAAATTCTTTTACAGATTATTTTAGTCGCAAACGATTTGAAATGAAAACTAATTCCCATAACAAAACCTTATCTATCCCGCAGGACGGGATTTCACTTCGTTCAATTTTATTAACCTTAGTAACCACACTTGCCGTAGTAAATGCAACCTTATTCCCTTATTTTGGGAATAATAAGCTAATAAGGTTGTTCGAAGGACTCTATGGAGAAAATGTTTACCTCTGCCTATGTTACTAAGGTTAATAAGGTAATTTATCGTTTTACATTTTTCTACAGATTTTGATTATTCCAATTTTTGAAAATGGCTATATTTTATTGCTTACAAATGAGTTTATTCCGGATTTAAAATTCATGGTTCTTCTAATCAACTGTATTTATTTTACTTATAACCGAACAGTAATTATTTAAAATGTTTTGACATAAAAAAATCTCCATTAGCTAACGGATAAAAGGCAATACTATAAATCAACTGTGTAATGAAATAGTTTTGCTTATTTAGCCTTCTAAAATTTTACTCCGGCAAAATTAATAAGTTTTTGCGTTAAGGGAAATAAATTTTACTTTTAGGTTAAAGATATTTTAAAATGATTATGAATAGTATTTTATACCTAATTGCCACACCCATAGGAAATTATGACGACATCACCCTGAGAGCTTTAAGTTTATTGAGGTCGGTAGATTTTATAATCTGCGAGGAATTCAAGGAAGCGCGCAGATTGTTATCGCGCTACGATATAAATAAAGAACTAATTGCACTAAATGAGCACAATGAAAAAGAAATAGTTAATGATATATTGATGAAATTTCTAGAAGACAAAACCGCAGCGTTAATTTCTGATTGCGGCACGCCGCTGTTTTCCGATCCGGGGCATTTGCTTGTGGATGTTTGTATTTCGCAAAAGATAAAAGTTGTACCCGTCCCGGGAGCAAATTCACTTTTGCCCGCATTGATCGGCAGCGGATTCGACTTTGAAAAATTTTATTATTACGGCTGGCTTTCACCTAAAAGAGATGAACGACAAAAAGAACTCTACAGGATAAAAAATATTCGCGAAGTAATAGTTCTTCTCGACACGCCTTATAGATTAAAATCATTGTTAAGTGATATTGTAAAAGTACTCGGACAATCTAAACCATCTGTTATCGCTTTTCAATTAACAATGACGGATGAAAAATTTTATAGGGGCACAGCCGGCGAGCTATTAAAATTAGTCGAACAGAAAAACATTAAAGGCGAATTTGTTTTAATAATAAACAATAGATAATGTATGACGCGCGGGTTAAAATTAAAAATGAAAACCAGCAAATAATTTCATTACAAAAAAGACATTTATTTAATGCGGATTCCACCTCTGCCGGCATTCATCATTGCATTAAACCATTTATCAGACTTAGCGGATTAGAAGAATTTAATTTTAAAAGCATCAAACTGTGCCGCGGAGAAAGCACAAGCCATCTCCGCTTTACATTTTTTTGATTTAAGCTTCTATTTTTTCCGATATTTCTGTCGAGACTAATATTCTGCCGCAATGTTCGCAATAGAAAAGTTTGTTGTTTCTTCTAATTTCAAGCTGGCGCTGCGATGGAACGATATTATTGCAGCCGCTGCATGCCGAACGCCTAATCGTTGATACAGCCATGCCGCGTTTAGCTTTTCGTATGCGCATATAAGCAGAGTAGTCGGGCTTTTTAACTTTATCCTGTATTTCTTTACGGCGCGCGGAAAGTTTTGCTTCTTCTTTCTCGTTGGCTTTAACTATCTCTTTAAGGTCTGCCGCTTTTACTTTTAGTTCTTCTTTAAGTTCTTCCAACATTGGCTTTATGCTTTCAATTTCAACCGCCAGCGACTTACTCAAATCGGCGAGAGAATCATTTTCCGCTTCGAGTTTGCTAATCTGGGTTTCGTTGTGGTCTATTTCTTTTGTGAGAGCATCGTACTCTTTATTATTTCGCACCTGATAAAGCTGCGCCTTGAATTTTTTCTGGTTGGCTTTTAGTTTTTCAATTTCTTTTTCATTCTCTTCACGTTTTTCAACCGATCCCAAACGTTCTTTATCTTTTCTCCGAATATCTTCCTTCAAACTGTTAACCCGGTCTTCAAGCGAAACCACTGCATTTGGCAAATCACCGCGCAGTTCTTCAAGCTCGTCTAAATGGTCATCTAAGATCTGAAGTTGATATAGTATTTTTAATCTGTCAAACAATTTATTACTCCTTATTTGTTATAAAATAAAATAGGATTTGTGTTTCCTGTATA
>Ga0210044_10002122_pt1 | contig 29829 bp, 31 predicted proteins | sample CryGey13umfilter_2_FD_183959 | JGI IMG/M metagenome (GOLD analysis project Ga0210044, IMG submission 183959) | Groundwater microbial communities from aquifer in Utah, USA - Crystal Geyser 4/9/14 3 um filter (SPAdes) (version 2) | ecosystem: Environmental > Aquatic > Deep subsurface >... | reverse complement strand
GGTGCGCAGAGTCGCGGGGTGCATAAACTCAGTTTTTCTATTATTCATTATTGTGAATTTACAATTCAGGTTCTTGATGTTATATTTATTAGCATCATTAACATTAAATTATAAGTTGAAATGCTCAAGTCAGGTTGTGAAAACCCTAAAAAAATTAGGAAGTTATGTGAAATCGTGGGTTTTACTAGTGATAATATTGTAGATGCCTTGGTTGAGTATTACACATATGACAATATTAATTTAACGAAAACAACCAGTTCTAACTTCTACCGGGCTAAACGTAAATTAATGCGATTAGAGAGATTGATAAGAGAGAGTAATGAACCCTAGCATTCCTACCCCTAACATCCCTACTGTCATAAGTCAAGATGTTGTAATTGAAGATTTAAAAATAAAAAAAATAAAAAAAAAGGGAGAGTTTGTTCCTACTTCTGTTTTGGCTGACCTTTTTGGTGTATCAACCACTACCATCTTGGCTTGGAAAAAGGCGGGAATGCCTTATCATGAAACAGCAAAGGGTATGAGGTTTAATTCTTCAGAATGTATAACGTGGAGGATAACCACGGGTGAAAATTTAGTTAGGGAGTCACTTGAACCTTTAATTCCAGAGGAGACAATGAGCCTAGAGGAGGCAAGAAGAAGGAAAGAGGCAGCCCTAGCTTTAACAGCTGAATTAGAATTGGAAAAAAGAAGAGAGAGGGTTGCTAACATTGAGGATTTAATGAACATATTCAAAGATGCTTTGGTTGGGGTGAGAGCCAAATTGGTCGGGATGCCGAATCGGGTATCTGGTATATTATCTCATCAAGAGTCCTCTGAAATAACGAGAATATTAGATTTGGAAATCAAAGACATGTTAATTGGTTTAAGTGATTATGACGGTTAATGTTTTAGAGACTAGTGATTCGGCAAGGAAATCAATTGCCAATTTAATGAAAGAAGCATTTAAAAAATGTTTGTCACCACCACCAAAGTTAAATTTGGTTGAGTGGGCAGATCGTTACCGATTTTTGCCCGATAACAGCGCCGAATCTGGTCGCTGGAAAACTGAAAGGGTGGAGGTCGCTAGACAACCCATGTTAAGCGTTACTGATCCATTGGTGCAAGAAGTGACTGTGATGTGCTGTATTCAGTTGATGAAAACCGAATTGATGCTTAACACGGCGTTATATTACATGCACCAAGAGCCTTCACCAATTTTATATTGTGCCCCTAAAAAAGACATGGCAGAGGCTTGGTCTAAGGAAAGACTGGTCAAAAGTGTTAATGCTACACCAGTTGTGGCGGATATTTTCTCTGACAATCGTAGGGGGGAAGGTAATACGATTACTCAGAAGCAGTTTGTGGGGGGGCAGATCTCTATCGTATCAGCCAGAAACCCCGCTGATTTAGCAATGAGAGCGGTTAGGATATTATTGTTCGATGAGTGTGATAAATATCCTGCTAATGCGGGAGCGGGTGAAGGCGGTTCAGGTGGTGAAGGTGACCCTATTGCTATTGCTTGGGGTAGAGCGACAACTTATGGTAAAAGAGCAAAAAAAATAACAGCTTGTTCACCTACCGTAGATGGTAAGTCAAGAATACAAAACGAATATTTAAAATCCAACATGTGTGTGTTTAACCAAAGGTGCCCACATTGTAATCATTGTAAAGTATTAAGTTGGTTAGATGTAAAAATACCAAGAAATAAGAACAAAGAATTTATCCACAATAAAGCGGTGATAGTGTGTAGCGAGTGTGGTGCTATTTGGTCTGAGTCAGACCGATTGAAATCAATTAGAGAGGGTTATTGGGAGTCATTGAGACCGGAAATAACTTATCATCATGGTTATAAGGCAAGCGCATTGGTGTCACCGTTTTTATCAGTTAAAGATTTAGCTAAAGAGTTTTGTAACGCACAGTCTAATCCAGAAGCGTTGAAGGCGTTCTATAACACGCGGATGGCTGAACCATGGAAAGAAGTTGGAGAACAACCAGATTGGCGAAGACTTTATGAGAACCGTGAATCATACCCGATGAAAGAAATACCTGACGGAGCATTAATTTTAACGGCTGGATTTGACATACAAAAAGATTATTTTGTTTATGAGGTTGTCGGATGGGGACGAAAGAAAGAAAGTTGGTCAATTGATGCGGGAATGATACAAGGTTCTATTGAAACCGAAGAGGGTAAAATTGCACTGACTAACTTCTTGGATAGAACCTATGCTAACTCAAAAGGGGTTATGGTGCCGATTATGAAGGCGTGCATTGACTCTGGGTATAATACTCAAGAGGTCTATTCTTTTTGCCGACAATACGGATCAGATCGAGTGGCGCCTATTAAAGGTGATGATCGGTTAAGTTCAATCATTGGTACACCGAGACCCGTAGACGTTACGATTGACGGGAAACGTTTTAGTCGGGGGATAATGCTTTGGCATGTTGGTTCGAGTGTTATTAAAGAACAATTATACAGATGGTTGACGACCAAAAGACCCACCGACGACGAGTTGAAAGAAAATAACCGATATCCGACTGGGTATTGTCATTTTCCTCAATACGATGAAGAATTTTTTAAACAATTGACGGCTGAACAATATGTAAAACAGACAGATAAGAAGGGTTTTTTTAAGTACGTTTGGGAAAAAACAAGGAAGGATAACCATTATTTAGATTGTCGGGTTTATGCGAGGGCGGCATCCACCATGCTACAGATGGATAGAATGATTGAGGCTGACTGGGTTGATCTGGAAAAGATTTGGTTACCTGATCCAAGTCGGGTTGACACTCATGTGACTTTGAATGATAATGGAATTAGACGTGATAGAATGCGTAAAGGTACGTGGATTAAGAGGCGGTGATTGAATGGCTACACAATTACAATTGGACGAGTTAGAGTCAGCTTATTCTCAAGGAGTCTTAAAGATAAGAGAAGGTGATACTTGGGTAGAGTATCAATCGATGAAAGACATGCGAGTAGCGATAAATGACATGCGTGCAGAATTGACGGGTATTAAACCTGTTACATTAACCTACCCCACCATTGGTAAAGGTTATTAAATGGCTAACCCCATAGATAACATTGTCAACTTTTTCAACCCTTCAGCGGGTTTAAAGAGAACGCAAGCTAGAATTACGCAAGAGTTAGTCTCACGTAAATACGATGTTGCCAGTCAAGGACGAAGAAATAAAAGTTGGTTTAGACCAACCAGTAGTGCTGCACAAGAAGTCAGTGGTGCTTATAAGTTATCAGCGGCCTCTGCTCAGGAATTGTGCAGAAATAACCCTTTAGCTAATAGAATTAAGAAGGTTTGGGCTAACAACGTAGTTGGAGCGGGTATCACTTTAGATGTTCGTGCAGAGAAAAAAAACAAGAAAAAACGAGATTCATTTAATAAAGCCTGGTTAAAATGGGCAGAAACTACAAATTGTGACGCTGAAGGGCACAATAATTTGTATGGGTTACAGTGGTTGTGGGCGGCTACGATTGTAGAAAGCGGAGGAGTGTTCATTGTCAGTAAGATTAACCCGGCTTTAGACTTCCCTTTACAATTGCAAACCTTGGAACAAAACAGGCTGGATTCAAGTAAAAACTCTCAAGGTGATGAACCTGTTATAGATGGTATTCATTTTGATAAACACGGTCAAATCAAAGGTTACTGGTTTTTGACAGATTCAACCAATACTTTAATGGGTCAAACACCTAAGTCTGAATATGTTGATAAAAAAGATGCTGTTCATCTTTTTAGAAAAGAAAGAGCTGGGCAGCATTTAGGGATGACTTGGTTTTCTTCAAACGCCACCACCTTGAAAAACAATGACATTTATGTTGACGCGAAACTGATGCAACAACAGATTGCAGCCTGTTTTGCGGTGTTCTTTGAGGAAAGTTCCAACGCTTCTGGGTTGACGTCAGTGTCTGACGTATTACCTGATAGTATTGAACCCGCGATGATTGCTAAATTAAAAGCAGGCACGAGTCCTTATACGGTTACTCCACCTAAAGCGGATAACTCTTCATTGTTTGATACCTCATTAAGACGAGATATTGCGGTTGGTTCAGGCGTAACTTATGAACAGTTGACGGGTGACTATTCCAAGGTTAATTTTGCTTCTGGTCGAATGGGTAGAGCTGAGTTTCACATTGAACTGGATTACTTTCAAAACATCTTACTTAAAGTTGCCTTGAATCGTGTGTTTCGTTGGTTTGATGACTTATACCAAATTAAATACGGTAAAAGTGAGTTCAATCCTTTTTGGATCTTCCCCACAAGGAACGGTGTAAACCCACAAGAAGACTTAGATATCATTTTGACTAAAGTTAGAAACGCGATCATGAGTCCTCAAGAGGCAGTTCAAAAATTAACGGGTCATAATCTTGAAACAGTGTTAACACAGTGGGAAGATGCCAAACAGATGTTTGGGCAGTTGCCGTTTGATATTGATCCCGCTGTATTTGCATCAACAGGCAATCAATTAAACATAAACACCGCTGCTAGTGATAACATCCCTTCACCATCCTCCACTAAAAAAGGCCGAGAGGCAGAGGATCCTGATATTTTTACCACACTGGCTGAACAGTTGGCTGTAGAATTGGCTAATGATAAGTCAAGGGAATAAGTTACAACTAATCACATTAGCTACTGCTATATTAGCTAGACGTAGAACGCTGGTTGCAGGTCGAGATGGTCGAGATGCACCCACGTTAGATGATTTAACAGGGGTCATACGTTCTCTTATTCCTGCACCGATAGCGGGTAAAGATGGTCGAGATGGTCGAGATGCACCCACGTTAGATGATTTAACAGGGGTCATACGTTCTCTTATTCCTGCACCGATAGCGGGTAAAGATGGCAAAACACCGACAGATTGGGAACTCAGAGGATTAATTAAACCACTCATTCCTGAACCAATCAGAGGTAAAGATGCGCCAAGTATTGATGAGATTGTTAAAAAGGTTTTAAACAAGATAACCTTACCTGAAGACGGTAGACCACCTAGACATGAGGTTAAGAATAAGAAAATTAGATTTAAACAACCGAATGGTGATTGGGGTCAATGGTTAGATTTGGGTGGGCAAAACGTATATATAACCAAAACAGTGGAATCAACACACAGCTCTACATGGGCGGACAACGAACAATGGGTGGATTAAATAAATGGTAAGTTTAGATCTCTTTAATGGTATTGGTACGCATGGTGACATGCGGGTAAAAACCAACGATGCGATTAACACGCTTAACGCTAGTAAAGTAGACACTGTTGCCGGTAAAGGTTTATCCACCAATGATTACGATAATGTTGCTTCTGCCAAGGTATCAACCGCGTTACAACCATCAGACGTGGTTGACGCTTTAACCAGTACTGTAGTTGATAAACCTTTGAGCGCAGCACAAGGTAAAGCATTAAACGATGCGATTAACACGCTTAACGCTAGTAAAGTAGACACTGTTGCCGGTAAAGGTTTATCCACCAATGATTACGATAATGTTGCTTCTGCCAAGGTATCAACCGCGTTACAACCATCAGACGTGGTTGACGCTTTAACCAGTACTGTAGTTGATAAACCTTTGAGCGCCGCACAAGGTAAAGCATTAAATGATGCGATTAACACGCTTAACCTTGATCATGGGGGGTTAATTGGTCTAACTGATGATGATCATGCTCAATATCTTTTATTGTCTGGCCGTGGGGGTGTAGCTCAGTCGATCACCGGGGGGTTATCAGTGGATGGACTTAATATGGGGTCGGTCAGCTATGAACGATTAAACAATTCTCTTTTTAGTGGGTTTAGGTCTAATAATCTTGGTTCAGGCGTTATAACCACAAGGTCGACGACCGATACGGTTATCGACCGATACGGTTATGTAAAAACAGCGGCTATAAACACTGCTTTGGAAGGGTCTCACGGTTGGCCTAGTTATGAGGCGCACACAAACAAATTCACCCATTCAGAAGAGTTTACTCATGCATCATGGTTTAAAGCCCTTGGTGCTACCATCTCAGCAGACACAGCGATAGCGCCAGATGGGACAATCACAGCGGATAGTTTTATTCCCGTTGCCGCTTCTCCTTCTTATTTATCTATGGGACTCTTGCCAAAAATTGGTTTAAATACGTTCTCTATTTTCGTTGCGAGCGATGGTTCGCTCGATGAGATTACATTGCTTGCGCCAGCTGCATGGTTCAACAGCGGAATAGTGCAAGTTATTACTTACACGTTTAGCACAGATAGCATTATACAATCCGGTGCTAATGTTGAAATCTCAGGACGAGAGCTACTCGCTAATAACTACGTGCGTTTATTTATTACTGTAGACGCTGAAATTACGGCGGCATCGGGTTTACAGATTAGATACGCGCTAACAAACGCAAATGGTACAACTGATAACTTTAAAATCTGGGGTGCTCAGTTGAATGATGATTATCTTAAACCCTACATTCCGACCGTTGCCGCTACTGTAACTGTTCCAGGGTTAACCTATTCCTTACCAGTTTACAATAATGTTGCTTTGGGTAAAAACGGAGAGTTCACCGCTTTAGTTAAATTAAGTGCTGGGGTTGATGGGTTCACCGGCGTAGATAGATATTTATTTAAACTACCCGTAGTTAATGGGTTTATTATGTTATATTTTTTAGGTGTTAACAACACTGTTCAATTCAGATTTGATGCAAACATAATTACGCAGGTTCAAATACCGTTTACACCGAATACCCCGTTATATATCGCTGCAATGTGCGATGGGTTTAATGTGAAACTCAATGTTAACGGAGAGATTGCAACACTCCCTGTTACAGGTATACCAATTATAAACACTAACGACAACGTTAGTGTTGGTAACGCTGATGGAGTGAATAATTGGTTAAATGGCAGCATAAGTCATTTAGAGTTTAAAGATTTTGCGCTAACGGATTCCGAGGTGGAATTCTGGAGAAATTCAATATGATTGATTTGATCGTTTATATGCCTAATCTCATTAAATTTAGGAAAGAGGCGTTAAATAAAGCTAACGAGGGTGTAGTTGGGTTCTATCTTGATGAAGATGGGCAGGTTGTTTACGCGGTAGATAAACTACCAGTTAAATACTTTGGCAACAAATCATTATCTATAATCAGGCTGAATGATGATCAGTTGGCCGTGTTTGATACTTTGACAACGGCTGAACGTATCGGTAAAGTTGTGAATGATACTTATATATTTGACGTTGGTGGTGAACTGAAATATAATTCAGTTCATACTAGACCCGTTTATACCGATGAGTTGGGTAACGAGATTCAGGAACCCTACTATATCGGTTTATTTAAATCATGAATTAATATGAATTAACATGAGGATTAAATGAATGCCTACTGATAAACAGCCCCCTAAACCACCTGTTAAACCGCCATTTAAACTTAATTAAATGACTTATGCCTTAGTTTTCGATCTTTCTTGTATAACTGTATGTTTTTTAACATATTTCTTTTACGGGAAGGACACTAGACTTAAAATAATCACCCTTAATTTGGTTATTTTTCAAACAATTTCTCTTTCTGACGCCTTTATTTTGTCCGAATATTACTACCTTCTTGTCGCGACAATTGACGTGTTTTTTGTTTTTTTATCCTTAACCCTTCGTTTCAACAGTGTACCTTCTCTTATATTTTTAGCTTCAGCCTTGTATAATGTGTTTAGCTATATAGAATATAATACAGCCAGTTCGGTGATCTATAATAGTTATGAGACAATTAACCGAGTTTTAATTATCGGTTTGACAACCTATTCATTATGGACGGCTAAACATGAGTTATATCGTATACATTACAGGATCACTAATTGTTGTGGCAGCCTACATACTTGGAATTTATAATGAAAGAGAGCGTACAAGACAGCTTGAAATCTCTAAGCAAATTAGACAGCTATATCGACTTAGTGAGATTGTACATAGAGCAGAACTCAAGCAAGTTAGACAAATTAACCACTATAACCGAGGAACTGGTGAAAACTCAGGTACAGTGGGTTGAGCGACAAAGTAATTCAGATTTAGTCATTAAAGAAATGAAGGAGGAATTTAAACGGACTGAAATTAATGTGGACAACCTGACGCATTTAATCATTAAATTATCCGAGGCGGTGGGTGTTAATTCTTCACGATTCAAATTCATGTTATATATATTATCAGGGGTTTTAGTTGTGGTTTTTGGTGCGTTATTCTTGCGGGGGCTAGGTTTATGAATAAGAAACAAATAACCATTCACCGTTCTGCTGGGAGCTTTTGTCCTGAAACCCTCGATGTAGAAGCCAGAACGGTCGAGGTAGTTTTCACCACTGGACAAGCGGGTAGGCGTTATGACTGGAATACGGATACTGACTATATCGAAGAATTGGAGGTTACACCTAAGGCGGTAAGAACCAGAAGACTTGACAAAGGGTTATCAGTAATAGATAGTCATGATATCCACAAGGGTATCGCTGGTGTTTTTGGTGTCACAGAGGGGTATAGGTTCCATGATGATTCTTTAATTGGGACAGTACGGTTCTCTAGGGATGACGAGAGTGATATAGTGTTTAGTAAGGTACGCGATGGGATATTGCGTCACGTGTCACTTTCATACCGAGTATATAAGTATTTGAAAACTTCGGGGGAAAAAGATAACATAGATACTCTTAGAGCGATTGATTGGGAACCCACGGAGTTATCTTTCGTCCCGGTTAGCTTTGAGGATAACAACGGTGTTCGTGCTGGACAGCGTAACAATGAAACAACCTTTGAGGTTGAAATTATAGAGGGTCGTGAGATGCCATCAGTTAAAGAAGAAGTTCAAAACGAAGAGCGTTCAGCACCGAAGATTGATGCTGAATCCGTTCAAAACGAAAGAAAGATTGACGTTCAAAACGAAAGAAAGATTGACGTTCAAAACGAAAGAAAGATTGACGTTCAATCCGTTCAAAACGAAACCAGAGAATTATTGAAACCCATGCTTGATATTGTAAAGCGTGTGGGACTTGATGAATCTTTTGCCACTGAAGCCTTTACCACTGGTCGAAGTTTGGACGAGTTTAGAGGAATGGTGATTGATAAAATGGCAGAAAATCAAAAAACAACGAACATTAAACCTATTTTTAATTCAGACAACCGTTTGGATCAGAAAGAAAACATACGTGAAGCGGTAGAGAATGCGATATTGTTACGTTGTGGCAACAGAGATGTTAAACTCACCGATTCGGTACGTAGATTTAACGGTTTAACCCTGATGGAAACAGCTCGCCAATTCTTAAGTGATGCTGGTTTGAATGTTAATATGATGAGTCGCCAGAAGCTGGCTGAAAGAGCCTTTCATACAACTTCTGATTTTCCTTTGATTCTCGCTAATGTCATGAACAAGAATTTACAAGCGGGTTATGTTGAAACACCACAGACGTTTGTCGATTTAGGTCGAAGAACCACCGTAACTGACTTCAGGGATAAGAATACTTACTCTTTAGGCGACGCGCCCAATTTATTACCTTTAGGTGAACACGGAGAATATAAAGCGGGTACTTTCAGTGAGAATGGAGAGAAATACTCTATCGCCACATACGCCCGTAAAATCGGCTTTACCCGTAAAATGCTTATAAACGATGATATGGGCGCTTTAGATCGTTTGCCAACAATGTTCGGTCAAGCGGGATCACGTTTAGAGAGTGACATTGTTTGGGGTTTGTTGCTCAACTGGAATTTCTTCACCAACACCGCATCTAACGTACTGATGTCTGATGGCAAAGCGTTATTCCATGCAGATCACGGTAACCTGTTAACAGGGGCTGGTTCGGCGTTGAGTGAAACGAGTCTAACAAACATGCGTAAACTTGGCAGAAAACAAAAAACCGTTGACGGAAATTTCATGAATGTCACCTATGATAACCTTGTGGTTCCAGAAGATCTTGAAACTACTGCTGAAAAACTGTTATATCTGAACTTCACACCGACAACCAGTACAGACACTAACCCCTTCCTTAATAAATTACAGTCGAGAGTTGAACCCCGTTTGGGTGCGGTATCTGCCGCGTCTTGGTTGGCGTTTAGCCGCATGGTTGATACCTTCGAGTATGCTTATCTGGCGGGTGAGGAGGCCATGTACACTGAGATCAACACTCAGGCTGACATTGACGGGATGGAAATTCTAGCCCGTAAAGATTTTGGTGCTGGACTAATTGATTATCGTGGTATGGCTAAAGCAAATGGTGCTTAATAATTTAAGGGGTTTAAAATGAAAAATTATATTCAAGATGGTGATGTATTAACTTTAATTGCTCCTGCCGGTGGTGTCGTGGGTGGAATGATTTATAAAATTTCATCCATTATTGCCGTAGCTACCGCTAGTGAAGTGGCTGGTCAACCGTTTGAAGCTTCTACCAAGGGGGTTTATGAACTCCCTAAAGTGACGGCGGATGCTCCTGCTCAGGGTGCGAAGGCTTATTTGTTGGCCGATGGTACGGCCATCACTACGGTTTCTACAGCCAACACGCTTATAGGTGTGTTCACAGAAGCGAGAGTTAACGGTGATACCTTGTGTTTCGTTAGGTTGAACGGCATTGGCGTTTAAGGAGTCAATAAACAGGGCATCAAGGTTGACTAATCTCACACTTGGTGTCCCTTGTGTTTATACTGTAAACATAAACGGGAGTGTAATACCTGACGTTTATATTTACATTAACCACAACAAAGAAGTAAAGGATGATTTTGGTATGATTGCTGGTTACCGAGTTGAAGCCAACATACTGAAGTCTGATGTTGCGTTAGTAAGAAACGATGACACGTTTGTTGACCCGGATGGGATACAGTGGCGAATTAATATGATCACCAAAGAAACCATTAGTAAATGGTATGTTGATGTGGTTCAACTTTAATGGCCATTTTTTCAACAAAAGATTTACCTAAACTTAAAAAAGAGATGTTGTTTAAATCTAAATTGGTCGGTTCAATTGCCGCAAACGTGATTAATCGTTCTGCTACCTTTGCAATTAAAGAAAGTATCCGAGAAATCACTAGTGAGGTTAACTTAAAACCCAGTTACATTAAAAGTAAGATAACATCCGTAAAACGGGCGAGCTTTAAAGATTTAGAAGCGGTTGTCTCATCAAATACCCGGAATACCCTTTTGACACGTTATCCTCACACTAAAACCTCAAACGGTTACAGCGTGTCAGTTAATCGTACAGGTGGGTTCCGTAACATCAAAGGTGCTAAAATGATGAGGCTACTTGGTAGTGGCAATCTTACGTTAGGGGTAACAAATCGGGAGGCCGTTTCAATATTTAAAGCGAATTTAAGTAAAGGCGCGGGAGTTACTGTACCTAAAACCAACAAACTTTTTAAATTGGCGGCAAAAGCCAGAGTTAAGCCCAACGGGATGACACCTTTATCATCAAGAAGCATTAACCAGCTGTTCACTAGCGTCCGAAAGGACATTCAACCGCAGCTTGGTGTGTTCATGCGGGATGAATTTTTACGGGAATTTAGGTTGAAATCAAAATGACTACGCTCATTGATGACATAATCACCACCGACATAACCGCTAAGTTAAATGCGATTAATGGAGTTAGTGTGCTTGAGGGTTATATGGTACATTATGCTAACGATTTAATTAATGGTACAGGCGGTAAAAGTTTCCCGGCGGTAGCCATACAACCTGAGAGTGATGAGATTAATTGGAAAAGTGATTCACCTAAAGCGTTAATCACCCATAATTTGAAACTTATCGGTGCAGTGTCCAGTGTTGATAGAACTTTAGTAAGTAGTCAATTAAATGAGTTGGTTAAAAAGGTTAGAACAGCGTTGTTTATACCAAAATGGAATGATGGCACTAATTCTAAAGCCATTGAAATCACCACAGGTGGCGTGGTCTTCAACTTACCTGACAGTAAAGACCAATACGCTTTTTTTGAAATGTCAGTGAATATTAGATACGTGGTAACGCACTCATGAACAAAATAACACCGCTACACGACAATGTAATTGTAAGAGTTATACCTAATGATGTTAAGATCGGTAGTATATTATTACCCAAAGACGCTTTAGAAGAATCCACTTTAGCTGAAGTTTTAATACCCAACCAGATAAGCTATCATAGGGATGGGTCATTACGCACGCCTTTTTTGAAAAAGGGAATGCGTGTTAGAATACCTAAAGGAACTGGCACAGGCGTCCCGGAGTCTCTTGACGGTGAAAAGTGGCTGGCTATACCAGAAGATTGTATTTATTACATAATAGAGGGTGTTTAAATGAAAATTATCAAAGTTAAGTTATTAAAAGATTGTGTTTATAAAAATAAAGAATTTAAAGCGGGAAAAGAGATTGATGTGACAGAGCATCAAGCAAAAGAAATGAACAAACGTGGGCTGATTTAATTAACCGAGGAAATATAAATGACTATAGCGACTAAATCCTTTATTGGTAAAGGTACGATTTATGCGGAGGAGATAGGCGGATCTACAGGTCTACTTCCTCTTGGTAACTGTTCTACGCTTGATTTAGCGTTTAACGAGGACAAAAAAGAGCAAAAAGACTTTGAAGATGCGGGGGGAGCGGTAGTTAATACAGTGTCCCGTATCTCTAGTGTTACAGCCTCTTTAACCGTGTTGAACATGAACGCTCAAAATATCGCATTAGCTTTGCGCGGATTGGTTAATTCTGTGGCGGCTTCAGCAGTAGCGGCTGAGACGCATACGGCTCATACTGACGGATTTATTTTATTTAATAAACTGTTAGATTCCAGCCAAGCTGTTACTGTTACAGGTACAGGCGGTGTACCTTCTTATACACAAGGTACAGATTGGATCTTGAAAAATAACGGTATCGTCATACCTTCTACTGGAGCTATTCCTGATGCCGCGACTTTAGAGGTGAATTATAATTCATTGGCATCGTTTGAGGTGGAAGGACTTACGGCTTCAGGTAAGGAATACCGAATGGTGTTTGATGGCCTTAATGAGGCTGATTCAGGAAAACCCGTGAGTGTACAAGGTCACCGAATTAAGTTTAACCCTACACAAGCGTTATCTTTGATTTCTGATGATTTTGGATCATTACCGCTGACTTTTGACTTATTGAAAGATGAGAACATCATTGGTGCAGGTTTATCTAAGTTTATTAAGATTACCTCGCCACAGGGTTAATTTTAATATTGTTTTTATCCAAAAAGGGTTACTCTATAGTAGCCCTTTTTTATTGGAGTCGTTGAATGTCAACCGAAGAACGCATTGATTTAATCATAGATGCCACAAATCTCACCACCGACGAATTAAGAAAAGCTTCTGAAGGGCTGGATGGACTTCAAGCTGCTGCAATAAAGGCTGAACGCAGCTTGAATGATTTAAAGGTGTCACAAAGCATCTTATCTAGCTACGAAGCCTTGAAGGTTGAAGTGTCTGAATTAGAGAATGAAGTCATTAAATCTAAAGTGGCCTATGAAGACGCAAGTAAATCATTAAAGAAAAATAAAAATGCAACGATTGAAGAACGTGTCGCGGTAGAAAAATCTAAGATTGCTTTAAAAGAGCAACAGAAGGAATTACGTGCACTCACTCTGGAGCGAGATAAACAAGCTAACGCTTTAAAAAGAAACGGGTTAGATTTAAGAACCTCAACTAAGAATCAAGAAATTCTCACGCAAAAGATTAAAGAAGCCTCTATTCAGTCTTCTAAACTTAACGCCACTTATAATAAAAACGCCATTGCTTTACAGAAGAAAATAGCGATAGAAAAAGAAGCTTCTTTAGCGACACAACGATCAGTCGAAGGTGAAAAGGCGAGGTCTGAAGTTTTACGCAAAGCCGCAGATGCAAACCTTCACGCACTTAACGCTCAGATTAAAGCGTCCAAAGAGAAGATTAAAGCAGATCAACTCCAAGCGAACGAAGAACAGAGAATTACCCAAGGGTTGATTAAATATGAGAAGGGTTTAATTTCGTTAACTACCGCTCAGCGAGAAGGGCTAATAACCGCTGGTAAGTTAATTAAATCCGAAGAGAAACTAAGAAACGCGTTAAATCTCACAACAAAACAAATAACCGCAACCAAGAAAGCAGTTGAGGCTGATGATAGGGCTAAACGTGAGGCAATTGAAGCGGATAACCGATTGATTGCGGCTGAAAAGAAAAGAGTCCTTGCTGCCAAAGAAGCTGCCGTTGCCAGTATAAAACTAAAACAAGAACAAGAGCGGGTCGCTAGAGCTACTTTTGAATACAGTATTGCAATTCAAAGTTTGAACGCACAGTTGAAAAAAGGAAAAATCTCTCAGGCTGAATACGCCAATGCTACAGCCAAGGTCAGACAACAATCGAAACTCACCGAAGCGCAAATAAAAAAAGCTAATCATGAAATTGTTAATAGTGGCACAGCTTTTAAAAAAGGAACGAGAAATACCGATCTACTTACTCAGGCCACTAGGAGACTTGCTCAAGCATATACTGTAATTATTGCGGCACAGAAGGCAGCGCAAGCTGTGGCGGCAGGGGTTGGTGCTTACAGTCAATACGAGGTGGCGATAACCAAGGTACAAAAAACAACAGACGCGGCCAGGCGTGAAATTGAAGCCATGGGTGATGAATTACAACGTATGGCCACTGACATAACACCAACTGCCGCTAACGAGTTATTGAAATATGCAGAGATAGCAGGTCAGTTGGGGGTTAAGGGCAGCGTCAATTTACTTAAAATGGTGGCCGTTGCTGATGCGTTAAATGTATCCACTAATTTAGCAGGTGAAGAGGCTGCCACGTTACTTACGCGAATATTAAGAATGACGGGTGAAGGTATACCCGCTATAGACGGTTTAGCTTCAACAGTGGTTGGCTTAGGTAACGAATTTGCTGTGGCCGAGGATGAGATAGTCAACATGACCAAGGAGATATTGACGGGTACAAGCTCAATAAACCTTGGGTCGAGTGCAGCAGCAGCTTTTGGCACAGTATTAGCTGAGTTAGGACAACCCGCAGAACGATCACGAAACGCGATACAAGAACTGGCTGACGTGATTGCCAATGCGGCTAACAAAGGTGGTGATGAGTTAAGTAGACTTGCTGAAGTTACGGGCTTAACGGGTGATGCGATTGTAGAAAATCTGAAAGATAAGCCTGAGGTCGTGTTAGAAGCCTTTGTTAAAGGTTTAAACCGATTGAATGGTGAGAGTAAGCTCACCAAAGACGTTCTTGAACAATTCGGTATCACCAGTAATCGTGCTGTAGCTGTATTGGGTATATTGGCTAACAATGCTGATAGGGTAGGTGTTGCGATACGCAAATCGGGAGAATTTACGGCAGCGGCTAATGAGCACTATAAGGAAGCTAATAAAGCTTTTGCTAATCAAGAATCAGCCCTAACGAGGGTTAATAACCTATTTGTCAAACTCGAAACAGCTATTGGTAAGGCTTACACTGATGAAACGGCTGAAGGTATCGCAATGGCTACCGCTTCACTTAAAGACAATGAAGCGGCGGTAGTCTCAGTCTTTAATGCGTTAAGTGATTTTGGTGAAATTTTAGCTGATGTTGTAGTTTTCATAAACGATTTAGGCACCGTTATTGAGGACACGACAAAAACAGGTACATTGCTTGTTAATTTTTTACTAGGTTTACGTTCAGGAATAGACTTAACGGTGGCGGCAGTTCGGGGTGCTATTATCGTATTCAACGAATTGAAGATTAAAACTTTAGAGTTTACAGATACCCTTGTTGGTTTATCCGATGCCAATAAACAATTAATAGAAGATCTCAAAAAACAAAACAAAGGACTCGCCGCTAAAATTGAGGAAAATTTAAACCGAATAGCAAGTTCAGGACGAAGGATTGCGGGAGAGAGTTCAGGCGCGTTTGAAGATTTACATAAGGCCGTTGCTAAATATAAAACAGTGTTAGACCAGTTAGATCCCGCGCAGAAAGCTCAACTTGAAACCCTGTTAGCGACAACGACCATAACAGGTGAAGCAGATCAAAAAGCCATTGAGTTTACAGCAACCTTGGTTAGGTTAGGTCGAATTGAAGAGTTAAACGCAGCAAGTAGGGACGCACAGAATAAAAGAAATGAGTTATCTGCTGGTGAACTTATAGCGGCGAACGAAAAAGAAATTGCGGTAAATAACGCGCTTCAAGGTGTGATTAAGGAATCACACCTTGACAGACAACGACTTTTAGAACTCGAACAACAAACTATTTTGGCTTTTAAAGAAGGCAACTTAACTATCTCAGAAAAGGAAATTCAAATCATCGCATTACAAAAAGCGATGAAACTCCTCAATACCGCTGAGGATAAGGCGGCGTCAGGTGAATCTGAGTTAAATCGGTTGTATAGCGAATCCTCAGAAAAAGTAAGGTCTTTATCTTCCACATTGGTTGATTTAACCACTAAGAAAAAAGAGCTTGAGACACAAGACAGGAAGTTGGTTGAGTTGGACAAGGAAAAGTTCGACATTGAAACTCAGATAAAAGCGATTAATGAAGAAATAGCGATAACCATTGAAAAAAGAAGGATACAACAAGAGTTAGAGAATAAGACCATCTTTGAATTGCTGGATGTTCAAACTCAGCATAATTTAAAGCTGGATGAGCTAAAGAATCAATATGAGTCTGGAACAATTTCAATTAGTCAATATGACGAGGCGTTAAAATTACTCAATGTCACTACTGATTTTTTGGGTAACGCGTTAAAAGACCACACGGACAATCTTGTTGCTACCAGCAAAGCTTTTGATTCGGTCGTTGAGTCAGTGGAATCTTCAACGGTCGCACTACAGGAAAATAATAATGCTGTAGAAAGTTCCTCAGAAGGACTTGGCTTGGTTCTGGCTGAGGCGATGAACCAAGCTATCAGTAAGGCAGACCAGTTATCTAAAGCGACAGGAAACTTGGCAAGAGAATTTCTTGGACTTAAAAAGATTGACATAAGCGAGGAGTTCGATGCGACCGCGGCTTCTTCAGAGGACGTTGCTGAAAAAATCGCGGATTTACACTTAAAACTACTTGACCTCGACCGTGCGATGCGCAGCGCAGGAAACCCCGCCATCGGTTTATCGGAGGCGCTACTTAGAATTGAAGGCGCAGGACTTCGAGCTGAGAAAGCGTTTCTACTACAAATTGCCGCAATGAAAGAATTAAAAGATCGGATTGATTCAGGTGAACTTTCAATCAAGGACATGGATAAAGCGGTTGTAAATTTAGATAGTAAGTTTAATCTTCTCGATGGTTCACAACTTGACCCTTTACGCCAATCTATTGCTAGTGCAAGGCGTGAATTTGCTAGTCTGGACTCAACAATCAACAGTGCATTTTCCACCGTTGAAGATCGGCTAGATGCGTTATTAGGTAAAGAGCAAGATATCGTGAAGCGTAAATTTAAACGAGAAATGGATGACTTGTTAGAGTTACTGAAACAAGCTGAAACCTCTAAAGACCGAAACCTGATAGATAAAATTAACCAAGCGATTGCTGATTTAAAACGTGCTCAAGATATTGAATTTACACAACAGTTTGGAACCAAGAACAATAATAATAATAATAATAATAACAACAATAATACCAATACGAATACTAATCCTAACAGCACAACATTTAACCCTACACCAAACGTGACAGGGAGCGGTCAAACGGTTAGAATAGAATTAACACTCCCTCAGGGCAACACGGTTGGTTTAAACGTGGCTAGTCAATCTGATGCAGATGCCTTGTTAGCGGCGTTAGCGGCGTTGGGTGAAATTAATATTAATGGAGGCTAAATGATTACATTAAATGACGGGGTTAATGCGATTATCCAATTACCCAATGCTCTTGAGTGGACAGACGAGTATACGTGGTCTAACATTGGTCAGGACGTACAACCAACAATTGGTGGAGGTTTAGTTATTTCTGAGTCGATAAAACTCGCGGGTAGACCGATCACTTTGAGTGGTGGTGAATCCGTGTGGGTTCTTAAATCAGTGGTAGATTCGCTTTACACCGCCTCACGAATTATAAACAATGTTTATGTTCTTACTTTATCAGACGGAAGGACTTTCAACGTGATGTTTGACAGATCGAAACCCTCGATTGAACCAAAACAAGTTCACCGAAAAAACCTTAATGCTGTCACCGATAATGACTATTATTCACTCACTATTAATTTAATGGAAGTATAACATGGCAATCACCAATAATGACATTAAGATATATCAGTCACAGGATAATACGGATAACGATTCTGGTGGAGGTAGTCGAACCAGCGCGGAACTGATTGATGGTGACGTCAATAACCTATTCCCCGATATATCAAGGATTGATACCACCTCTGGTGACGTGGCATTGAGAAAGATCTTTCCAACCGTAGCCACCTCAAACCGTGACATTTACTATGGTGCCCATGCCATGTTGAGGAAGACACCAACGGATCCTAAAGTTTCAGCGTTAATCTTCCACACGAATAGCCCGAATGACACGCGATTAGCCGCTCAAAATAAAATTGAATCTTATGTTACTGCCAGCTATAAAGAAGAATTTTATTTATTTGGAAATCATATTGAAGGGGCTAAAGTGGTAACATGGTTACAGCATTTATCAGCTACACCACCTTCAGTAGGTGAGGTTTACATGCTTCGTAACCCTGATTTAATTGAGCAATATGTTAGAGTTGCATCACTCGATACCCAAGAGGTGACTTTTACTTATTTTATTGGTGGTCAACCCGTTGATTTTAAGCGTAGACGGATTATTTGTGAAATAGAGCAACCGCTTAAGACTGCATTTGTCGGTAGCGTATTTGACCCAACAGGACAAACAGTTAACACCGCAGACACCTTTGCCACACAGGTGTCTGATGCTGCTAAATTTTACAGCACTAAAACCCTGGCATTAAACGCTCTAATAGGTGAAACGAACATTAAAGTAGACAGTATTTTTGAACAAGTAGTTCCGGCGGCTAAATCTCAAACCCCGTTGATTAATAAAGACGTGCTGAATCGTGGCTCTAGTTTGATTACCACGGGTATCGCAGCAGGTGATACGGTGGGTTTATTATCTGATAGTGCTGCACCTTATAGTTTAGTATTAAACCAACCGATTACACCAAACACATTACATTATGATGGAGGTATTGCTGATTTTGATGACGATGGGAAAGGTAACATTATAAACTCAGTAACTGGATTAGTAGTCGGTTCTGTAGATTATATTAATAAAACAATTAACAGTGTTCTTTCGGGGTTCGGGGTAGGTAATAGTGGACACAATGATATAATCTTATATACCGCAGCCAACACTGTAGAATCCAGTGCCCAATTTACCAGTGGAATCTTAGTTACCTCTGAGAATCAGGGTCTGGTTTTTGTAAGAAACCTGAGTCCTTTACCTCAGAGTCAAGACTTATATGTAGATTACCGGAGTCAAGGGAAGTGGCAACGCATACAAGGTTATTATGACGGCACTTTAGGTGATGATCCTACGATTGGTGCCGGGTTACTTAATAATAATGGTGATGGGACAGGTACAGTATCGTTGACTCTTGGAGCGCTACCTGACCAAGACAGTACAATCATCTTCAGTTGGGCGAGTAATGAGCGGCTTACTAATCGAGCAGCTACCACAACGAATGCTGCACCACCAGTTGATCAGGTGATTAACGCTTTATCTATGTGGGCGGAAATAGATTTAGGTGCCACCAATATCGACCCTTTAAGTTTTGTGATGAGTGCGCCTTTTTATGGTAGCTCAAATACTATTGGTTCCACGGCTGAAGGGGTGTTAACTGATACGTCAGGTTATGGGATTACTGGTCATTTGAACACCGTTACAGGGAAGGTGATCATTTCCAAGATGGAGCGTACAGATAGATTCACTAGTTCAACAAACTCCGTTACCATCAACTTCAGCACTTTTGACCCTGCACAACCGGGAGACATTAAGACTAACTCAGCGAGCAAAACGCCTACGGGCAATCAGGTTTTATTGGTAGAGGATACTGTAACTGGTGTTGTAACCTTTAATTTGGGAGAACCCATTGCGGATTTAGGGTCGTTTGTGATGAAATTTTTGATTGATCATATACCCCTTTACGCGGGTAGCCCTACAAACGATGTTCCCATCTTCGTCACAATGACGGGTAGATCTGACGGAACCGTTATTCTTCAGAGTTCCCCATCATCATTAGTGGGTACAATTAACACATCTGGTGATGTATCACTGAATATGATACGTTCAGACCACCGTATAGTTAATCCCGCATACACTGACCCCTTTGGCACAGCACCACTTTATATTAGGGAGGCTTTGAGTTTTTATACACTTGGTGATAATGACGTTTTTTATCAATACAGATCAGCAGCTCAGACAGGAAATACTACCCCTCACGCTGAAATAACGGGTACCTATGGTAGTCTGCTGAAATATAAAATAAATATACAGCCACCAGCGGGAGATATTTATTTCACTTTTCCTGTTAACATTTCTAACCTTTTTCATGAACTTCATTCCGAGGGAGATGTAATCTATGATGGTTATAGAACCCAACGAGGCACCCTTAATCGAAATACAGGAGAAATTGAGATAGGGTTTGCTGACAGTCCAACTGGCGGTGATATTAATGGTTTTAATGATATGTACTTAAGGTTTAATCATTATGTGACGGATGAAACACAAGTGGTGATTGAGGCGCCAAGCGTTAATTCTGAACCAATTGGGAATGTGACGTTTAAGACAGCCGCAACAAAGTTGACCACCAGTAGTTTCCAACTCAGATATACAACGATTGACGGGGTTACTCACTCTGCTACTTCTGACGCTAACGGTGTGGTTACAGGTGTTGCGATAGATAGTCTAACGTCAAGAGTGGATACCTTGACGGGTATGGCGGATGTTCATTTTACTGACTCAGTGTTACCCGCGACGATGAAATATGATGCGGTCGCAGAAACCACACTTCCACTAGATCCTGATTTGTTGGGTTTAGATCCTGTGAGACTGCCGCCAGACGGACGAGTCCCCGTATTCAGATCAGGAAGTCATTTAATTATTTTTAATGAGGTGATAACCCCTGTAGTTGGTGGTACACCTGTTTCTGGTCAAGTAGATACACTGGCAAGGTCGGGTCAAGCTTATATTGAGGTGATAGATGCGAACGGTAAACGATTAGATCCTGTTCAATATATTGCTGATAAAATTGCAGGTACAGTAACCTTTGGAACACCATTACTCCTACAGGATAAATATGGCACAGCACTAACCGCACCTTATTTTATCGTTGATAGGATAGAAGACATGGCGTTAGCAACGGATGTCCAACTAAATGGAGTTATAGGACTTTCTTCACCGTTAATTCATGATTATAACAGTGATACAACTTCAGTCGCCTCAGCCTTAGTTTGGGGCGATACGGGCGCTAGAGCTTATAATTTGTTTGAACAGGAGATTTGGAACTCAGGCGCACCTGTTTGGAGTAATAATTTAATTGGGGATTCAACCACCGCTCAATACGATGAAGTAAATAACCCTATTCAAATAGATAATGCAAATTCCACTAGTGGTCGATGGGCGATCATTTTCACTTCTTCAACCACGGTTTCAGTGGTTGAAGAAAACTTAGGTGTACTTGATGTTGGTATTAATATTACCACAACGGATGTTGCGCCAATAAATCCAGCAACAGGACTACCTTACTTCACCATGCTTTTTCAGGGGTTCGGGGCTGGCTGGGTAACGAACAATGTAATCAGGTTCAACACTGATTCTGGAGGTAATGACGCTTGGTTAATTAGAACCGTACAAAGTGGTACGTTGTCTGAGGAGGTTGATGGTATTGAAATTGAAATAAGAGGTGATGCGAATTAACCTTTATGTCTCAACGGCATCCTCCTGGTTCCATTCCATCCCTGTAAACATGTTTACAGGGATGGAATGGAAGATTGGTACACCGTTAACCGTTTTGTCAAAGTTAGATTGGGATAAACCAATTCTCATTAGGTCTGATTATCTTATAGAGTACGAGAAACCAACTCAGTATAACGATTCTTGGGCAATAAAAAGGGTGGATGGTTTTGTTAAACTGGAAACCGATATTTTTTCAGATGTTACGGGAAGGTTGGATAAAAAAGATTTAAACTTATTAATTGTTAGAATGGATAATTTAGATGCCGCTGATTCGGACACGTCATTTTCAATTGTTGGTAGGCTAGATACACACGACTTGACTCACTCAATCAATTATGACAATGATATAAAACAGATTGACGCTGATACATCATTTAAAGTCGCTGGTAAATTAAACACCAGCGACATATATCAGCCTTTAAAATGGGGTTATTCAGTGAATAACTTCTTGGTTGGCGGGAGTATTCTTGCTCCTAATCTGGTAGATCCTGACGCATTGACACACGGGGTTACTTGGGATAATTCAGATGTCTGGCATGATTTAGATCACTGGGACGAAACCTTAATTGTAAATGCAGGAGTTATTAGGATTGTGAATGTTATTAACATGGTTACGTTACCCGATAGAACCCCTATCAGATTTTCAGATTTAAGTTTATCAACAGACTTAGATTCATTCGCATGGGTCGCTAATTTTACAATTGCTGACAGCGTTAGTCTGGCATTAATTAAACCCACTGGTTTAAATGTCAAAGAGATTGAGATATCAATCAACGGTGAATTATTTAACGTATTTGTTGCGCGGACGAGTACGAGTGCAGTAGCGAATAAAGAAGGGGTACAACGTAGAACCAAGGTGACTGCATGGAGTAATATAAAATTGTTAGGTTATCCTTATACAAGTAAGTCTTCATATACTGAACCTAGTCAATCTACTCCTTCGGGTTTAGTCGCGTCCGAGTTAGTTGGTACAGGTTTCACCCACACTTGGGATACAGTCAGTTGGACAATCCCCCCTAAGGTTTATGGTTATATTGATAAACCTCCCCTCATGGCCATTATAGAGTTAGCACAATCCGTTGGGGCAGTCATTATTCCTCATACCGAAGATAAATCGTTTGCGGTGAAACCCTATTATCCGATTAGCCCTTGGGACTGGGGAACCGCTATACCAGCCTTGAGTCTCACCGAAAACTCATTTTTCACCATTGATACTGAGTTCAGTCCACAAGAATCACCTGATAGCGTGTATGTCTATGGTGAAGAGAATGGTGGAGTTGGTGTTAAGGTCGTTAAACAAGGTACAGCGGGTTTAATTACCATGCCAACTATCGTCGACAAACATATCACTGATACAATTGCAGGAACAGAACGCGGTCGAATTGAGATTGCGAAAGCTGGGTTTAAAGAAATTGTACCAGTCACCACCTATGTTGACGTGATTGGTGGTATCATTAAGCCTCAAACTTTAATTGAAGTGACTGAATCAGGAGGTGGTACATGGCGAGGAATGACCACGTCGGTGAACGTAACACTCAAGAGTAATGGTAACGCGATTATACAATCATTGAATATTGAACGACATTATGAGGTATAAAGATGGCTAACGCATTTACGAATTTTAAAGCCTTGGTGGGTAATAACACGATTGAAGTGGTAACCATCACGGCGGACAACGGGAACGGAACAAGTCAAGCTCAAACATTGTCTGGTACAAATGTAACCATCAAAGGGGCAGGGGTGGCGGTTGGTCAACGGGTTTTTGTGAGACAAAACGAGATCCTAAGAGTGGCACCGAATTTAACGATAACAGAGGTGAACGTATAATGTTTGAGTCAGTAATATTACAAGCGATGTTTAAAGTGTTCCTGGGTGTAATAGGGGTGGTTATGGGGTTTATTACAATACTGCTCATGGATAAATCAATTGATAGAACGAATGGTAAAATAGATAAATGGTTGGATAACTCAAATGATACAGGTAAAGCAATTTATTACGCGGCTCAATATTTATTTGTTGCTATCATTATTCATGGGGCAATCGGTTAACGCTGGTGGAATAATTACAAATAAGTATGATGAAGATTTTAAGAAAGTTGTAATATTTCTTCCCGTCGGTACGGATTGGAGATTACTTAAAGCTCAATGTTATCAAGAGAGCAGACTTAACCCTTTGGCTGTATCACCAGTTGGCGCGATGGGTTTATGTCAGTTTATGCCAAACACCGCGTTAGATTTAAACGAGAAGTACTCAGATTTAGGTGATTTTTGGCTTCCCGAGGTGAGTATTAGAGCGGCTGCTTATTATATGGGGGAATTAAATAAATTCTGGTCTTCACCACGTTCTTTCATGGACCGGTACATGTTGGCTTTAGCCAGTTACAATGCTGGGGCTGGAAACATTTTAAAAGCTCAGAAGCTTTCAGGCGGGGAAACCGAATATCTTTTAATTATTCGGGAACTACCCAACGTGAAGTGGGTTGATAGTAAACAAACGATAGACTATGTGAACCGAATTGTTAAAGAACACTATATTTACTTATTATTTAATTAATAGGCTGACTAATGACTGATTTATTATTTTTAATCGTTAATCCTTTACTGGATAGAGCCAGGGGAACCCATTCATATTATGTTTGGGTTATGGCTTTTGTTTTTTCCACCATAATAAGTAATAATGTTTTAATAATTATTTTTCTGACTCTGGCTTTTGTTCTTGGTGAATCTTTTGGTTGGGGTGAGGTGATTGGTGCATTTTTAGCAGATAGACCGATGAAAAAAAATGACAATAATAAATGGCAAATTGGAGTTTTGTCAACCAACATTAAGTACGCGATAATTGTAAGGGGGTTCATGTGGGCATTTCCCGTTGGTTTAATTGAAGGTTTATCGCAGTATCGTTTATGGGCATTCTCAGCAATCTGGGTGGGTTTTGTTGCTTCACTATATATCACAAAACATTTTCTATTCAACGCAGATAAAAATCTTCAACATCGAATCAATCGTGCGGATGTGGTTTTGCTTCCAGTGAATGACTACGTAAGAGGATTTATTACTGCTTTAATCTACATCATTGGGAACGCATTATGATTCTTGACTGGTTAATCAAAAACAATAAGTTACTGAGTATCCTTGGCACCGTTTTAGGGATCGGGGTTTCTTTTTATACAGTTAGAGATCATTATATCCAAGTGGGATATAAGAACGCATTAACTGAGTTTCAATCTCAATTAATTGAGGCAAACAACAAAGCCATTCTTGATACTCATGATGCGGTTAAAAAGGCGTTAATAACTCAGCGTGAACTTTTTGATGCCGAATTAGAAAGTGCAAAGAATAATCGAATAATCGAAACCAAAATTGAGAAGGTGGTGGAATATGTTGACAGGGTTAAAATTAAAAATGAGTGTAGTAGCGTTGATGATAGTATTATCCAGTTGCTCAACAAAGCAGTTTGTACAGCTAACGCCACCTGTGAAGATGATTAATCCTAAAGACCTTTTACCGAAACCGAGTAAAGAGATACTGGTTTCTTGTGATGAGTTATTAGAATATCCCACTACCGATACCCGCGAGGTTTTAAAAATAACAGTTATAAATATTGGCATTTACGCTAAGTGCGCAAACAAAATGAATAATGCGGTGTTGTTTATTAAAAGCTTGACTAACGATGATTAAACGATTATATTTAGGTAGTACTCCTTGTTGTAAGTGTGCGTGTTCACCAAGTTAGTAATCTCTCCCCTTACTAACTTGGTGTTTTTTAAAAGACACTAGATTTAATCAAACAAACAATCTACAATTTTATGTGCTTCTTTAATATAATAATCATAATCTAAATTTTCCCATGAAAAACAATTTACATCATTACACTCTTTAACTAAAGCTCCAACCTGTAATCCAATTTCACGAGGTGTCATTTTAAGTTTTGTTTTTACGGGTTTATATTTATTGGAAGGTGGTTTTTTACCTTTTCGGACTACTTTATAATCACCAGTTACCTCATGACAATAATGACCCCCTTCTTCCCAAGCTAAACATTGTTTAAGTGTGTTAGGCATTAATTTAATCAATCTACCACCTGTTTTACTCACGACATAGCGAGTTACGTTTTGAAGAACTGATTTTTTATCCCCTATGAATTTACCGTCCCAATATTGTGATTCACATAGTACTAAACTTGAAGACCTTGGTATTTTAGCTCGCAACATGAAATCGTACTTGTCACGATGATTAAGGATGAACTCACTAATATTTATGTTATTAACGATGGCCGCTTCTGCCGCCTTAGGTATAACTAAAGCACTATGATCTTTATACCAAGGACGTTCTCTGGTGGCTGGGTTTTCTACCGGTGTAGTATACGCATAACATCCAATTCGCTTCACTTTCCCATCTTTTTTTAACGCAATATAATTATTAACATCTCTCACAGCCATCATTGAATATTCATTCGATTCTAATTCTAACTTAGTTAAATCTTGCCACCAGATCCAAACATCATTAATGTAATTCAGGTATCTTTTCGGACAAAGAAAAGTTAGACCGTCAGTATTAATTTGTATCATTTTTAAATCAGGTGTTAGCATAAGTTTCTCAGCCAACATACATAATAATAATTGACCGTTGATCGTGATACTTAACGTGTATTTGGGATCATAAAACGGAGAATAAATACTATTGCTATTACCATAAATCGAGTTCAAAGCAAGTTTAAGCATTCCATTTTCTGGTGCTGATTTTGGGAAACTTTTTCGATGTTCATATAATTTTAAATACACGTCACAAAAACGAAAGCCTAGATGTTCTGGGTAAAGATTGTTTCGGATACTTAGATTGGGGTAAAAACTGACGACATCCCAATCTAATAACACGTGAGTATCAGAGTCGGTAACTATCTCACGATTAATAGAACCGTGTATACCACCTGATCCCATGTTTAATTGAAATCCATTAATACAAGTTTCAATGTTCAACTCACTTCGTAGTAATAATCCACCAGTGGCATCTTTTTTATCAAACACTTTGGTTTTAAACTCATCTAACACCAGGTTAAGAGCGGGGTGAGTGAAGGTTACATAAGGTAATATGATGTCTTTTACTGCAACGCATTCACGATAACTTGTTGAATGTTTGTTGACATTTACACCTTCGTTTATCAAATAGTCAATCATGTATTGTTCACCAATTTTAGTGTCGTTATAATTGGTGAAATTCTTATTTTGAGCAACGGATAATTTATCCCTGAACTCAATCTGAGGAATACTAAAGTTATAAAACTTAATTGTTTCGGTTACGTCATGTTCGTTGTAAATTCTCATGAGTTTGGCTTGGTCTAAAGTGAGCCGGGTGTCTGGTTTAAATGGTAAGTCTTTTATCGTGTCAGATCTCATGTTAAATTCTAATACTTTTAGACTGACCATCTTAGATTTGTTGTCAAAATGATGAATTTTAAATAAATCTAACTGTGGGATCATTATGTCATTAGGCCAAGGAGACTTGATCTCACCGTTGAACCAGCGGTAGCTTAAATCATACATTATAGTGGCATTAACATGTCCACTCAGCGTTAAAAAATGATGCAGTAAGGTGTAATCATAAGCCAGATTATTAAACCCGACCATTCTTGCTTGTGTGTGTTTCAGCCAGTTAAGAAAATTAAACAGTTCAGATGAATCATTAACCCAATCACTAATTTCAAAAAACCATTTATCCCCCGTGTCAATATGAATCACACAGCAAGAAAAAAAGTTCGGATAACATTCTAAATCATAACAGTAATCCAAATTCATACTCACTCACCACTCATCATATCGTCCATCATTCGTTTATAATTATTCGCTTTAGCAATACATTGATTAGCTTCACCTTTGTTACCTGCTCTTAGTCGATATTTTAAAATATTACCTTTAAGATAACCCATGTATTCTTGTTTTGATAATGTTTTTTTAATAACATCTATAACTTCTGTTCCGTCACTAAATAATAAGTAGTGTGAAGGGTGCATTACTTCATCATGTTTCATAACTTAATCCTATCAATCAAATCCAGCGCAAGTCTTTCTGATAAGACCTGAGCTTTTAAAATGTTTACACCATATGTTCGCTCAAATTCTCGCTGTATAATTTTTGGTGTAAACCCTGTTTGTATTGCTAACTTTTCGCACCACTTTTGAATTTTATCTCTTAATGTGAATTGGGCGTTCAGCCTTCTAATATGCCGATTTACCGCTGAATTTCTCACAACCATGGGTGCATTAATTAAGTTTCGTTTAAACTCGCTAACATCCTGATCAACCTTATTTCGTTCTCTCATTAAATTTTCAATAAAATCAACCGTCATTTCAACCAACTTACCATCATTCGCTTGAAATTCTAATTGACGTTTATTGGTTTCATCTTTGGTTTCTTCGTGGTTACAATCTTTACACACAAATTTATTCTTGATAGTTGGGACATAATAACTAAAACAATTAGGGCAAATTCGACCAATTTTAACAGTGGCGTCCACGTTCATCGACTTGCTGGAAAGTAATGTCCACGCGGGATCATCATGTGGCTCACCGTGAGTGCAATGTCTTGTTACATTACCAACATGATCAATTAATATCCCATAATGTTTGTCTTCAGCTACCCTTAAACATCTACCAAATTGTTGTTTGAATAAACCGTATGATTCGGTTTTTCTGAGCATGATCACACAAGCAACAGATGGGCAGTCATAACCTTCACCAAACAAGTCACAGTTAACGAGGTTTAAAATCTTACCTTCCGTAAACGCTTTTAAACCCTTCCGTATCTCGATCTCAGAGGAATTACTACTGAGAGCTACAGAAGGTACACCGTTTAAATTAAATTCTTTAGCGACATGCTCAGCATGAGCGATGTTTACTGTGAATGTGATAGCTCTAGATCCTTCAGCCAACGATAAATAATGGCTAACAGCGTCCCCCGTTATTTGATGTTTGTCTGTGGCTTCATGTAATGATTTTTGATTAAAATCGCCGCCTGAGGTGATTTTAACATTAGATACATCTAATATGGTGGGTGGTACAAATATCTTATACGGCGAAAGATACCCTTGTTGAATTAACTCTCCCATGTTTGCACCCACAACCAATTTATCAAAACGGCCATCAGCAATCGAACCCAACCCTTTACCATCACACCTGACTGGAGTGGCTGTAACACCAATTCCTTTAGCATTGATTAAACTCCGGGTACACTTATCCCACATTGAGTCGTTCACCATGTGATGAGCTTCATCTAGTAACCACAAGTTACACATTGGTAATAGTTGATTAAGTGTACCTTTTTTCAACCTTTGCAAAAATGTTGGTACAGACGCAACGATTGCTCTGGACGTTTCATCATTAAAACTATCGTTAAAATCCTCAACATTAGCGTTGGTTATGTTCTTAACTGCTTTAACACTCGCAATAAAGGAATGTTTGACTTTCATCAAGCAGAGAGATTTTGATATTTGTCCGAGTAATACGTCCCGGTGAGCAAACAGGATGACGGTTTTACCTTGTTTTACATAATCTTTGGTTATTGAGGCTTTGATTAAAGTTTTACCTGCTCCCGTGGGTAAAACTGCTAACACATTATTATAACCAAGATTTAAAGATTCATAAATTTCCTGTTTGCACTTAATTTGGTGAGGTCTTAGTGTTATCATTGTTGGTTCCTATCGAGTGTTTCGACAAATTAACACACTCAAAATAAAATGTAAAATAAAATTTGAAATTTAGATTTACATGTGTTAATTTATCGAAACTCAACAACGAGTTAATTAAAAAGAGGTTTTAATTATGGGCATCTTAGAAGAAATTTTAGCCGAATTAAAAAAAATGAACAACCATTACTATCAATTATCCGAGAGTAACGAGGTATCCGAGAGTAACGAGGTATCCGAGAGTAACGAGGTATCCGAGAGTAACGAGGTATCCGAGAGTAACGAGGTAGATAGTGCGGGTATAAAATGGGATAAACGTATCCA
>Ga0210044_10002121_pt1 | contig 29849 bp, 25 predicted proteins | sample CryGey13umfilter_2_FD_183959 | JGI IMG/M metagenome (GOLD analysis project Ga0210044, IMG submission 183959) | Groundwater microbial communities from aquifer in Utah, USA - Crystal Geyser 4/9/14 3 um filter (SPAdes) (version 2) | ecosystem: Environmental > Aquatic > Deep subsurface >... | reverse complement strand
GCTTCGGCGATCACGGCCTCATCGCGGTGGTGATCGGCGTTCCAGAGGATGAACGCACGCTGCGCGTCGACACCTGGCTCATGAGCTGCCGCGTCATCGCGCGCACCATGGAGCAAGCGACCTTCGCGCACCTGCTCGAGCAGGCGCGGGCGCTCGGCTACGACACCCTCGTCGGCGAGCGCATCCCCACCGCCAAGAACGCGCTCGTCGCGGAGCTCTTCCCCTCCCTCGGCCTGCGAGCCGCAGGTGTCGTGGGCGAGGTCGAGCGCTATGTCGCCCCCGTAGCGCAGCTCACGCCGCCAGCCCACCACGTCGTGCTGGAGCCCGCCGAGAGCTGACCGAGCGGGATCAGTAGGTCCAGCTCTGCGAGCTCGGCGTGAGCGGCCCCGTGGGCTTGCCGTTCACGAGCGGCACGTCGGACAGGTGTAGCACCGTGTTGGTGCGGCGCTCGGGCGCGCCATCCGGCTCGCGCGGCGGCAGCGAGTAGCTCTCTTGGGCGAGGGCCAGGTAGTAGGGCTTGCTCTCAAGCAGGCAGTACTCTGCGACCTCAGCGGGACCGCCGTTCTCGGCGAGCCAGGCCGCGACGGGCGGAGGCGCGCTCGCCGCGTCGGTGAAGACCTCGGACGAGGTGGGGCTCAAGTGCAGGCGCAGGTTCCGCTTGGGCACGCGCACGACGTCGTCCCCGCGCCGCAGCGTGAGCTCTCCGCCCGCGGACCAGAGGTTCTGCCACGCGGTCCAACCGCCAGCTTCGTCGCGCTCTCCGAGCACGACCTCGCCGAGCACGCAGGCGCCCGGCGTCTTGAAGTCGGGGAGCGCCGCGCCGTGCACGGTGACCGCCTCGGGGCTCTGCGCCAGCGCTTCGAGGGTGACGGTGTCCGCGTCGCCAGCGGGATCAGCGACAGCCTCCGCTTCGGGGGTGGTCGCGTCAGCGGGAACGGGCTGAGACATGGGCTCCTCCACGGAGGTCGCGCGCGTGCCGCAAGCCGCGAGCGTGAGCGTCAGGACGACAGATAACCACGGATGCATCGAACCCTCCACGGGCGGCAGGATAGCAGGCGCGAGGCCGGGCTGCCGCGCGCCAACACGCGTTAGCGTGAACGGTGTGTTATACTTCGTCTCTGAGGGATACCCATGGGCTACGGCTACGACAAGCGCGCGGACCAGTGTTCTGACGGAAAAGCGACCGCACCCACATCGATGAATGAGGCGCCTTCGGTCGATCAGCACCACGATCCCATCATGGAACTCGCCCTGGCGGGGGGGGGGCAACGCCGCTGTTCTGGAGTTTCTTGGGTATGGCGCCGGGAATGCGGGGTGTGACGACACACATCCCGATGGGTCCATTCAGATGCTGGTGGGCGGCCCTTATACGGACGTTGATGGGGATTCTCACACTTATGGTCACACCGCCGCCCGCGTCATGAGCCCCGACGGGGAAACCGACCGAGTTTACGACTTCGGGAGATATGGCGCCACACGAGGTGACTATAGTGCCGAGGGCGACGGCATATTGCAGGAGTGGGATCACGCCTTCGGTGCCTACATGTACACTCAGAATTTGCTCGGCCGCCAGACAGATGGCTACACGTTCCCAGCGACAGAGTGTCAATTTGAAGCGGCTGTAGAATTGATGGAAGCGAGGAAAGACGAGGCCATACTTGAAAACACCATGGAACTCGCTTCGAGCAGTCCGCGCTCCGAAATGCGCCGATACAAACTACAGGAAGATTATCACGGGCTCAATAATAACTGTACGACGCTGTCTGCCGCTGTGCTGGAGGAGGGGCGCCCGGAAATTGAGTTGGATGACTTGGATGAGCAGCAGGGGCGGGGAATGGGTCGTGCCGAGTACTACGCATCCAAGGCCGTCGAAGGCTGGCCCAACGAGATCTTTATGCCGGCGGACATAAATGAGGTTCTCAAAGATGTCTCTGGCGATGACGTGATGGTCGAAAACTGGAGGCCGACGGACTCGGGCGTCGAGCACTCGGTCTCCCAAGACCCATATCGGACCTGTTCGCCCAATAGTCCTGCGGCGGCGACAACGCCCGCCCGGAACGAATCGCCATGACAGGGCGGTTGTGGTGGCTCTTCGCGTTCTGCGTGGGTGGCATCATTGGGGTGTTGGCAGGACGTTCGATGACCGGCGAGCGACCGGCGTCGAAGTGTGTGCTCGCGTCCGTACCGCTGACCATCGATGCCCTTCCGTCACCAGCTACGCTTCCAGCGGGGACGCAGTTTCGCCTCGGCCAGATCGGGGACAGCACGGAAGCATTTCTATTCGTGACGCTCCCATCCGGTCTCGACGTGAAGGACTGCGGTGCAGACGCCCGCCCCCTTAACGCTTTGGTACTGCCGCCATGAACCCGTTGCTGAAGGTGGGGTTGGTAGCAGGTGCGGGAGTTCTGTTCGGCATCCTCTTGGGCGCGTCCATGCGGGGGGAAGGTGAGCATTCATGTTGGGCCCTGGACGGAACGGCAACCCTCGGAAGTCGAAGCAGGACAGCAACTCTTCCGGCAGGAACGCCCATCCTAGTAAGGGAATCGTCCGCGACGGACGCCGAGGTACTGGTGCTCGTCCAAGGCCCGTACTCGCGTTGCCGCCGAAACGCCCGCCCAACGCCGCTCACACTGACGGTTGCCTCTCCCTCGGGTGAATAAGCGGTGCCGCGCCTAACGTTGGTATGGGCCGACGCGCCTACGGCGCGCAGCCCAACCGCAGGCGGATCGACAGCGCATCACCGCCCGCAAGACAGGGGGGAAGGCGGGCTCCACGGCGCGATCGCGCGAGGATCGCGCCACCGTGATTCCTTGACAGAGGCCGTCGACCGAATAAGTACGGTGGTCGAACGAGCCCCCCAACAGGGCAAAGAGGATCTCAATGGCCAAGAAGAGCATGATCAACAAGCAGAAGAAGCGTGAAGGCCTCGTCCGCAAGTTTGCGGCGAAGCGCGCTGAGCTCAAGGAGCTCGCGTACAAGGCCGACTCGACCGCCGAGGAGCGCCTCGCTGCTCGTCAGAAGCTCGCCAAGCTGCCCCGCAACTCCTCGCCCGTCCGCCTGCGCACCCGCTGCGTCGTGAGCGGCCGCCCGCGCGCCGTGTACCGCAAGTTCATGCTCTCCCGCATCGCCTTCCGCGAGCTCGCCCACGCTGGCATGCTCCCCGGCGTGCACAAGGCCAGCTGGTAAGCTCCGCAGCGGCCCCCCGGGTCCGCTAGCAGCCCCCAAGGCCACCAGAGCCGCTCACCCTCGGGTGTAGCGGCTGTTTGTGTTTGTTAGGCCGCGCCCGAAGGACGTGGCGCGCCGCCCGAGGTTCGACTGAGCTGCTGGACGAAGTGTGATATCGCCGCCGTTCTGGCATCCGCCATGTCGCGCATGCCCGCCAAACGCGGTCGCGGGGGGGGTTACCGGAGCCGTGGTTCGTGCCCTCGCGCCCTTGGAGTTGTCCATGTCCACACCCTCCGCCTTCCGTCATCCCCGCTCGCTCCCGCTTCGCCTCTGGCATTGGTCGAACGCCTTGGTCCTCTCGGGCCTGCTCGGTACGGTCTTGCTGCGAAAGACCTTCTTGTCTTGGCGCGACAACAGCGCGCTCATCGAGGCCAAGGTAGCGAAGCTCGGCGAGACGATCAGCCCAGAGACCGCCGTCGCGGTGGCCAAGACGCTGCGCGACCCAATGTGGGCGTGGCACTACCCCCTTGGGCAAGCGCTCGCGGCGCTGCTCGTCGCCCGGCTGGGGATCGCGCTCTGGGAGCGCGCCCAGGGCGCGAGGCCGGCGCCCGCCACCGACCTGCACGTCCGCCTCGTGTCGTGGCTCTACCGACTGTTCTACGTCTGGGTAGGTTTCCTCGTGATCACCGGGCTGTCCCTGTATTGGCGCGAGGCGCTCGGCCTCGCAGGCCCTTGGCGAGACGCCGCCAAAGAGGCACACGAGCTCGCGATGTGGGGCATGGCCGCCTTCGTTCCGCTGCACGTCGTCGGAGTGGTCGTCGCGGAGCTGCGCGGCGAGCGCGGGCTAGTCTCGGGGATGATCCACGGGGACGACGACATCCCCGTGTAGACACATCACCAGGCGACCGCGCGAACCCGAGCATCGCCCGACACGACGGCGACGCTGCGACGGCTACCGCCGTCAGCGCCACCAACGCCCAGTCAGGCCGCCCGGCACGACGTGCAAGGCGGCCCTTCGACGAGGGCTAGCGGAGCGCCTCGACGACCTCGGCCGTCTCCGAGCCCATCCAGCCGATGGGGTCCGGCCCGCCCGTCTGGCGGTACCAGTCGAGCAGCGCGGGCTCGACCGGGAGGACGACGACGCGGCGGCCGTCGCGCTCGAGGAGGCGGGGCACCGCGGCGCGGGTCTCGGGGGTGTCGGCGCCGAGGAACCAGAGCTCGGCGTGCTCTTCGCCGCGGAGGAGGAGCAAGCGCCAGAGGCCGTCCGGGCTCTCGTCGAGGGCCTGGAGGACCGGGTCGTCGCGGAGCTCACGGCCCGTGGGGCCGCGAAGCGCGCGGTCTACCGTCCAGCCCGCCGTGGTGGCGGCTGCGGCGAGGGCGATCACCTCGGAGATGCCGGGGCCGCCGTAGCGAGCCGCGGTCTCGCCCGCCATGAGGCAGGCAGCGACAGGGCCTTCGGGCTGCTGGGCCGCCGCGGACACGGCGAGCGTGACGCCACGGGAGAGGCGAACCTCTGGCGGAGCGGCGACGTGGGCGGCGCTCAGCAGGACCGCCAGGCGCTCCTGCATCTGCGGGTGGCCGGTGAGGGCGCGCTCGCCGTCGGAGAAGGCGTAGTGAACGCGGCGCAGCGCTCCGATCGCCTGCACCAGCGCGTCGTGGCTAGGCATGTCCTGGGCGGTGAGCAGCTCTTGCAGGCTCGGGCCGCGGGGCGCAGCGGGCTCCCGAGGCGCGGCTTCGGCCTTGGGCTCTGCGCGGGGGGCGCGCACAGGCTCGGCGGCGAGGGGGGCCGCCTCGACGCCGGTGAGGGCCGCGAGGACCGCCTGCGGGTCGACGTGACCGACGATGGCGACGCCGTGACGCTGGGCGGCGGCGCAGAGCGAGGCGTTGCCTGCGCCTTCGGCGACGAGCAGCGCGGCGCGAGAGAGCTCAGCCAAGCGAGCGCCCAAGGCCTCGGCCTGGTCGGCGGGGAGGTCTTCCGACGCGGGGGGCGACAGGGAGAGCATGCGCTCCGAGAAGCCGTCGCTCACGCGGGCGGTCCAGATGCGGCGGTCCGCAGCCTCGCCACCGCGCGCCAAGATGCCCCGGCGAACGCTGGTGATCTCGAAGCCCTGCGCGACGATCGTCTGCAGGATGGCGAGCAGCTGCTGGAAGGTGGGCTCGTGGTAGGCCGAGACCGCGATCGCGCTGCGGCGGTCGAGCTGGTTGAGCTGGTCGCGCGTGAGCGGCGACGCCGGCTGGAGCAGCGCGCGCGTGACGTAGGTGATGAGCCACGGAGCGGGGCGATCCTTACCCGAGTGCGCGAAGTGGTGCGCGAGGGCCGCCGCCGCGAGGGCGTCGGTCTGCTCCGGCTTCTCCGCGAGGAAGGTGTCGAACTGGCGCAGCATGCCCGCCCGCTTGGGGGAGATGGCAGCACCGAGCAGGGCCTCGAGCTCGGAGTCCGTCTTGGCGGCGCGGGGCTCGCTGGCACCGCGAGGGGCGTCAGAGGCAGCGGCCGTGGAGCCCACGCGCGGCGAGAGCAGCGCGGCGAGGTCGGCGTCCAAGGACTCGAGCAGGCGGGGCTGATCGTCGGGGCGCGCGCGGAGGGCGAGGCGCAAGCGCGCCCAAGTGGCGAGCAGGTGCGAGCGATCGCTCTCGCGGCCGTCGAGGGCCTCGAGCGCCTTCTTGGTGCGGCCCGAAGCTACGAGCTCGGCCACCTGTGCGAGCGAGAGCCCGCGATCGCGCTCGCGAGCGCCGCGCTTGGCGTCACCAGCGCGAACGGGCTCGGCGCGCGCAGGGCGCGACGAGCGTCCAGCGACGCTCTGGCCACCGGCCGTGACCGCGTGTCCACCGAGAGCCCCGAGCCACGAGCGCGCGTCGCGGAGCTGCTCAGCGCTAGCGGCGGGCGAGGTCTGGCAGAGCGAGACGAGCGCGTGCGCCTCGCGCTGCGCGCCGGCGTTGTCATTGAGCGACGCGTAGAGCTTGGACACCGCGAAGGCGGCCTCCCGCAGGGCGGGGACGTCGGTGAGGTGTTGGGCACGCCAAGCGGCGAGCTCGCCCAACAGCGCGCGTTGGGCGTCGGGGTCGTTGGCTTGGGTCAGACGGTCATCGAAGCGATGGAAGCTCATGCGGTTCTCCGGAGCGAGAGCCGTGGCTAACGAGGTTGACGGAGTTAGGCGCGGAGGATGTCCAACGCACTGATCACTGGCTGCGCGACCGGCTTCGGTCACCTCCTCACCCAACGCCTGCTCGCCGCTGGCTGGACCGTCTACGCCACCGACGTCGAGCCCGAAGGACTCGTCGCGTCCCTCGGCGGACCCCACCCTCGCCTGCACGTCTACGGCCTCGATGTTCGCCGCGCGCAGGACATCGCCGCCGTGGTGGCCGCGCTCGGCGCCGAGCCCATTGACCTGCTCGTGAACAACGCCGGCTACGCCGTCTTTGGCAACATGGAGGACGTGCCTGTCGACGCCATTCGCGACATGTTCGAGGTGAACGTCTTCGGGCTCGGGGCCGTGACGCGCGCCTTCTTGCCCGCCGTGCGCGCCGCCAAGGGCACCGTCGTCAACCTCAGCTCCGTCGCGGGGCTCATGGTCTTCCCCGAGTCGGGCTGGTACGCCGCGACCAAGCACGCCGTCGAGGCCATGTCGTCGGCGCTCTACCAAGAGGCGAGCGTCCTCGGCGTGCGCGTGCGCGTGATCGAGCCCGGCTCCTTCGACACCCAGTTCGGCGCCCGCGCCGACGCAGCGAGCCCACCGCGGCCCACCCACGGCCCCTACGCCGAGCAGCACGCCGCCTGGGACGCCGCCAAGACCGCGGCGCTAGAGCCTCCGCAGGCCCCCTCGCTCGTCGTCGACGCGATCCTCGCGAGCCTGAACGCACCAGAGGCCTACCTGCGCGTGCCGGTAGGCCTCGATTGCGCGCGCATCTTGGCGCACTACCCGGCGGCCGTGCCCGACGCGTGGCGCGCGGCCAAGCGCTGAGCGCTACTTGAAGCAGGCCCAGCCGCCCGAGCTAAAGGGCGTGCCGCCGCACCAGCCCCACGCGCCGACGTTCGTCGGGCTTGCGTAGCCGTTGCTTCCATACGAGAGCGGCGTTGGCGTGCCGGAGAACGGGTAGCACCACCCGAAGACGCCCGTCGTCGGATCCACGCCAAAGTGCATAGCGAGCGAATACGCGTTCGTGCTCGTCGTCGTGTTCCACGCTTGGTTCTTGGTGTGCCACCAGCACTGGTAGCCGTTGTACACGCCCTTGTAGTGGTAGCCCGTCTCGGCATCAGTGCACGGCGTCATCGCGCCGTTGCACGCGGTGCCAACCAACCAATCTCCGTAGGCCCACGGGATGACGGCGCTCGACCCATCGGGGCAGGTCAGCGTGGAGCTGCCGTCCGTGTTCGCCGCGATGCTGCAGCTCGTGTCCGTGGGGATCGTCGCCGACGTGCCGTCCGTGCAGGTGAGCGCCGAGGTGCCGTCACCGTTGTCCGCCACCGTGCAGGTGTTGTCCGGGCCGATCTGCGCCGAGGTGCCGTCCGGGCAGGTGAGCGTGGCCGTGCCGTCGCCGTTGTCCGCCACCGTGCAGCTCTTGTCGACGCCGATGACGACAGTGGTGCCGTCCGGGCAGGTCAGCGTGGAGCTGCCGTCCGTGTTCGCCGAGACGCTGCAGCTCGTGTCCGTCGGGATCGTCGCCGACGTGCCGTCCGTGCAGGAGAGCAGCGAGGTGCCGTCGCCGTTGTCCGAGACGGTGCAGCTGTCGTCCTTGCCGAGCACCGCGGAGGTGCCATCCGGGCAGGTCAAGGTGGCGGTGCCGTCGCCGTTGTCCGCCACCGTGCAGCTCTTGTCTACGCCGATAATGACGGTGGTGCCGTCCGGGCAGGTCAGCGTGGAGCTGCCGTCCGTGTTCGCGGCGATGCTGCAGCTCGTGTCCGTGGGGATGGTCGCCGACGTGCCGTCCGCGCACGAGAGCAGCGAGGTGCCGTCCCCGTTGTCCGAGATGGTGCAGCTGTCGTCCTTGCCGAGCACGGCGGAGGTGCCGTCGGGACAGGTCAAGGTGGCGGTGCCATCGCCATTATCAGCGACGGTGCAGCTCTGGTCGACGCCGAGGGTCGTGGAGGTGCCGTCGGGGCAGTCCAGGGTCGCCGTGCCGTCGCTGTTCGCGACGATGGTGCAGCTCGTGTCCGCCGGCACGACGATGGACGTGCCGTCCCCGCACCGCACCGTGCTGGTGCCGTTCTCGTTCGCGACGACGGTGCAGGACGAGTCGGCGGCGGCGACCTGAGCGGAGGTGCCATCGGGACAGGTGATCGACACGGAGCCGTCCTCGGCCGTCGTGACCGAGCAGCTGGTGTCGCGACAGCCGACAGCGGCGAAGAGCGCGAGCGCGGGGATCAGAGCGAGGTGACGCATCGAGCCTCCAAGTAGGAGATAGGGTTCGGCGCGCAGCATACGCGATAGTGCCCCCCCGCTCCACGACTTGACGCCGTTCTCATCCCTCCAGCGCGCTCAGATTGAGCGCGAGCGGCCTACGCGCCCTCGGCCACTCCCTTGAAGTCGAAGCCCGCGTCCTCTACCGCGGTCTGAATCGCGGCGGCGTCATGCTCGCCCGTGACGCGCGCTGTGCTCGCTTGGTGCGAGACCTCGACCTTCAGGCCCAAGCGCTCGATCGCCGTGGTGACGCTGCGCGCGCACCCTCCGCAGGTCATCCCTTCAACTCGGTAGGTCACGTCCATGCTGTGCTCCTTGGGTGAATTCGATCGGCTAACGCGGCGGGTGCCAGCGTCGCAGGCGCAGCGCGTTGCTCACGACGCTCACGCTCGACAGGGCCATGGCGCCGCCCGCGAAGACCGGCGAGAGCAGGCCCGCCGCCGCGAGCGGCAGCCCGACGACGTTGTAGGCGAAGGCCCAGAACAGGTTCTGGCGGAGCACGCGGGTGGTGGCCCGGCTCACGTCGAGGGCAGCCGCGACCAGGCTCAGGTCGGCGCGAGCGAGGGTGACGCCCGCGGTGTGCCGCGCGACGTCGGTGCCCGTGCCCATCGCGACGCCAAGGTCCGCCGCCGCGAGCGCCGGTGCGTCGTTCACGCCATCTCCCACCATGGCGACCACGCGCCCGCCCTCCCGCAGGGCTTGCACCGCCGCGGCCTTCTCCTCGGGCAAGACCTCCGCGATGACCCGCTCGATGCCTAGCTCCTTGGCCACCCGGTCCGCTGCCGCGCGCTGATCGCCCGTGAGCATGACCGCCTCGACGCCCAAGGCCCGAAGCTGCGCGATGGCCTCCGCCGCGCCCTCGCGAACAGCGTCACCCACGGCGATGGCGCCAAGCAGCGCGCCCTCACGAGCCACCCACATGCGCGTGAGCCCGAGCGCCGCTTGCGCCTCAGACCACTCCGACGCCGCGCCCAGCCCGATGTCGCGCTCGGCCATCAGCCGCTCGCTGCCGATGAGCAGCTCGCCCGCCTCCGTCACCGCGCGCAAGCCGCGCCCAGGCAGGACCGTGAGGGCGCTCGCTGGCGTCACCACGAGCCCGCGCTCCGCCGCAGCGCGCACGACCGACCGCCCGAGGGGGTGTTCGCTCTGGGCTTGGGCTCCCGCAACGAGCGCCAAGAGCGCAGCTTCATCGCCGTCAGCCGCCCAGATCGCCCTGACCGAGGGGCGCCCCTCGGTGAGCGTGCCCGTCTTGTCGAAGACGACGACCTGCACGCGGTGCGCCGTCTCCAGCGCCGCGGCGTCCTGGAGCAAGATGCCCTCGCGCGCCGCCGCGCCAGTGCCGACGACGAGCGCGGCGGGGGTCGCGAGGCCGAGGGCGCACGGGCAGGCGATGACCAGCACGCTCACGGCCGTGACGAGGGCGAACTCAGGCGTGGCGCCCGCGAGCAGCCAGCCGACGAGGGTGAGCGTCGCGATGGCGACGACGACGGGCACGAAGACCGCCGCGACCTGATCGACCGTCTTCTGAATCGGCGCCTTGGAGGCCTGCGCGTCCTCGACGAGGCGCAGGATGCGCGCGAGCGCCGAGGCCTCGCCCACGTCCGTCGCTTCAACGATGAGCAGCCCGTCGCCGTTGATGGAGCCGCCGATGACCGCGGCGCCGGGGCCGCGCGCGACCGGCTCGCTCTCGCCCGTGAGCAGCGACTCGTCCACCTGGCTCTCGCCGCTGAGCACCCGCCCGTCGACGGGGACGCGCTCGCCGGGGCGCACGACGACCTCGCTGCCCGCCCCCACGGCCTCGACGGCGACCTCGACCTCGGCCTCGCCGCGGCGCACGCGCGCGGTCTGCGGGCGGAGGGCGGCGAGGGCCTCGACCGCTGTGTTGGTCTGGCGCTTGGCCCGCTCTTCGAGCCACTTTCCGAGGCGCACCAGCGTGATCACCGAGGCGGACGCCTCGAAGTAGAGGTGCCCACCGCTCACGAGCATCCACAGCGACAGCGCGAAGGCCGCGCTCGTGCCCAGCGCGACGAGCACGTCCATGTTGGCGCCGCCCGCCCGCAGCGCCGCGAAGGCCCCGCGGTAGAAGCGCGCGCCAGCGACCACCTGCACCGGCGTCGCCAGCGCGAGCTGCACCCAGCCCGGCAGCATGAGGTGGACCCCGAAGGGCATGAGCGCCATCGGCGCCACCAGCGGCAGGGTCAGCGCCGCCGCCCCCAGCAGCTTCCACAGCTCCAGCCGCGCGCGCGCGTCCCTGGCGGCGCTCGCTTCGGCCCGCGCTTCGGCGTCGGAGCGGGTGGGGGTCGCGGTGTAGCCGGCCTTCGCGACCACCTCGATCAGCGCGGCGACCGAGGTGGCTCCTGGCGTATAGGCGACCGTGGCGATCTCGGAGGCGAGGTTCACCTGCGCCGTGGAGACGCCGGGCGCGCGGCGCAGCACCTTCTCCACCCGCCCCGAGCAGCTCGCGCAGGTCATGCCGCCGATCTGCAGGCGCGCGGTCTGCGTGGGCACGGTGAAGCCCGCTTTGTGCACCGCCGCGAGCAGGTGCTCCAGCGGCACCCCCGCCTCGCCGAGCTGCAGCGTCGCCTGCTCGGTCGCGAAGCTCACGGCCGCGCCGTCGACGCCGTCCACGCGCCCGAGCACGCGCTCCAGCCGTGACGCGCAGGCCGCGCAGGTCATTCCAGCGATCGGAAGCTTGAGGGTGGTCATGATGCTCCAGCGCGAGGAGCTATGCACGAAGCGCCTCGCGAACAGCGTTGCCGCGTGAAACGATCGCGCCGGCAGCGCGCTGAGAAGCGTATGCTGAGCCCCTGCCACGAGGTCGTTATGCGCACGCCCGTCCTGCTCGCCCTGTCCCTGCTCGCCACCCAAGCCGCCGCCACGCCGCTGCAGCTCAACCACCAAGGGCGCCTGTTCGACAGCACGGGGACGCCCCTCACTGGCGCGCACGACCTGAGCCTCACCCTGTTCGACGCGCCCTCAGGCGGCGCGACGCTCTGGACCGAGAACGAGGCCGGTGTGACGTTTGATAGCGGCTTCTTCTCGATCGACCTGGGCACCTCAACGCCCTTCGACCTCGACACCGTGCAGCACAGCGCCGAGCTCTGGCTGGAGCTGTCGATCGACGGCGCTCCGCCGCTCCCCGCGCGCCTCCCGCTGCAGAGCGTGCCCTACGCGCTCGTCGCGGCGCGCGCCGACGTCGCCACGTCGGTGTCGGGCGGCCCCGTCGACGCGACCTCGCTCACCGTGAACGGCACGTCCGTCGTCGCGGAGGACGGCACCATCACGTGGGACCGCATCACCGGCGCACCGCAGCAGCTCGGCGACCTGGCGTGCGGCTCCGCTGGCCAGGTCCCGCAGTGGAGCGGCAGCGCGTGGTCCTGCGTCGATCCAAACGCCCACGAGCACTCCGCCGACCAGATCACCAGCGGCACGCTCTCCCTCGACGTGATCCCGATCGGCACCAGCCAGAACACCGTCGCGCGCGGCGACCACACCCACACCGCCCTCGACCTCGACCTCGGCCCCAACGCCCTCGACAACCCGCTCAACCACGACCGCTACACCGACGCCGAGGCGCGCGCCGCGGTCGGGCCACACACCCCCGCCTACACCGACACCATGGCCATCGCGGCCGTCGGGCCGCACACCCCCGCCTACACCGACACCATGGCGATCGCTGCGGTGGAGGGCGAGCCCACCCTCGCGCTCGCGGGGAAGCTCAACGTCGCCGGCGAGGTTCGCTCCTCGGACGCCATCAGCTCCCAAGGCAATCAGGTCCAGCGCGACATCTTGACGTGGAACACCGGCGCCAACGACGCGGTGCCGATTCACATCAAGACGAACATCAAGGTGCACAGCAACGTCATGTTCCGCATCGCGATCGAGGGCTACAACTACGGCGTCGCCGCCGCCATCAACTCCGACACGGTCGGCTACCCCTACGTCAACTACACCTGCACGGGCAGCGCGCAGAACAACAACTACGCCAACGGCGTGAGCATCAGCCACTACTGCAGCTCCGATGGCTACGTCGTCGTCAAGCTCACCGCGGGCAGCTTTTACTACGTCGGCTTCACCATGTCGGCGTTCACGCTGAACCCGACCGGCAACGCCTTCGACGTCACCGGCACGGTGTACCAGCAGACGGCGAACCTCTAGTCCTCGTCCTTCGGCGAAAGCGACTTTACGTCCACCTGAGGCGGGGCGAGCTCCTGTCGCCAGCGCTCCAGCTTGCTCAGGTTGTCGGCGCTCATCGCGGGCGGCTGAGGGTCCATGGCGCGCAGGGCCTTGCGCACGATGCGCGCTACGAGCAGCCGCGCGGTGGGCTTGTCATCGGCTGGGATGGCGTACCAAGGCGCCCACGAGCGCGAGGTGTTGCGCAGCACCTCGCGATAGGCGTGCTGGTACTCAGGCCACGCCGCGCGCTCCGCGAGGTCGCCGCCGTTGAACTTCCAGCGGGCGTCAGGCTCGTCTAGGCGGGCGAGCAGGCGCTCCCGCTGGGCCTCGCGGCCCACGTTCAGCCAAAACTTGAGGATGGTCGTGCCCGATCGAGCGAGGTGCCGCTCGTGCTCGCGGATCGCCTCGAAGCGCTGGTCCCAGCGCTGCTCCAGCGAGTCCACCGGTGGCAAGCGCTGCCCCTTGAGATACTCGGGGTGGACGCGCACGACCAAGACCTCCTCGTAATAGCTGCGATTAAACGCCCCGATGATGCCACGCGCCGGGAGGCGCTGAGTGGTGCGCCACAAGAAGTCGTGGTCGAGCTCGTTCGCGGACGGCGCCTTGAACGCGCTCACTTGCACGCCCGCCGGGTTCACGCCGGTGAGCAGGGCGCGGATGGTGCCGTCCTTGCCAGCGGCGTCCATCGCCTGAAACACCAGCAAGAGCGAGCGCCGCCCCTCGGCGTACAGGGAGCGTTGACGCTCACTGATCTCGCTGACCACCTTGTGGAGCTTGTGCTTCGCTTTGTTCTTGGGCACCACGGTCTCGGGCGATGTTGGGGTCGCTGCGACGGCGAAGCGGCCGTCGAAGGGGACGAGGTACTCGCTTGGGACGGGATCGATCACGGCGGCTCCTGCGACTTTGTGCGAGTATGCCACGCGCGCGACCGACGCCTACAGGTCGCACCGGAGGTTTACCATGCCACGAACCGCGCTCTCGCTGCTGCTCCTCGCGCTGACCGCGCTCGCGTGCGGAGGCGTTGGTGGCGGTGAACCGAAGGGCATCGGCGGCCCAATGACCACGATGCGCATGGCCTCCAACGGCGTGGCGCGCAACGCCACAGGCGAGTGGCCAGGCACCCCCGCCGGCATGTGCGCGCACCTGGCCGAGTGCGGCTGCAACCCAGCGGGCTCGCAGACCGGGTGCGTCGCGCAGTACAAGCTCGCCGAGGCCAGCGTGAAGGGCGTCGTGAGCCTCCAAGACCAGATCATGGACATCGGCCTTGAGGGCGACAACAGCGCCGAGGCCAAGCTCGCGCGCGACGCGGTGCGCGTCACCGCTGGGCTCTTCGTTCAGGGAATGGACACGGGCCGCGTCGTCATGGCCAACGCCCCGTGCGCCCAGGTGTGCGCGCAGATGGAGGCCGCGCGCTCGGAGGTCGCGCGCTAGCGGGTAGCCGACTGGAGGCACTCAACGCGCATCGGACACCCCGTCCCCCGCGTCAGCCCACGCCCACTGGCGCTGAGCGCCGAGCTCGGCCCCCGCGGCGGCGTAGAGCCCGCGCTCCGTCGCGATCCACAGGGTCTCGCCGACAAAGGCTGTGTCGACAGGCAGGCCGAGCGCGCGCGGCAGGTCGACCGGACCGAGCGGCTCCAAGTCGCCAGCGCGCACGCGGATCACCTTCACCTGGCGGCGCAAGCCGGTGGTGGTCAACGCGAGCAGGTCCTCCTCCGGCGACCACGTCCAGGCGTCGAGCCCGTCGCGCGCGGTCGAGTCCACCCCGCCGAGCGCGAGCACGTCGGCCCGAGTCGGGCGCGCGGGATCCGCGACGTCAAAGAGCGAGAGCGAGGTCCCCGAGCCGCTCCCGTCGACGCCAGCCGCCAAGAGCCGGTCCCCAGCGATGGGCACGAGCAGGTCCGACCACCCCGGGATCTCAAGCTCACCGCGCAGCGCTGGCGCGGCGGGATCCGAGAGATCGACGTCGTAGAGCGGATCAGCGCGCAGGAAGGTCACGAGCCACAAGCGATCGCCGTCGTAGCGAGCCGCCTTGAGCTCGTCGCGCGCGTGCCCGACATGAAGCGCCCCCAGCGCCTCCAGCGCGCCGTCCACCGACCGCACCGTGAGCACGTCCGCCCCACCAGCGGTGCTCGCGAGCGCCACGCGCAGCACGCCGTCGCGCTCAGACAGCGCGAGGCGACCGGTCAACCGCCCCGTGACGGCTCCGGAAACATCCCACCGCGGCCCGCCCGCGAGCTGGAAGCCGTCCAGCTCGGTCAGGTACGCATCCAGCGGATCCGCGCGGCCGAGCCACACCCGCTCGTGGCCGATGTACACGATGTCCGCGCCGCCGAGCACCACCGCTGTTTGCAGCGTGGACGCCACGTCGCCGAGATCGAGGGCGTGCACGCCGCTCACCTGCTCCACCAGCTGCTCCGGATCGTAGACGACGCCCGCGCAGGTGCCGCTGTGAACGCTCACCTTCGGGCGCTGCTCGCCCGCGACATACCGCGCCTCTGTCGCCATCGGCAGCCAGCGCTCCGGGCTCTCGCCCACCGCGACCTTCGCCTCGCCCGCGAGTGGGCGGCGCTGAAGCGGCTGGCTCGTGACGAAGACCAGGCGCTCACCGTCGACGCTCGCGCCGCGAAGCCGACCGCTGGCGACCACCTCGCGAACGAGCTGCGGCTCGCTGGGCGTGGAGACATCGAAGACCGACACCCGCGTGTCGACGGGCGTGCGCCAGGACGACGGCGCCTCCGTCAGCACGATCACGCGGTCACCGTCGAGGAAGAGCCCCTGCGGTGCGCCGACCAGCGGCACAGAGGCGAGCGGCCCACCCGCCACCGAGGCGATCTGCAGCGCTCCTCCCGCGAGCGCGTAGAGGTGCAGCCCGTCGGTCGCCAAGCGGTCGGCCTCCGCGAGGCCCTCCTCTTGCGCGAGCGCCACGCTGTGGGTCTGCGGTATGCCCTCGCTCGCGTCCACGCTCAGCGGCTCTAGGCTCTCCATCCACCGCTGCGGCACGAGCGAAGCGATGCGGTCCGACGCGATCTGCGCGATGGAGGCGTCTAATCGCGCACCAAATGACTCACAGTCCGACGCGCGCTCCAAGCCGTGAATCGCCTCGACGTTCGGACTCGCGACCGCCGCACCCATCAGCCCAAGCCACCAGAACGCCATGACGTCCCCCCGTGAGGCCTCATGGACGTCGCGCACTCCAGCGCCATTCACCACAACATCGGGCGACCAGTGAGGTCTTCTCGGCTGGCTACCACGGCGCTGGGGGAGTAGGACTCCCGCGCACCCTGCCCCGAGCGAGGCCCATGAAGCTCGACCTGCTGATCCGCGTCCTGGTGACCACCGCCGCCGCCGCGCTCCTGTCCAAGATCTCGGCCCCCGCGAACTGGCACGCTGTGCACTGGATCGCCTACCTGCCCTTCTTCTGGGTGCTCCGCGCGGAGACACCTCGGGAAGACCGCTGGTATGCCTTCCTCTACGGCACCGTCGCCGTGGGCGTGATCTTCGCCTGGGTGCCGCACACCATCTCGGTCTTCTCCAACATTCCCGACCTCGGCGCGCGCGTGCTCGGGCTGCTCTTCGACATGGCCTTCGGGCTGCCCTACTTCGCGGTCTTCGCCGCCGTACACCCGCTCCGCAAGCGGCTCGGCGACCTGTGGATCGTGGCGCTCCCCGCCTGGCTGGTGATCGTCGAGTACACCTCCATGTACGTGATCTTGTTCCCGTACAACCAGGGCGTCTCGCAGTTTGGCAACCCGTACACCTGGCAGCTCGCGTCCGTCACCGGGGTGTGGGGCCTGTCCTACCTGGTGCTGTTCGTGAACTGCGCGTTCGGCGAGGCGCTCTACCGCCACCGCGAGGGGCGGCCTATGCCGCTCCGCTGGGCCGCCAGCGCCGTGAGCGTGCTCTCCCTTGTAGTGATCTTCGGGGTGCAGCGCTATAACCGCATCGAAGCCGAGCTTCGGACCGCGCCCACGCTCACCTACCAGCAGATTCAGGTCGACACGACCATGCAGCACCGCATGTCGTCCAGTCGCAACAAGACGCTCGACGACTGGCTGAGCGAGTCGCGCAAGATCCCGCCGGGCTCCGTGGACCTGGTCGTGTGGTCCGAGGGCGCGAGCCCGGGCAACGTCCACGAGGGCCCCATCTACGACATCCTCTCCCCCCTCATCGCGCAGGGTGGCTACGAGATGCTCGTAGGCGGCGGCACGCTCACCATCCACTACGACGAGCAGGGCAAGCCGCTGCGCACCGAAGCGGGCAAGGTCGACTACGAGGCCTACAACTCGGTCTACCTGTTCAACCGCGAGGGCAAGGTCGCCGGCCGCTACGACAAGACCGTGCCGCTGCCCTTCGGCGAGTACCTGCCGCTCTCCGGCGTCTTCCCCTGGCTCAACGACCTGATCGAGGGGCCAGGCAACTTCCGCGCCGGACCCGAGGTCCACGATCTGCAAGGCGCCACCTACGCCTACGCGACGCCCATCTGCTACGAGGCCATCCTGCCGTCGGTCTGCCTGCGCTTCCCAGCGCCCGACCTGCTGGTGAACGTCACCAACGACGCGTGGTTCACCGGGGCCGCCACCTTCCAGCACGGCATGCTCGCGGCCGTGCGCGCTACCGAGCTCGGCGTCCCGCTGCTGCGCGCCGCGTACACCGGCACCAGCTTCGTCGTGGAGCCCCACGGCGTGATCTACGCGCAGACGCCTAGCTTCGAGCGCGTCAACCGCCCGGTGACCATTCGCATGGCGCACTTCGAGACGTTCTACGCGCGCTTTGGCGACTGGTTCGTGCTCGTCTGCGGGCTCGGGCTCGCCGGGCTCGCGGCGCGCTACCGGCTCAAAGCGGGAGCGTGAGCGTGGTCTGCACCGGGCGGTGGTCCGACTTGGCCGCGTTGTCCGTCGCGCAGTAGCTCTCGCGCTCCTCTAGGATCACCGAGGAGCTCTCCCAGCTCTGGGCCTCGCCCGACACGAAGCCAAAGTCCAGCACGGAGTCGTAGTAGGCGTTGCACTGGGTGCGGATGATGGTGTCGGGGCGCACCCACTTCCAGGCGTCGTCCGCGACGATGAGGTCGTACCCAACGTCGTGGTTGTTGTCGCCGTCGATGACCGCCCAGTCGATGTTGAAGTCGCCCACCATGAGCACCGGCAAGGTCTGCTGCAGCGCCCAGTCGTGGAGCATCTGCGACTGCTGATGGCGCTTGTCGGCGTCGCTACGCCACAAGTGGTTGACCATGAACAAGAACTCGGTGCCTCCCTCCAGCGTGCGAAAGTGCGCGAGGAGGGGCGCGCGCGCCGTGCCGCCGACGTTGATGGCGCTCAGCTCCTCGGAGCTGAGCAAGTCCAAGCGGAAGTCGTCGTACAGGATGAGCAGCTTGTCCGCGCCGCCGGTGGTGCCGAGGACCTGGGAGAAGTGCTGGTGCGAGCCATCAGCGGCCGCCGCCGCGAAGGTGTCCGCCCAACCTTGGTTCTGGACCTCCTCCATGCCCCAGAGCGCCTCGCCGACGACCGGGCTGATGGACTCCGCGACCTTCCAGTCCATGGCGTCGCCGGACTCCGCGTTGAAGGTCACCGCCGTGATGACCTCGGCCGTCGGGAGCGTGCCCGAGTCGGAGGTGTCCACGACGCCGGTGTCGGTTTCGGTGGTCGGAGCTTGGCAGGCAAACAGCGCGAGGAGGGTCAGCATGCGCGCGTTATATACGAGGACCCGCACCTCCGCCGACGAAAGGTCGTGAAGGTAGCCGCGCGGCGACGTAGAACGGAGGCTATGCCTTCGGAGACCGGATGTCCCGCCCCTCGATCATCGCCGCCGCGCTGATCGCCCTCGCCGCCTGCAAGCGCGGCCCGTCGACCGCGACGGACGATGCACACCGACGACGAGCACCTGGAGCTGCACAACGCCTCGGGCTCCGCCATCGACCTCGCGGGTCTGACCGTGCGCTACGGCACGTCGCTGTGGGAGCTCGGCGTGCGCCCCGTCGTCGCCCCCGACGCGCGGATCGTGCTCGGGCGCGAGGCGCCTTCGCCCTGCTACCAGGTCGAGCCGGCCCCGACACGAACGACGACCCAACCAGCTGGTGCGTCACCACCTCGCCCATCGGCACATCGGGGGATGTCGGCACGCCAGGAACGCCCAATGATCCTTGCTAAGCGAGCGCGCTCACCAGCCCATCGTGCCGAACTGGCGCCGGCGCCACCACCTGCGCCGCGGACGTAGCGGCGGCGGGCGCCGGCTTGGGCGAGCTCGGCGACCGCTCGTGGCCCCCGCCCTGCGCGTTCGCGCCGCTCTGGTCGCGGCCGGTGAGATCGCCGAGGGTGAAGCCGGAGCGGTCGAGCTCGGCGCGCAGCTCGGGGCCGAGCGCGAGCAGCGCCTCGACGCGCTTCATGTCGCCGTGGAGCAGCACGTCGACGTGTTGATCGCGCGTGGCGATCTGGATCTCGAGGTCCTGGTCGAGCTTGAGGCGCACGACGCGGTCGCTCGGGGGCGTCGGCACGAGCTCCGGTGGGGGCTCCATCGCCGCCGCGACCAGGTCGATCGGCTGCTGCGTGGTCTGCGCGCGCGGTGAGCTGCCCGCCGAGAGGGCCCCTTGCCCACCCTGCGCCAGCCCGTCAGTGAGCAGCTCCCTGTGGAGCTTCTGCCCCACGTCCTCGCCGAGGAGGTCCTCGAGGCGCGGCGCCTCCTTGGTGACAGCGGCCACGTCAAGACCTTGTACCTCGGCTTTGGCGTCGAGCTTCGGCGCGTGTGCGCCCGCGGGCCGCGCCTTGGCGGCGATGGTCTGTCCCGTCGCCTCGGGGGCGGCGATCACCGCGTCCTGGGCCGCGCCGACGGTGCTCGCGAGCGCTTCGAGCGTGCCCGAGAGCAGGGCGGAGGCGGGCAGCTCGCCGCTCGCGCCTGAGACGTCGACCGGGAGCGTCCCCTGCGGGCTCGCGCTCGCGACGACCCCTGCGGGCGTGGGCGCGTCGAGCTCCAGCGCGCCCGGCGTCCACACGAGCGAGGCCCACGGCGTCTCCGCTGGCCCCGTCTGCGCGGTGGCCGTCTGCGCTGCGTGAGGCCCCTCCTCAGCGCCTTGGGCGTCCGCAAAGACGGCGTCGAACGCGCCATCCTTCGGCTGCTCTTGCTGCGTCGGATCCGAGAGAACGGGCCCGACACCAGCAGCGATCGCGACCGGATCGAGGGTCATGGCTGGCCAAGCTCCACAGGCTGCGTCATCTGCTCCGCGAGGCGCGCTGAGATGATGGGGTTCATCGCCGCGAGCGCGCGGCCGGCCTTCATGCGGCTCATGCGATCGAGCACCTGCACCGCGAGATCCGGCTCGGTCTGGCTGAGCATGGCGGCCGCTTGCTTGGAGCGCATGGTCTCGACCGCCTTCACCAGCGACCCCACGCGGTCCTGCTGCTCTGCGTCCGCGCCGTCCAGCAGCGCTTGAATCTCGTCGCGCACGCCCTGCAGCTCAGCGAGGCGCTCGTCCAAGCGCTGCTCCGACTCGCGGAGCGCAGACTCGCGCTGGGAGAAGGCGTCTTCGCGCCGCACCAGCGCTCGCTCCCGCGCGTTGAGCGAGGCCGCGAGCTCCTGCAGGCCCCGCGAGCGGTCCATCGACCCCGGGTCGCGCCAGTAGTCGACCGACAGCATGCTGTCGCCGTCCACACGCCCCCCCGTCGCCGCCGCGGTAGCTGCGACCGCGAGGAGCGGCAGGAGCGCGAGCCCCCAGCGGCCGACGGCGCTCATCGCCGGCGCCACCAGGACTGCAGGCCCGCCTGGTCGAGGTGCTCCGCCTCGTGGCGACGCGCTTCGAGCAGCTCCGCGGCCTCGCGGGCCTCGGCGACGAGCTCGATGACGCGCTTGTCCCGCGCAGCGACGCCCGCCGCGCGCTGGTGAACGGTGACGCGACGCGCCGCTTCGGTCGCGTGCACCTCTTGGCGCCGCCGCTCCATCTCCAAGCGAATGGCGTGCGCGTGACGCCGCGCCATGTCGGCCGGATCATCGCCGGACACGTTGCCCAGCGTGTCCTCCATGTCCCGGTTCGTCGCCTCGAGAGCGCGCTCCGTCGTCAACCGAAGCTGCTCCGCTTGCGCCAGATCCCGCAGCACCTCGCGCTCGTGATGCCGACGAAGCCGAATCACGCTCTGAAGGACGTTGTCCACGTTGCTTCCCCCCAAGGTAGCCCACGTCTGACCCATCGGCAGGACTGGGGCGTCCTTCAACCCACTTCGCGACCCGCCGTCGCGCACGGCGCAACGCAGCCGAACTTCTCGGCGTTATTCCTAAACACTTCTCCGTCAAACGCTGTCATCGTCAGCGATCCGCCGCGGGCGGACAAGCCGCTGTGGGCGCCACGGAAATGCCTGTAGACGCGCCGCTGGCGATCCGATGAGCGAGGTGATGTGGATGCTACTGTCGTTTGCTGCGGCCGCTGCTACGCTCGAAGTCGGGCAGGGACAGCTGTATGAGCAGGTCGGCGCCGCCGCGGCCGCCGCACAGGACGGCGATACGATCCTCATCCACCCTGGATATTACGCCGAGGCGCTCGTAATTACGCAGCGCGAGCTGGCGCTGGAGAGCGTCGCGGGCTCGTCGCTCACCGTGCTTCAGCCCCCCGCTGGACGCCGCGCGCTCACCATCTCCGGCGGCGTCATCAGCGTGCGCGGCTTGAGCATCGAGGGCGGCCAAGAGGTCCGCGGCGGCGGAGTCCGCGTCGGCGAACACGCGACGGTCGACCTCAACGACGTCGTGATTCGCGGCAGCTCAGCGACCTGGGGCGGCGGCATCTACGTCTCGCAGTCCTCCCTCACAGCGGCGAACCTCCACATCAGCGGCACCCAAGCCACGCTCAACGGCGCTGGTGTCTACCTCGACTCCGCGAGCTTTAGCGCGACCGACCTCGTGATTCAGGACGCGCTCGGCGATCGCTCGTGGGGGGCCGGGCTCTCGGCGCTCGCGTCCCAGGTCGAGGTGCACGGCGGCGTCATCTCGGGCTGCCACGCGCTGCGCCAAGCCGATGGCTACGGTGGAGGCGGCATCTACGCCGACTCGGGAAGTGAGCTGCTGCTCGAGAGCCTCGTGTTCAGCGACAACGCCGCGCACAGCGGGGGCGCCATTCAGCTGAAGGGCACCTCCCACGCGGTCCTCGTTGACGCGACCTTCGCCGACAACACAGCGCTCGCAGCCGGCGGCGCCATCGACACGACGGTCGCGTCCTCGCTGAGCTGCACGGACTGCAGCTTCACGGGCGGCCTCGCGAGCACGGGCGGCGCCATCGCGGGCTCCCTCCACGCGACGATCGAGCTCACAGCTTCAACCTTCACCAAGAACACAGCGCGCAGCAGCGGCGGCGCGCTCTACGGCGAGCAGGTCGCGACGCTTCGCCTCACCGACGTCGCGCTCGCCGACAACACCGCGGCGCTGGACGGCGGCGCCGCGCGCGTGGTGGGCTCGTCCAACACGGTCGTCACCGGCTCCGCGATCACCGGCAACGCCGCTGGACGCGACGGCGGCGGCTGGCACGAGTCCTATGGCAAGGCCACCGCGACGTTCACGCGCTCGGTCTTCACCGAGAACGAAGCGAGCGGCAGCGGCGGCGCGTTCATGGCCGTGAACAACGACAGCCTTCAGGTCGTAAACTGCACCTTGCTCGGGAACAGCGCGGGCGACGGCGCCCACATCGGCCTGGAGGCCACGCCGACGACCCTCGTCAACGACCTGCTCGCGTTCTCCGCGGGGACAGGCGAAGCGCTCGCGGTCGACGCGACCTCGACCGTCGCGCGCAGCTACCTGGCGCTCTGGGGCAACGCCGGCGGCGACTGGGGCCCCGAGTGGCTTAGCGCCTCGCCCTGCATCGGGTGCTTGAGCGTCGACCCGCTGTTGGTCGCGTGGAGCGATGACGGCGACCCCGCCAACGACGACCTGCACCCGTCACGCCCATCGCCGCTCATCGACGCGGGCATGCCCTCCACGAGCGACCCCGACGGCACGATCGCCGACATCGGCGCGTTCTGGTCCCGCCCGCCGAGCCCGTGGGACGACCGGCCCATCGATCCCACCTGGCCGGACGACCCGGTCGGCCCCGACAACCCCCCCGCGGTCGACCCGAACAAGCCCGACTGGCCCGAGCTCGGGCCGCACCAGCCGATCGACACGACCCCACCGCGCGACTTCGCGGGGGGCGGCTGCATGGGCGGCGGGCGAGCGTCGCTGCTCATCGCGCCGCTGCTCATGCTGCTGAGACGCCGTCGGGGCCTCGCTCTCTTCGCCCTCCCAGGCGTCGCGGCGGCGGGCACGCCGGACGTCGCCGGGCTGCATCTGGTGGGGGGCGTGGGCGAGGTCGCCGACTACCCGAACCTCGTCGGCACGGACACCCCGCCGCCGGGCTTCGCGCTCGGGGTCGCGGGGGAGTACGGCGCCACGCCGCTCGCGGAGCGCACCGAGACCGGCCGGGTCCCCGTCATCCACAACGTCGCGATGGGCACCTTGATCGCGTCGGGCACGGCGCTGCACGCGCTGCGCTTGGAGGCCGCCCTCCCGGTCTATGGCGTGTCGCGGTCGCGCAGCGGCTATGTGGGCGGCACCGGCGACATGCGCCTCGGTGTGGAGGCCGCGCTTCGGCCCGATCACGGCCTTCGCCCTGGCTTGGCGATCGCTGGCAACGTGTGGCTCCCCACCGGCGCCCAAGACGCCGCCCTCGGCCACAAAGACGCAGCGGCCTCCCTCCTCGTCGCCGTCGGCCACGAGGGCCCGCACCTCGGCTGGACCGTCAACGCCGGCGCTCGCGTCGCCCCCGGCGTGGAGATGCGCAACCTGCGCGAGGGCCCCGGGCCGCTGCTCGGGCTCGGCGGACGCTGGAGCCCCACCGAGGACCTCTCCCTCACGGCCGAGCTCTCGGTCGAGGGCGGGCACGGCTGGGAGCAGTGGCCGCTCACCGCGCGCGGCACCGCGCGGCACCTCTCGGACGCGGGCCGCTGGTGGGGGGTTGGTGTCGGCGCTGGCCTCAACGAGGCCGTCGGCACCTCGCTCTGGTCGGCCCAGCTCGTCTGGGGCGCGGGCTCGCGGCGCCCCGTCGTGCACGCGCCGCTCGCGCCGCCAGACGACCCTCCCGCGCCGCTGGAGGTGGTCGAGGTGATGCCCGCCGAGGAGGCCGCGCTCGCGGCGCTGGTGGACAACCGCATCGTGTTGCGAGAGAACCTGTTCTTCCGAGAAGGCCGCCACGAGCTCCTCCCCGTCAGCGTCCCCACCCTGGAGGCCATCCAGGAGGTGCTCGTCGACCACGAAGAGGTGGAGTACCTGCTCATTCAAGGCCACACGAACACCAACGGCGGCGCCGACGTGAACCTCAGGCTCTCGCAGGCGCGCGCCGAGGTCGTGCTGGAGTGGCTCGTCGCCAACGGCATCGATCGTCGCAGGCTGATCGCCAAGGGCTACGGCTTCGAGGAGCCGCTCGTGCCGCGCGACCACCCCGACGCCGAGCGCCTCAACCGCCGCGTGGAGTTCCTAGTCGTGCGCCCCGACGAGGTCCCCGAGGACGTGCGCTTGCCCGACGAGGCCGAGCTCCCGACCCGGTGACCGGAGCCGCCTAGCGAAGCCCCTGCAGGCGCGGGTCCGCTGGGCCTGCGACCTTCTGCACGACGACGCCGTGCGCTTCGAGGTAGTCGAGGCCGTTCTCGCCCGCGTAGCCGCCCGCGACGACGAGCACCCTCGCGATGCCCGCGTGGTGAATCAGCTTGGCGCACATCGCGCAGGGCTCCCCCGTGACGATGAGCCACGCCCCCCGGCAGGCGACGCCGTTCGCTGCGGCGTTGCAGATCACGTTCGCCTCGGCGTGGTGGCAGCCCACCTCCATGCGCGTCCCCGACGGTACGTTCATGGTGTCGCGCAAGCAGACCTCGCCGCCGCACAAGCGTCCACCGCCGCGCGGCCCGCCGTTGTAGCCGTCCATCAAGATGACGTTCCGATCGGGGTCGACGAGGAGCGCCCCGAACTTACGCCGCGAACAGTTGCTCGCGTTGGCCAAGCTCAAGCACTGCTCGATGCGAATACGGATGTGTTTCTCGTTCAAGGTTGACCTCCGGCGAGCGCGCGAAGCGCCCCAGAGCAGGGTATACAGTGCCCCATGCGCACGCCAAGCCTCGCCCTGATCCTGCTCGCCGCCTGCAACGGTGGGCTCATCGACACTGTGGTGGACTCCGGTTCGTCCACGGAGCCCACGGACCCCGGCACGACCACCGACACGGGCTCGGACACGGGCTCGGACACGGCCACCCAGCCGCCCCCCTGCGACGTGCCCGGCTGCGAGCGCTGTCTTGACGCAGGGTTCTGGGCGATCAGCGAGCAGCAGAGCACGCCAGACGGCCTGCGCGCCGCGCTCCGCCAGGCGATGACCGGCTTCAACAGCTGCGACTACGCCACCACGACCAAGTACATGTTCTTGACCTTGGACAACGTGAACCACGAGGTCGAGTGCATCTACACCGGGCGAAAGACCACCGTCACCACGCAGAAGCCCGACCCCAACACGGACATGAACACCGAGCACACCTGGCCCCAAAGCGAAGGCGCCGACTCGATCCCCGCGAAGTGCGACCTGCACCACCTGCGCCCCTCGGACTCCGAGGCGAACGGCAAGCGCGCCAACTACCCCTTCGGCTTGGTCGTGGGCACGCCGACGTGGTCCGCCGGTGGGTCGCGCCTCGGCGACAACAGCGCTGGCGACGTCGTGTTCGAGCCACGGCCGGAGAGGCGCGGCGACATCGCCCGCGGCATGCTCTACTTCGCGCTCGAGTACAACTTCCAGCTCAGCAGCTCCGAGCTCTCGATGTACCGCTCGTGGAGTCACGCAGATCCCGTCGACGACGCCGAGTACAAGCGCACCATGGACATCCGCGCGTGGCAGCACCACGCGAACCCCTTCGTCGCCTGCCCTGACATGGTCGATCGCGCGTGGTGATCGCGCTCCTCGCTCAAGCCGCCGTCGCGGGCACCTTGGTGACCTCGGTCGCCGCGGGCCACGAGGGCACCGTGCTGCAGCCCTGGGCGGGCGTGGACCTCGCGTGGCGCCCCACGGGCGACGCGCCGCTCCAGCCGCTGCTGCGCCTCACCGCCGGCGCTGGCGCTGGCCCAGCCCCCACCGTCATCGCGGACGTTGGCTTCCTGGTGCGGGTGCCCGAGGACGAGGCGATCGTGCGCGCTGGCGTGATCGCGCGGGCGATCGTCGACCGCGACGCCCTCTCCTACCCCATCGAATTCGGCGGACGCGACCCCAAGATCGGCCTAATTCCAATAGTTCTAGGACAGGTCGAGTTCGAGTGGGATCGCAAGGTGGACTTCGGCGTCGGCGCCCAGCTTGGCGCAGGACCGCGCCCCACCGACGTGTTGTGCACGAACGGCGCCTCTCCCGCGGACTGCTTGCGCTGGGTCAACGGCTTTCACGGCGGTTTTTTGGGATGGTTCAGGCTCCGTCAAGGCCTGTCCGTCGACGTCGTCGCGGGGATCGACCCGCGCGTCGCCGTGGGCTGGGCGTGGTAGCAGGTTAGCCCCGCGCGCGATGTCCACCGCTTGCCTCTGTCTCCTCGCGAAGCCCCCGCTGGCGGGCCACAGCAAGACCCGCCTCGCCGCGGGCCTCGGAGAGCTGCGCGCGCTTGAGCTCGCGACCGCCTTCCTCGTCGACACCTGGGACGCGCTTGGCTCGCTCCCCGGCGTCGATCGCGCCATCGCCACCACGGGCGGCGGCGAGCTGCCCTTCGCGGCTGCGCCCTGGACCCAAGCCGACGGCGACCTCGGCGCGCGCATGGAGCACACGCTCCGCCAGGGCCTCGCACACCACGACGTCGCCATCGCCGTCGGCGCGGACTCGCCCGGCTTGCCACGCCACCTGTACCTCGACGCGGTCGCCGCCCTCGAGGACGCGGACGCCGTGCTCGGCCCCGCGCTCGACGGCGGCTTCTACTTGATCGGGCTGCGCGCTTGCCCACCCGGGCTCCTCGCCGATCTGCCCTGGAGCAGCCCCCACACCTTCACCGCTACCCGCGATCGGCTCGCTCAGCGCGGCCTGCGCGTCGCCCTGCTACCCGAGTGGTGGGACGTCGACGAGCCCCAGGATCTCCTGCGGCTCACCCAGCACCTTCGAACCTCCCCAGCCTTGGCGCCTGCGACCTCTCGCGCGCTAGGGCTCACGCCCGCCTCCTCGGAGTCCGCAATGCCTCGCCTGTCCCAGCGCGTCCTCAGCCTACAAGAGAGCGCCATTCGCAAGCTCGACGCCGTCGTGCGCGCGCAGCAGGGCGTGTCCTTTCACCGGCTCAACATCGGGCAGCCGGACATCGCGACCCCCGAGCCCCTGCTCGACGTGATTCAGAGCTGGCGCCCCAAGGTGATCGCCTACGGCCCCGCTTCCGGCACGCCGAGCTGCCGCGATGCAGCAGCCGCCTACCACTCAGCGTGGGCGCCGTCACTGACGGGCGAGCACGTCGCGGTCACAGCCGGAGGCAGCGAGGCCCTGCTCTTCGCCTTCTGCGCCATCTGCGATCCCGGCGACGACGTGCTCGTGCCGGAGCCCTACTACACGAACTACAACGGCTTCGCGACGGTGGCAGGCTGCCTCGTCCGCCCCGTGCCCACCCGCTTGGAGGACGGCTTCGCGCTGCCCTCGAACGACCAGCTCGACGCCCTCGTCGGCCCACGCACCCGCGCGCTCGTGTTCGCGAACCCGGGCAACCCCACCGGCGTCGTCTACCCGCGCGCTGAGCTGGAGCGCGTCGTGAACTGGGCCGCGAGCCGCGACCTGTTCATCATCGCGGACGAGGTCTACCGCCGCATCTGGTTCGACGAACCTCCGACCTCAGCCTTGGAGTTCGACAGCGTCGCGCAGCACGTCGTCGTCGTCGACTCCATGTCCAAGACGTACTCGGCCTGCGGCCTGCGCGTGGGCTTCTTTATCAGCCGCAACCTGCAGCTCATGGAGAAGATCGAGCGCTTGGGCCAAGCGCGCTTGGGCGTACAACCGCTGTCTCAGGACGTCGCCGTCGCGGCGCTTCAGCTCCCAGCGTCCTACTACGAGGAGCTGCGCCTGACGTGGAAGGGCCGCGTTCACGCCATGATGGGCGAGCTCGCCAAGTTGCCGAACGTCACCGCCGCGACACCGCACGGCGCCTTCTACACCATGGTCGGACTGCCCGTCGACGACACCGAGGCCTTCGCGCGCTTCCTCGTCACCGACTTCCGCCACGAGGGCGAGAGCCTGGTGGTCGCGCCGGGCGGTGGCTTCTACTCCAACCCCGCGCTCGGCCGAAACCAGGTGCGCTTGGCAGCCGTCGCCGACCCCGCTCATCTTCAGCGGGCCATCACCCTGCTGGGCTTAGGACTCGAAGCGTGGGCGGCGGGCCCCCCCAGCGCATGATAATGTGAGCGTCCCCAAGGAAGCCGCTCCGCCGTGTCTCACGCCCACACTACACTGCCGCCCGAGCGGCTCGCCAAGAAGTCCGGGGATGTCTACGTCTTGCTGGTAACGCGCGGTGAACAGATCGGAGCCCGCTTCGACCTGCACGATCGCGCCATCATCGGGCGCGACACCTCCTGCGCCATTCGGCTCCCGGAGTCGGGCGTGTCACGCCGCCACGTCGAGATCCGCGCGCTCGAGCACGGCGGGCACCAGCTGCGCGACCTCGGCAGCATGAACGGGGTGCGCGTCAACGGAGCGCCTGTCGCGAGCGCGGTGCTTCACTCCGGCGACCGAGTCGAGCTCGGTCAAAGCGTCGAGCTCCACTACCTGCTGCGCGACCAACACGAGCGCGAGCGCGAGCGCGACGCGCGCCTCAAGATCCTCGGTCAGCTCGCCGGCAGCGTCGCCCACGACCTCAACAACCTCCTCTCCGTCCTCAAGACCAACTTGGGGGTCATGGAGGCGGTCCAGTTCGACTCCGAGACCGCCGCCCAGTGCGCGTCCGATATGGACGCCGCCATTCAACAAGGCGCGGAGCTCGTCACCTCGTTGCTCCTCTTCGCGTCCCAAAAAGAAGCCCCGCATGAGCCCGTCGATCTCAGCCGCTTGGTGGGCGAGGCGATCCGCTTGGTCCGGCACCGCCTGCCCGCTCAGATCGCGCTGCAGCTCACCATCGAGCCGGACGTGGCGCTCATGGGCAACAGCGCGCGGCTGCTCCAGGTTCCACACAACCTGATGCTCAACGCCGTCGACGCCATGCCGGGTGGCGGCCACCTCGACGTGACGCTGAGCACCGTGGTGGTGACCTACGACTCGCCGCTCAGCGCGCGCCTCGTCCCTGGGCGCTGGGCCTGCCTGACCATCAGCGACGACGGCCGGGGCATGGACGCGCAGACCATGGAGCGCATCTTCGAGCCCTACTTCACCACGCGCTCCCAGGGCTCAGGCGTCGGCCTCGCCACGGTGTACGGCGTAATTCACGAGCACGCGGGCACGATCATGGTCTCGTCAGCGGTCGGCGTCGGCACCACGTTCAAGGTCTACCTGCCGGTGGAGACGGCTGGCGACGCCGACGATCTCGAAGACTCCACGCAGCACGTGGCGGTGGACTTGTTCCAGCGCGTGCGCTGACGGCCCTTGCCCCAAGACCACCTGTCCGTGGGTCTCTTTGTACGGCAAGCCGCGCGGCTAGGAGCAGCGGGGCGCCGCGCTCATCACAGCAGGCGCGCGCCTCGGCGAGGCAGCCCGCCGTCGATCATCCCGTCCACGAGCGCCTTGATCTCAGGCCCGCTGAGGTCCTTCGCCAGGGTCTCGAGGACCTCCTTCGGCAAGACCGCGCCGAGCTCCACCTGCTCCTCCAGCGAGGCCACGTCCTCTTCCAGCAGGCGGTACGTCGCGCTCCCGCGCTCCAGCGCCAACTTCTCCGCCAGCCGGCGCTCGACGGGCTCGCCCAGCTGCACCACCGCCTGGTGCGCGAGGGCTGCTCAGATTGGGAGCGACGACACGCCTACACCGGCGTCGCGGGCACGCGCTCCCACTCCTTGCGGTACAGCCAGGCCGGGATGTAGGGAGACTCCACCGTCACCGCCATGCCCGCGTCGTGGGCGAGCGCGCACAGCCCGAGCTGCGACCACCCCACGTAGCCCTCGGGGCTCCGCAAGAGCAGGTCCGTCTGGCTGTACCACTTGCGCTGCCCC
>Ga0210044_10002118_pt1 | contig 29872 bp, 29 predicted proteins | sample CryGey13umfilter_2_FD_183959 | JGI IMG/M metagenome (GOLD analysis project Ga0210044, IMG submission 183959) | Groundwater microbial communities from aquifer in Utah, USA - Crystal Geyser 4/9/14 3 um filter (SPAdes) (version 2) | ecosystem: Environmental > Aquatic > Deep subsurface >... | reverse complement strand
GATAGCCCAGCACCGAGCCCAGCCCCAGCCGCTTGAACGCCGCTACGGCGGCGACCGTCGATCCCAGATAGATCGCGGCGTTCAGAAGGATCGGGTCGGGACCGAGAGCCATGCGCGCACCTCCGCGCCCAGCATCGCGCGCCGCAGCGCGCGGCGCAACGCGGCGCGGCGGAACGTGTCAACGATTTTGAGACATTGGGTTTTTGAGTTTAGGCTTGGGCTGGCTCCGTTTTCTTGGGCGGGTTGATCCAGACAGCAGTAGGGATTTGGGGTGGTTTGGGATGCTGGCGGACGAACCTCTCTGGGGTGCTGAGGAACGCGGCGTCGAGCGCGGTCTGGCGGGCGGCGTGAATTGCTTCGGCCTGTCCGAAGTGGATCTGGTCGGGTGTCATCAGTCCGATGCCTGCATGCAGATCGCGGCGGCCCTATGAAAGCAAAAGCGACGGCTCTGATGCTCGCCGATCTCGGCGTGGTCAAGTCGCACAGCAGGCCGCACACGTCGAACGTGCACATCACGCACGAAAGACCGAACTATCGCAGCGAAGGATAGCCCTGTCGCCGCTTCCGCCGGGCGGCGGCGGCTGAGCGCGGCTCGCCGCGCCGCTGTTGTCGAACCGCCCGCCCGGCTGGCCCGGCCGTGGCGGCGACCCAGAAGCTGACGACCGCGCCGCCAGAGCAGCCGCGATATCATCCGCGTCGCGCCGCCAACGGCCGCCCCGCCAGGCCTGAGTGGCGCGCGGGGGGGCGGGGCCGGAGGGCCGCCCGCGCTCAGCCGCAGATCGCCTTCAGCGCCCGCCATGACGCCTCGGGCAGGGCCGGGGCGCCATCCGCCGCCAGCGCCGCCATGGTGTGCGCCACCGTCGCCGCCACCGCCTCCGGCGGCGCCAGCGTGGGCGCGCGCAGGGCGGCCACGGCGGCCCCGGTCAACCCCGCGCCGCGCAGATCGCCGGTCAGCGCCAGCCGCAGGCCCATCAGCCCGGCGTCGCGCAGCGCGGCGGCGGTGGGGGAGCGCAGCGCCGCCTGCGCCAGCGCCGCCGCCGCCGCGCGCAACAGCGCGTCCTCGCTTTCGGCGGCGTCCAGCGTCGCGGCGAACAGCACCACCCGGCCGCCCGGCGCCGCAAGCGCATGAACTTCCGGCGCGGGCGCAGCCAGCGCCGCGACGCGCAGCACCACCGGCCCGCCGCCCTGCGCCGCCGACAGCCGCTTGCCGAGCGCGATCAGCGCCCGCCGCCCGGCGACCGTGTCGCAGGCGGCGTCGCCCGCGAAGCGCGCGATGGCGGTGTCGCCCAGCGCGGCGCGCGCGTCGGGCGGGGTCTGCTCCGCCAGCGCGTCGATCAGGCGCGGCGTCGCCAGCCACAGCGCGAAAAGCGCCAGCGCCGCCGCCGCCAGCGCCGCAGCGCGCCGCGCCAGCCGCCGGGCGCGCGCCCGCGCGGCCGAAGGCTGCTTGCGGGCGCCGCCGGGGCGCAGCGCGCGGATCGCCGCGATCATCTCGGCGTCGCTCAGCGCCAGCCGCTCCGGCGCGTCGGCGTCGGGGGCCAGCGTCAGCGGCGCGGCGCCCGGCGTCTCGACCAGCGACCCCAGCGGCCAGTGCGCCAGCGGCGTGTCGTCAAAGCGCAGGATGGTCAGCGAGGCGTCGCCAAAGCTGACCAGCACCTCGACCGGCTCACGCTCGGGCCGTTCGGCGTACCAGCCGACGGCTTCGAGCAAGTCATAGCGCGCCAGAGCCGTCATCGCCTGCCATCGACCTTTCTAGCCGTCGTCCCGCCAGGGCGTTCACCCCCGCTTCTTGCATATCACGCGGTGGGCAAACGGTAACCCATCGTCTCAAGCCGCTGGCGCAGCGCCAGTTTCGACAGCTTGCCGGTGGCGGTGTGCGGCAGCTCCGCCATGAACACCACGTCGTCGGGAACCTGCCATTTCGCGAACCGCGCCGCCATGTGCGCCAACAGCGCCTCGCGCGCCAGCGTCGCGCCGGGCGCAGCCGCCACCACCAGCACCGGGCGCTCACCCCATGTCGGATGCGCCACGCCCACCGCCGCCGCCTCCGCCACGCCGGGGCAGGCGACGGCGGCGTTCTCCAGGTCGATCGAACTGATCCACTCGCCGCCCGACTTGATCACGTCCTTGGTGCGATCGACGATGCGCACATAGCCGAGGGCGTCCATGGTCGCCACGTCGCCGGTGTCGAACCAGCCGTCGGCGTCCGCCGCGTCCGTCTGCGCGCCCAGATAGCGCCGCACCACGCCGGGGCCGCGCACCACCAGCCGCCCGCGGCTTTCGCCGTCCCACGCCACCGGCGCGCCCGCGTCGTCGCGCAGGTCGAGATCGACGGTGAACGGCGGGTGGCCGACCTTCAGTTGCACCGCCATGCGCTCGGCCTCGGGCAGGGCGGCGACCTCGGGCTTGAGCGAGCAGAAAGACCCCAGCGGCGATGTCTCGGTCATCCCCCAGGCGTGCAGCACGGTCACGCCATAGTCGCGCTGGAACGCCTCGATCACCGCTTGCGGGCAGGCCGATCCGCCGATCACCACCCGCTTGAGCGTGCTGAGGCCAAGGCCCTCGCGCCGCATGTGGTCGAGCAGCGCCAGCCACACGGTCGGCACGGCGGCGGTGATGGTGACGCCGCGCTCCAGCATCGCGTGCAGCGCGGGCGCGCTCAGGTCGCGCCCCGGCATGACCATCCCTGCGCCCGCCATCGGGGCGGAGAATGCGGCGGACCAGCCGTTGGCGTGAAACAGCGGCACCACCGGCATCAGCATGTCGCGCGAGGACAGCGCCAGCATGTCGGGCTGGATCATCGCCATGGCGTGCAGCACGTTGGAGCGGTGGGAATAGACCACGCCCTTGGGGTTTCCCGTGGTGCCGGAGGTGTAGCATATCCCGCAGGCGTCGTTCTCGTCGCCTTGCGTCCACGCCCCGTCGCCGTCGGCGGGCAGATCCTCCCACGCCAGCGCGTCGAACGCGGTCTGCGGCATGTGCGCGGCGTCGGTCAGGCACAGGAAGCGCTCCACCGTGGTCAGGCGCGGCGCGATGGCGGCGATCACCGGCGCGAGGTCGGGGTCGAAGGCGAGAAAGCGGTCGCCGGCGTGGTTGACGATATAGACAAGCTGATCGGCGAACAGGCGCGGGTTCAGCGAATGCGCGACCCCGCCGGCGCCGGGCGCGCCATACCACAGCTCAAGGTGGCGCGCGGTGTTCCACGCCATCACCCCGACGCGGTCGCCGGGCCGCAGCCCCAGCCGCTGAAGCCGCTGCACAGCCTTCAGCGCGCCATGGCGCACGGCGGCCCAGTCGGTCTCAATGAGCGGCCCCTCGGCCGTGGCCGAGACGATGCGGCGCCGCCCATGATAGCGCGCGGCGTGGTCGATGATGCGCGAGACGCGCAGCGGCCAGTCCTGCATCAACCCCAGCATCGCCAAGCCTCCTCCCATGCGCCCCCGCCTTTTTCTGGCGGGATGTCGCGCCAAGGGTCGCCGCATGGCGCGCGCGATGCAAGGCCCGCGCGAGAGGGCGCAGTCCTCAGCGCGCGTCGCGCCTGGCCTGCGCGTTGCGCACGAACTGGCTGACGCGGCCCGCCTCGCGCGCGCTGCCGATGCGGCGGATTCGGGTGTTGGCGACGGCGCGCATCCCGGCGTGCGCGGTGCGGGTGTTGAGGCTCTCGTGTGGCCATTCCACGCCCTGCGCCATCATCAGCGCGCGCTGCTGGTTGGCGATCAGCGTCATGCGCGCCCGCATCTTGCCCCGGCGCGCGTGTTCGACGTTGAGCCGCCGCATCGCCGCCGCCAGCGCCTCGACCTTGCGGCTTGAGCCGGCGTCCGCCCGCGCGACCTCGGCGCCGCGCGGCGCCGCCTTGCCGCGCATCTCGCGGCGCTTCTGGTGCGCGAGGGATCTGGCGCGGTCGCGCCGCGTGCGGATCAGCGCCTTGAGTTGCGCCAGGTCGGCGTCGTCGAGCGTCTGCACCGCGGGATGGTGCGAGCGCGCGACCAGATCACGCTCCTCCGCGTCGAGCGCGCGGGCCTCCTCCTTGCGGGTCATCGCCATGGTTCGCCTCCCTTGAGATGGAGAGCGAGCCTAGCGGGCGCGCGCAGGCGGCGCAAACCGGCGCTTGGCCGCTTCAGCGCGCGGTGAGCAGTCGCTTCAGCGTTCGGTGAACTTGACCTCGATGCGGCGGTTGCGCGCGTAGGCGGCCTCCGACGTTCCGGCGTCCACCGGCTGGAACGGGCCGAAGCCGGTGGGGGCGAGGCGCTCGGGCGGCAGGCCCTCGACCTCGATCAGGTAGGAGGCGACGGCCAGCGCGCGCTCCTGGCTCAGCCGCCAGTTGACCGCGACCGGGCCGCGCGCGTCGGTGTGGCCGTCGATGCGCAGGATCCAGTCGATACCCTCCGGTATCTCAGGGCGCACCTCGCGGATCGCGGCGGCCAGCCGCGAGAGGTTGGCGCGGCCCTCAAAGCCCAGCGCGGCGGAGCCGGTGTCGAACAGCACTTCGGACTGGAACACGAAGCGGTCGCCGACCACCCGCACGTCGTCGCGCCCGCCGAGGATCTCGCGCATCCGGCCGAAGAACTCCGAGCGATAGGATGCGAGATCGCGATTTTCCTCGCGCAGCCGCTCCGCCTCGCGCCGCTGCAGCGCCGCCTCGCGCGCCAGCGCGGCGTTCAGCCGCTCGCCCAGCGCCGCGATCTGCACCTCCGCCTCCGCATCCGCCGCCTCCGCCTGCGTCAGCGACGCCTGCAGCGCGCCGAGTTGCTCGCGCAGCGCGCGGGTCTGGGCGTTGAGCGCGGCCAGTTCGCGCGCCTGATCGACCGTGGTCGCCTGCGTCTCGCCCAGCCGCGCGCGGGCGACGGCCAGCAGCGCGCGCTCGCGCTCCGCCGCGCTCAGCGCCTGGTCGCGCTCCAGCGTCAGGTCGCGACGGGCGGCTTCGGCGGCGGCGAGTTTGGTGAGCGTGTCCTCGGCGCGGCGGCGCTCCTCGTCGAGGATCAGGCTCATCGCCGACAATTCGGAGGTCGCGTCGCTCAGCCGCTGGCGCAGCGCCTCGGCGGCGGCGGCCTCCAGCAGGCGGGCCTGCTCGGCGGCGTCGAGCGTGTCGCGCGCGACCGCCGCCGCCCCTTCGGCCTGCGCCTTCTCCGCGCGAAGCTGCTCGGCGAGCGCGGCCATCGCGTCGGCGCGGGCGGCGGCCAGCCGCGCCGCCTCGGCCTCGGCGCTGATCTCGCTGCGCAAGGTGGCAAGCGTCAGCCGCAGCGCCTCAGCCTCGGAGACGCTGCGGGTCTGCGCCGCCTCCAGCGCGCTCAGCCGCATGCGCGCCGCCGTCAGATCGCGCGCCGCCTGCGCCGCGTCGCCCTCCGCCGCCGCCTGCGCGCCCTGCGCCGCGTCGCGTTCGCCGATCAGCGCGGCGATGCGCGCCTCGAATTCGGTGACGCGCGCGCTCAGCGCGTCGCGCTCGGCCCCCAGCGCCTGCGCCAGCGCGTCGAGCCGCGCGGTCTCGGCGCGGCCCTCGGTCAGCGTCGCGGACAGCCGCGCGACCTCGCCCTCCAGATCCTCGGCGCGCGACTGCTCCATCGCCAGCACGTTGGACAGTTGCGCAAGCTGGGTGGTCAGCGCGCTCAGCCGCGACTGCGCGCCCGACAGGCTTTCGCGCAGGGTGAACTGCACGATCATGAAGATGGTCAGCACGAACATGACCACCAGCAACAGCGCGGTCATCGCATCGACGAAGCCCGGCCACGCCATCGCCATGGCGCGCCCTTCGTTGCGGCGGGCCAGCGCCATGGCTTAAGCCTCGTCGCGCTGGGATAGCTGCGCCACAGCGCGCGCCAGCGTGGCGAGTTCGGCGCGCAGCTCCGCCACCGCGTCCTGCCGCCCGGCGGCGCTCTCCTCAAGCAGCGCCATCAGGTGGCGGTCGATGCTGCGCAGACGGCTGCGCACCTCCAGATCGTCGAAGCCGTCGCCGTCGGCCTGCGGCTTCTCCAGCCGCGCGGCGATGGTCTCCAGCAGCGCCACCACGCGCCCGTCGCCCGCCGCCGCCTCGCGCTCCGACAGCGCGCCGGTCAGCCGCGAGACGCTGTCGGTCAGCGCCGCCAGCCGGTCGTCGAACGCAGCGCGCCGCCCGTCGGCGCCTTGCGCCAGCGCGGTGAGCGCCTCGATCTGCGCGGCGTTCTGCTCCACCAGCGTCGTCGCCAGCCCGCTCTCGCCGCCCTCGCCACCATACGAGATGCGGGTGATCGAGCTCAGCCATTCCTCCAGCTCGCGGAAAAAGCGGTTCTGCGCATGGCCGACGAACAGCTCCAAAAGCCCGATCACCAGCGACCCCGCCAGCCCCAGCAGCGACGACGAGAACGCCGTGCCCATGCCGCCAAGCTGGCTTTCAAGCCCGGTCATCAGCCGGTCGAACACGCCCGAGGCGCCGCCGTCGGCGTCGGGGGCCAGGCTGCGGATGGTGTCCACCACCGCCGGCACCGTGGTTGACAGGCCCCAGAACGTGCCGAGCAGTCCGAGAAAGATCAGCAGGTTGCCCAGATAGCGCAGCACGTCGCGCGCCTCATCCAGCCGTGTCGCCACCGAGTCGAGGATCGAGCGCGTCGAGGTGGCGCTCAGCGCCAGCCGTGCGCCGCGCTCGCGCAGCAGCGCCGAGACCGAGGCCATCAGGCGCGGCGGCGCGGCGAATTCGTGGCCCGCGCGGTCGGCGGCGAAGCCCTCGATCCAGCTTACCGAGGCGGTCAGCCGCAGCACGGCGGCGAAGCAGGCCACCACGCCGATCACGAACACGCCGAAGATAAGGCCGTTGAGGTAGGGGCTGGAGCGCACCACGCCCAGGATCGGCTCGCGCAGCAGCCAGCCCACCGCCGCCACCGCCGCCAGCGCGCCCAGCATCAGCACGATGTGGCGCACGGGTTGCGAAAACTCCACCGCCCGGTCCCGTCGCATCACCATCGGCCGTTCTCCGCGCTTGCCGCCCGCGCCGACATTATGCGCTGCGGCGCGCTCATGCGAGGGGTTCAGGCGCCGTGCTGCGCGGCGCGCAAAGCCGCGTGCAGCGTCTCGCTGATGTCGGCGTTGGCGGCCATCATCTGGCCGGTGAACAGCGGGTCGCTGTCGGCGCTGTCGAGATCGCGCAGGATGCCGCCGGCCTCGCGCACCATCAGCGCGCCGGCCGCCATGTCCCACAGCTTCAGCCCGCGCTCCCAGCAGCCGTCGAAGCGCCCGGCGGCGACATAGGCCAGGTCCAGCGCCGCCGCCCCGTTGCGGCGCAGGCCCGCCACCATCGGCGCGACCTGCGCGGTCTCGCGCAGCCAGGCGGGCAGGTATTTCGAGCCGGAGCACGGCGCCCCGCAGCCGATCACGCACATCGCCATGTCGCGCCGCCCGGAGACGCGCAGGCGGCGGTCGTTGAGCCACGCGCCGCCGCCCTTTTCCGCCGTGAACATCTCGTCCTTGATCGGGTCATAGACCACGCCCGCGATCATCTCGCCCTTGCGCTCCAGCCCGATCGAGATCGCCCAGTGCGGCATGCCGTGCAGGAAGTTGGTGGTGCCGTCGAGCGGATCGACGATCCAGCGGTGCATCCCGTCGATGCTGTCGGCGGCGCCGCTCTCCTCGCCCAGCCAGCCATAGGCGGGGCGGGCGTGCATGAGGTCGGCGCGGATGGTCTCCTCGGCCTTGCGGTCGGCGTTGGAGACGAAATCGCCCGCGCCCTTGAGCGAGACCTGAAGGTTCTCGACCTCGCCGAAATCGCGCACCAGCCGCCGGGCGGCCTTGCGCGCGGCGTTGATCATCACGGTGAGGTTGGGCGAGGCCATGGCCATCGGGGCGTTCTCCGGCGTCGGGGGTCAGGCGCGCTCGACGTATTCGAAGGTCTCGGTGTTGACGATGATGCGCTCGCCGGTTCCCACGAACGGCGGCACCATCACCCGCACGCCGTTGTCGAGCACGGCGGGCTTGAAGCTGTTGGCGGCGGTCTGGCCCTTCACCACCGGCTCGGTCTCGACGATCTCGCAGGTCACCTTGTCGGGCAGCGCCATGCTGAGCGCCTCTTCCTCGAAGTATTCCACCTGCACCGTCATCCCGTCCTGCAGGAACGGCCGCCGGTCGCCCAGGATGTCGGCCGGCAGCTCGATCTGCTCGAACGTCTCGCTGTCCATGAACACCAGCATCCCGTCGTTTTCATACAGGAACTGCTGATCCTTCTGTTCGAGCCGAACCTGCTCCACCTTGTCGGCGGAGCGGAAACGCTCGTTAAGCTTGCGGCCGTCGCGGATGTTCTTCAGCTCGACCTGCGCAAAGGCGCCGCCCTTGCCGGGCATGACATGCGCGGTCTTGACCGCGATCCACAGCCCGCCATCGTGCGCGATGATGTTGCCGGGACGGATTTCGTTGCCGTTGATCTTGGCCATGGGGATTTTCCGGTTCTGACAAAGAGCATGGGCGCGCAGGCCCGTCGGCGGCAGGCTATAGCGAGGCGCGGGCGGGCGGGCAAGCGGGGGGCTACCGCTGCGCCTGCGCGATCCCCTCCAGCGCCGGGCACGCGGCGCGCTCCGGCGCGCAACCCTCAACCAGCGCGCGCAACTGGCGCTCCAGCGCCTGCATCTGCGCGATGCGGGCGCGCAGCGCGGCGAGCCGGGTCTGCGCCAGGGCGGCGACCTCGGGGCAGGGGGCGGCGTCGCTCAGCGCCGCCGCCTCGCGCAGGGAGAAGCCGAAGGCGCGGCACCCCTTGATCAGCCGCAGCCGCGCCACCGCCGCGTCGTTATAGAGGCGCCGCCCGGCGACGGTGCGCGGGGCGGGCGGCGTGACGCCGGTGCGCTCGTAGAAGCGGATCGTCTCCACGCCGACGCCGCTCAGCCGCGACGCCTCGCCGATGCTCATCATCGCCCGCACTCCCGCGAAAAACCGCTTGCTCCTGTAGCAGCTACAGGATGCAGCCTCATGCCGCGCCGCGCAATGGCGGCGAACTGGACGGGAGGGCGCCATGGCGGCGGATCCGTTGCTGAAGCTTGGCGTGGCCGGGGCGGGCGTGACGGCGCTGTGCTGCTTCACGCCGGTGCTCGTGATCGCGCTGGGAGCGGCGGGGATGGGGGCGGCGATCGTATGGCTTGACCTCATCCTGTTGCCAATGCTTGGATTTTTCCTCCTGCTGACGGGGTATGCGCTATGGCGCCGACGCAAAAGCCTGTGATCCTGCATTCCACGCTGACCTGCCCGCGCTGCGGCGGCGTCTCGGTCGAGACGATGCCCGACGACGCCTGCCAGTGGTTCTACGATTGCCGCCATTGCGGCGCGGTGCTGCGGCCGCTGCCGGGGGATTGCTGCGTGTTCTGCTCCTATGGCGACGTCGCCTGCCCGCCGAAGCAGAGTGGCGGCTGCTGCTGAGGCGCCGCGCGCTCTCGCCGCCTGCGCCAGGGGGCGTCGGCGGCGCCATATTGTTGACTAAAACAATCGGAAATGATCGAATGTCGATGGCGCGCCTCGCCGTCGGTCGCCGCGCCACGGAGACCAGGACATGAGCTTTCACGATCTCTCCCTTGCGCATCCCGCCCTGGCGCGCGACGGCGCTCAGCGTCCGCCGCAGGCCGCGCCCTGCGACCGGGCGCCGGACGCGCCCGAGCGCCCCGCCAGCCCCTGCGGCGACGCCTGCGACGAGCTGCGCTGCCCGATCTGGCGCCTGTGTCGCGGCTGGGGCGGCTGAGCGGCGTCTGCGATCTGGGAGGATGGTTCCCGCTTGCGCCCCGCCAGCCTTGGCGATAGGTCGCGCGCATGACCGCCAAAGCCTCCAGATCGTCAGACCGCAAGCCGCTCGACCCCGGCGCCGTCACTGTCGGCGGCGCGCCGGAGGGCTATGACGCCACGCTGCTGGCCGAGATCGCCGCGCGCGCGAACCGCCCGGTGATCCACATCGCCCGCGACGACCGCCGCGCCGCCGCCATGGCCGAGGCGTTGGGCGTGGTGGCGCGCGGCCTGCCGCTGCTGCGCTATCCGGCGTGGGATTGCCTGCCCTATGACCGCGTGTCGCCTGCGCCCGAGATCGCGGCGCAGCGCATGGCGACGCTGGCGCTGCTGGCCGAGGGCGTGGACGGCCCCGCCGTGCTGCTGACCACGGTCAACGCCGCGATCCAGCGCGCGCCCGCGCGCGGGACGGTGCTGGGCGCCAGCTTCGCCGCCACGGTGGGCCGCAAGGTCGATCTCGACGCGCTGCTGGGGTATCTGGCGCGCATGGGCTATAACCGCGCGCAGGTGGTGGGCGAGCCGGGCGATTTCGCGGTGCGCGGCGGCATCGTGGACATCTTTCCCCCCGGCGCCGCGCTGCCGGTTCGGCTCGATTTGTTCGGCGACATGCTCGACGGCGCGCGGCGCTTTGAGGTCGCCACCCAGCGCACGGTGGAGAAGATCGACGGCGTGGCGCTGGCGCCGGCCTCGGAGGTGATCCTCGACGCCGACAGCATCGCGCGGTTCCGGCAACGCTATCGCGAGACTTTTGGCGCGGCGGGCCTCGACGATGCGCTCTACGCTGCGGTCAGCGCGGGGCGCAAGCATCAGGGCATGGAGCACTGGGCGCCGTTCTTCCATGACCGCATGGAGACGCTGTTCGACTATCTGCCGCACGCCCCGGTGACGATGGACCATCTGGCCGAGGACGCCCGCGACGCGCGGCTGGTGACGATCCGCGACCATTACGACGCGCGCGCCAGCGGTTCGGGCGCCGGGCCGGGGCAACCGGTGTTCAAGCCCTGCGCGCCGGAGATGCTGTATCTCGACGAGGCGGCGTGGGCGGGCGCGCTCGACGGCCGCCCGGTGCGCCGCTTCGACGCCAACCGCCGCCCGCCGGGGCCGGGGATCATCGACGCGGGCGGGCGGATCGGCCGCAGCTTCGCCCCTGAACGCCAGCGCGAGGGCGTCAACCTGTTCGAGGCGCTGGCCGACCATATCGCCGCGCGGCGCCGCGAAGGGCCGGTCGCGCTGGCGTCATGGTCGGAAGGCGCGCGGGAGCGGCTGTCGCATCTGCTGGCCGACCACGGCGTGACCGACGCGAAACCGGCGGACGACTGGGCGGCGGTGCTGAAGGCGAAGGCGGGTGTGCATCTGCTGGTGTGGCCGCTGGAGCAGGGTTTCGAGACCGCGCGCCTGACGGTGATCTCGGAGCAGGACGTGCTGGGCGACCGGCTGGCGCGCGGCGCGCGCAAGCGGCGGGCGGAGAACTTTCTCACCGAGGCGGCCGCGCTGTCGGTGGGCGATCTGGTGGTGCATGTCGAGCACGGCATCGGGCGCTACAAGGGCCTTGTGACCATCGAGGCGGCGGGCGCGCCGCACGAGTGTCTGGCGCTGGAATACGCGGGCGACGCCAAGCTGTATCTGCCGGTCGAGAACATCGAGTTGCTCACCCGCTACGGCGACGGCGCCGAGGCGCAGCTTGACCGGCTGGGCGGCGGCGCCTGGCAGGCGCGCAAAGCCAAGCTCAAGGAACGCCTGCGCGACATCGCCGACAAGCTGATCCGGGTGGCCGCCGAGCGCGCGCTGCGCAGCGCGGAGAGGCTGCTGCCGCCCCCCGGCGCCTGGGACGAATTCTGCGCGAAGTTTCCCTACGAGGAGACCGAGGACCAGCTGGGCGCCATCGCCGACACGCTGGCCGACATGGCGTCGGGCCGCCCGATGGACCGGCTGATCTGCGGCGACGTGGGCTTCGGCAAGACCGAAGTGGCGCTGCGCGCCGCGTTCGTCGCCGCCATGTCGGGCGTGCAGGTGGCGGTGGTGGCGCCGACCACGCTGCTGGCGCGCCAGCACGCCAAGGGTTTTGCCGAGCGGTTCCACGGAACCCCGCTGCGCATCCGCCAGTTGTCGCGCTTTGTCCCGGCGCGCGAGGCGGCGGAGACGAAAAAGGGGCTGACCTCGGGCGACGTGAACATCGTCGTCGGCACCCACGCCCTGCTGGCCAAGGGGATCAGCTTCGCCAACCTCGGCCTGCTGATCATCGACGAGGAGCAGCACTTTGGCGTCCAGCACAAGGAGCGGCTGAAGGCGCTGCGCGCCGATGTGCATGTGCTGACCATGACCGCGACGCCGATCCCGCGCACCCTGCAACTGGCGATGAGCGGCGTGCGGGAACTCTCGATCATCGCCACGCCCCCCGCCGACCGGCTGGCGGTGCGCAGCTATGTCACGCCATGGGACGCGGTGACGGTGCGCGAGGCGCTGCTGCGCGAACGCTATCGCGGCGGCCAGGCGTTCTTCGTCGTGCCGCGCATCGCCGATCTGCCCGAGGTGGAGCGGTTCTTGCGCGAGCAGGTTCCCGAAGTGACCTATGTGGTGGGCCACGGCCAGATGGCGGCGGGCGAGCTCGACCAGCGGATGAACGCCTTCTACGACGGGCAATACGACGTGCTGCTGGCCACCACGATCATCGAGTCGGGCCTCGACATCCCCACCGCCAACACGCTGATCGTGCATCACGCCGACATGTTCGGACTGGCGCAGCTTTATCAGATCCGGGGCCGGGTGGGGCGGTCGAAGGCGCGCGCCTACGCCTATTTCACCACCGACCCGAAAAAGCCGATGACCGACGGGGCCGCCAAGCGGCTGAAGGTGCTGGGCAGTCTCGACATGCTGGGCGCGGGCTTCACGCTCGCCTCGCACGATCTCGACATTCGCGGCGCGGGCAACCTGCTGGGCGAGGAGCAGTCGGGCCATGTGCGCGAGGTCGGCTTCGAGCTGTATCAGGACATGCTCGAGGAGACGATCGCCAGGATGCGCGCGGGCGAGATCGAGGGGCTGGCCGAGGCGGGCGAGACCTGGGCGCCGCAGATCAACCTCGGCGCGCCGGTGCTGATCCCCGAGGCTTATGTCGCCGATCTCGACGTGCGTCTTGGCCTCTACCGCCGCCTGTCGGGCTTCGAGACGCGCGCCGAGCTGGAGGGCTTCGCGGCGGAGCTGCACGACCGCTTCGGCAAGCCGCCGGCGGAGGTGGAGACGCTGCTGCGCATCGTGCGCATCAAGACGCTGTGCCGTCAGGCGGGCGTGGCCAAGCTCGACGGCGGGCCGAAGGGCGCCACCATCCAGTTCCGCAACGACCATTTCGCCAACCCCGCCGGTCTGGTCAGCTTCATCCAGAACCAGCGCGGGCTGGCGCAGGTGAAGGGCGTCAAGCTGATCGTGCGCCGCGACTGGAGCGAGACCGAAGACCGTCTGCGCGGCGCCTTCGCGATCGCGCGCGATCTGGCGAGGCTGGCGCGCCCCGACAAGGCCGCCGCCTGAGAAGATGTGAGAGAATGCCCGACCTGGCGAAAAGTGCGCAGAATCGCCAAACGATTTCAAAGGGCTTTCTTTCGCAACTTCGATCCTTTCATAAACGCTGAGGCGAAACCTGCGGTTAACGCCGCAGCGCCTAGTGTCGCGCTTGAACGCGCGGCCCCTCCGACGTCGCGCCGGAGGCGACGGACATGGCGGGCATCGGCGGCGGCGACCTGATCGCCTTTCTCACGCAGACCCATGATTTCGGGAATGTGCTGGCCGCCGTGGTGGTGGCGCTGCTGTCCGCCGCCGCCGGGTTTCGCGCGCTCCAGTTCGTTCTCGGCGCCGAGCGGGGCGCGGTCTGGGCGCCGATGGCGATGGCGGCGTTCGGGCTGGGGGTGTGGGCGACGCATTTCGTGGCGATGCTGGGCTATCGCCCCGATCTGGCGCTGGGCTTCACCGTGTCGGGCATCGCGCTGTCGGCGGGCGTCGCCGTGGCGGGGATCGGCGGCGCGCTGCTGCTGGGCGCGCGGCTGCGCTCGGGCGCGGGCGACGCGCTGGGCGGCGCTGGGGCGGGCGCGGCGGTGGCGGCGATGCACGCGCTGGGCGTGGCGGGGCTGACCGGCTGCGCCCCGGTCGCCGCGCTGCCCGCCTCCGCGCTTGGCGCCTTGTTCGGCGGGATTGGCGCTGCGGCGGCGCTGCGCGCGCTGCGCCGCGCGCAGGGCTTTCCGCTGTGGTCGGCGCTGTGGCTGAGCCTGGGCGTCGCCGGGCTGCACTTCACCGCCGTCGCGGGCCTGCGGCTTGAGCGGATCGGCGAGCGGGCGGGCGAGGGCCTGTCGCGCGCGGCGGTGGAGCCGCTGACGCTGATCGCAAGCCTTGGCCTTGCGGCGGCGTTCATCGTGCTGACGCTGATCGAGGCGCGGCGCGACACCGCGCAGCGCAAGCTGGCGGCGGTGGCGCTCAACATCCATGACGCGGTGCTGATCCTCGATCCGCAGTCGCGCGCGACCTGGGTCAATCCGGCGCTGACGCGGCTGACCGGCGCCGATCTGGGCGCGCTGCGGGGTCGCTGCGCCATCGCGGCGCTGATGGGGGCGGAGCGCGACCCGCAGGCGGTGGACGCGCTGCGGCTGGCCGTGGCGCGCGGCGCGGCGGAGACGCGCGAGGTCCGGCTGGAGGATCGCGACGGCGCCGCCGTCTGGGTGGAGGCGGCGGCAAGCCCGGTGCGCGACGCGGCGGGCGCGCTGGCGGGCGCGATCCTGGTGCTGCACGACGTCTCCGACGCCAAGGCGCGCGAGATGGCGCTGATCACGGCGCGGGAGGAGGCGGAGCAGTCGCGGCGCTGGTTGCTGGCCGCGCTCGACGCGATGCCGCTGGGGCTGGCGATCTTCGACGCCGAGGGGCGGCTGGCGCTGTGCAACGCGCCCTATCGCGCGCTCAACCCCGGTCTTGAGGACGCGCTGATCCCCGGCGCGGCCTTCGCCGGCCTCCTCGCCGCCACGGTGGCGCGCGGCCTGCGCGACATCGGCGACGCCGACCCGCAGGCGTGGGTCGGCGCGGAGATCGCGCGCGCCCGCGCCCCCGGCGGCGCCGAGTCGGAGATTGCGCTGATCGACGGGCGGCGGGTCTGGAAGCGCACCCTCGCCACGGCCACCGGCGAGACGCTGGCGCTGCGCATCGACGTGACCGACCGCGTGCTGCGCGAGGCGGAGCTGGCGCAGACCCGCGACAAGGCGCTTGCGGCCTCGCGCGCCAAGTCCGAGTTCATCTCGGTGATGAGCCACGAGTTGCGCACGCCGCTGAACGGGGTGCTGGGCTTCGCCGGGATTCTCGCGTTCTCGGGGCTGAGCGACGAGCAGAAGAAGCATGTGGACCGCATCACCGAGTCGGGCGGGCTGCTGTTGACCCTGCTCAACGACATCCTCGACGCGGCGGCGCTGGAGGCTGACCGGGTGACGCTGGAGGCGGCGCCGGTGCGGCTCGCCGATCTGGTCGCGGAGGTGGCGCGCGTCCACCGTGCGGCGGCCGAGGCGAAGGGCCTTGCGCTGACCGCCGACGTCGCCGCCGACGCGCCGGAGACGGTGACCGGCGACGCCGCCCGGCTGCGCCAGATCCTCGCCAACCTCATGGGCAACGCGGTCAAGTTCACCGAGAGCGGCGCGGTCAGCCTGCGGGTGCGACCGGGGCGGGCGCGCGGCGCGGGCGTCGAGATCGTCTATGAAGTGCGCGACACCGGCGTCGGCATCGCGCCCGAGGCGATGGCGACGCTGTTTGACGCTTATGCGCAGGCCGACAGCTCGATGACGCGCGGCTTCGGCGGCGTAGGGCTGGGGCTGACCATCTGCCATCGTCTGACCGCGCTGATGGGCGGGCGTATCGAGGTCGAAAGCGCGCCGGGCAAGGGCGCGCTGTTCCGCGTGAGCATCCCGCACCGGCCCGCGCAGGCCGCGCCCGCGCCCGCGCCGCTGCGCTTCGCCGCGCGCGGGTGAGGGCGCGCGCGTGACGCTGGCGCCGGAGGCGGCGCTGCGCGCGCGGCGTCAGGCGCGCTGGCTCGACGGATCGCGGCCCTGGCGCGGCTACGCCTTCGCGCTGGCGTCGATGGCGGCGGTCGATCTGGCGCTGTCGGGGCTGTTCGTGACGCTGGCGGGGCGGCCCGCCGCGATCCTGCTGCGGCTGCCGGAGATCGCGGTGATCCTGCTGGGGCTGAACCTGTGCGGCGGCTGGCTGCTGTTTCGCCCCGTGGCGCGCTGGCTGGACGGGCGCGGCCCGGCGGAGGCGGCGCTGGCCCGGCTGGCGCGGCTGACGGCGTGGACCGGCTGGTGGGCGGTGGCGGTGGCGGCGGTGTTCGCGGTCTCGTCGTTTCTGGTCATGCCGTTCGCGGTCTATGGCCTCGCGCCGACGCCCGAGACGCTGGCGATCCTGTTCGCCCGCGCGCTGGCGTGGAGCGTGCTGCTGCCCTACGTCGCCTATTTCCTGGCCGCCGACCATGTGCGCCGCCTGCGCCGCCTGATCTTCGCGCGCCACGGCCTGTCGGCGGCGGTGGGCGCGCAGACGCTGGGCGCCAAGCTGGCGCTGATCGTGGCGGGCGGGGCGCTGGCGCCGGGGGCCTCGATCGCGGTGACGCTGGCGCTGGTGCCGCCGGTAAGCCCGATCACCGGCCAGCCGCGCGAGCTGATCATCGTGGTGACGCTGATCGGCGCCGGGCTGGCGCTGGCGGTCGCGTTCTGGGCGATGCGGCGCTCTCTCGATTCCAGCCTCGGCGCGCTGATGAGCGGCATGGCCGAGATCGGCGCGGGCGGGCGCCAGACGCGGCTGGCGGTGCAGACCGACGACGAGCTGGGGCGGCTGGCCGACGGCTTCAACGCGCTGGCGGCTGCGCTGGGCGAAAGCGAGGCGCAGGCGGCCCGCGCCGAGGCCGACCGCGCCCGCGCCGCCAGCCAGTTCCACGAGGCGCAAAAGCACGCGGCGCTGGGGCGGATGGCGGGCGGCGTCGCGCACGATTTCAACAACATCCTCGCGATCATGATGGGCTACGCCGACGTGGCGCGCCGCCGGCTGCCCGAGGGCGACGCCAACGCCCGGCGCATGGCCGAGATCGTCAAGGCGGCGGAGCGCGGCAAGGCGCTGATCGCCCAGATCCTCGCCTTCGCCCGCGCCCGTCCGCCCGAACACGCGCGCCTCGACCTGCGCGCCTCGGTGGCGGAGACGGCCGAATGGCTTCAGGCAAGCATCGGGCGCGGCGTCGCGCTGGAGCTGGCGCTGCCCGATGCGCCGTTGTGGATCATGGGCGACGCCACCGGCGCGCATCAGGTGGTGGCCAACCTTTGCGTCAACGCCGCCCATGCGATGCGCGGCCGCGCGGGCGCAGTCTCGGTGACGCTCGACCGGTTGACGATAGACGGCGGGCGCGCCGAGGGCCTGCGCGCTTCGGGCCTGCGCGACAAGGTCGGCGCGGAGGGGCCTGCGGTGGTGCTGGACGAAAGCCGCGCCGACCGCCTGCGCGCCCATGTCGGCCTGCTGCGCCCCGGCCCGCACGCCCGCGTCACCGTGCGCGACGCAGGGACCGGCATGGCGCCGGAAGTGTTCCGCCACGTGTTCGACCCCTACTTCACCACCAAGCCGGTGGGCGAGGGCACGGGCCTGGGCCTCGCCGCCGTGCTGGGCATCGTCACCCAGCACGACGGCGCGATCACGCTGGAGACCGCGCCCGGCGCAGGAACCATGTTCGCGATCTTCTTTCCCCTGACCGACTGAAGGAGCCGCCATGGCCCGCATCGTGCTGTTCGAGGACGAGGAGGCGCTGCGCCTGCTGCTGGCCGAGGTGCTGGAGGAGGCCGGTCACGATGTCGTGAGCGCGGGCGACGGCGCCGCCTCGCGCGACGCGGGCCTGATGGCGGCGGCGGATGTGCTGATCACCGATCTGATGATGCCGGGCTGCGACGGGCTGGAGGTGATCGCCAACGCCCGCGCCGCCAACCCGGCCTTGCGCATCATCGCCATGTCGGGCGGCGGGCGCACCGTCACCACCGATTTCCTGCCGATGGCGCAGGAGCTTGGCGCCGACCGCATCCTGCACAAGCCGTTCCTGCCCGACGATCTGGCGCAGGCCGTGGCGGATTTCGGCGGCTGACGCGCTTTTTTCGTTGACATGAATTTAGCGGTTCAGTTTAGTAATGTTTAGTTTGCGGGCGTGCGGCTGTCCGCGCTACCATGATCCGCCAGACCCCGGCGCAAGACCGGGAGCGGGTCGTCACAGGGGAGGAGATAGAATGCGCCATCTCAAGTCCGGCGTCGCGGCGTCGGCGATTTTCGCGGCGATGGGGGCCACCGCCGCCCATGCCCAGTCAACAGAGATCACGCTGTGCTGGGCCGCATGGGACCCCGCGAACGCGCTGGTCGAGCTCAGCAAGGATTTCACCGCCGAGAGCGGCGTGGCGATGAAGTTCGAGTTCGTGCCATGGCCGAACTTCGCCGACCGGATGCTGAACGAGCTGAACTCGCGCGGCCAGCTCTGCGACCTGCTGATCGGCGACAGCCAGTGGATCGGCGGCGGCGCCGAGAACGGGCACTACGTCAAGCTGAACGACTTCTTCGACCGCGAAGGCATCAGCATGGACGATTTCGCCCCGGCGACCGTCTATGCCTACTCCACCTGGCCAAAGGGCACGCCGAATTACTATTCGCTGCCGGCGATGGCCGACGCCAACGCCTGGTTCTATCGCAAGGACTGGTTCTCGCGCCCCGAGTTGCAGGCCGAGTTCAAGGCGAAGCACGGCCGCGATCTGGCGCCGCCGTCCACGCAGCTTGAGCTGAAGGAAGTGGCCGAGTTCTTCCAGGGCCGCGAGATCGACGGCAAGACCGTCTATGGCGCCAACATCTTCACCGAGCGCGGCTCGGAGGGCGTCACCATGGGCGCGACCGGCGCGCTGTATCCGTGGGGCTTCAAATACGAGAACACGCCCGGCAAATACGACATGGAGGGCGCGGTCAACTCGCCCGCCGCCGTCGAGGCGCTGGAGTTCTACAAGAGCCTGTATGACTGCTGCACCGCGCCGGGCTACACCGACAGCTACATGCAGGAGAGCCTCGACGCCTTCAAGTCGGGGCAGGTGGCGATGGCGATGAACTGGTTCGCCTTCTTCCCCGGCCTCAGCAAGGACGAGCAGGTGGGCGGCGACCGGATCGGCTTCTTCGCCAACCCCGGCCAGAACATCGAGGCCTCGACGCTGGGCGGGCAGGGCATTTCGGTGGTTTCCTACAGCCAGAAGCAGGACGCGGCGCTGCAATACATCAAGTGGTTCGCGCAGCCCGAGGTGCAGAAGAAGTGGTATGCGCTCGGCGGCTCGCCCGCGCACAACAGCGTGCTGAACGATCCGTCCTATCCGACCAGCTCTCCCTTCGCCGCCGAGTTCCTCAAGGCGATGGGCGGCGTGCAGGACTTCTGGCAAGAGCCGGCCTACGCCGAGTTGCTGCTGGCGATGCAGAAGCGGCTGCACGACTACATCGTGGCCGACATCGGCACCGCGCAGGAGGCGCTCGACAAGCTGATTGCGGACTGGACCGAGGTGTTCCAGGACGAAGGCAAGCTCTGAAGCCCGCCTCACCCCGACCCTCTCCCAAAGGGAGAGGGGGCGACATCGGCGCCGCCAGAGCGCCGTTTGCAGCCGGGGCGCCGTCCGCACCGTTCGCGCCCCCTCTCCCCCTCGGGGGAGAGGGTCGGGGTGAGGGGTTTTCGCCACGCTTGGAGCGCGCATGACCCTCTGCAACGCCCATGATCGACGGATCGACCGCGCGCCGTCGCCCGTCCGGGCGCCGTCCTCCGCACCTTGCGCCCCCTCTCCCCGCCGGGGAGAGGGTCGGGGTGAGGGGTGTTCGCCGACGGTGGAGCGCGCATGACGCACGTAAACGCCCCGCGGATCGACCGCGCGCCGTCGCCCGTCCGGGCGCCGTCCGCCGCCCCTTGCGCCCCCTCTCCCCGCCGGGGAGAGGGTCGGGGTGAGGGGGGTTCGCCGACGGTGGAGCGCGCATGACCCTCTGCAACGCCCCTCGGATCGACCGCGCGCCGTCGCCCGTCCGGGCGCCGTCCCCCGCCTCTTGCGCCCCCTCTCCCCACCGGGGAGAGGGGTGGGGTGAGGGGTGTTCGCCGACCGTGGAGCGCACATGAGCGACAGCAACGCCCTCGACCGGGTCATCGACCGCGCCGCCGCCGCGACGCCGGGGCCTGCGGCGCTGCGCCTGCGAGGCCTCAGCGACCGGGCCATCGCGTGGCTGTTCGTCGGCCCGACCATCGCGCTCTTGCTGGCGATCAACATCTTTCCGCTGATCTGGACGGTGTATCTGAGCTTCACCAACTTTCGCGCCAACCGGCTGAACCAGACCGTCGAGTGGGTGGGAACGCGCAACTACGAGCGTATCCTCAGCGACCCCGACATCTGGCACAACATGCAGGTGACGGCGCATTTCCTGTTCTGGACCATCGCGCTTCAGGTGATGATCGGTTTCGCGCTGGCGTGGCTGATCCACCAGAAGTTTCGTGGCTCCGACTTCTGGACCACGATCATCGTGCTGCCGATGATGCTGAGCCCCGCCGTGGTCGGCAACTTCTGGACCTTCCTCTATCAGCCGCAGATCGGCCTGTTCAACTACGTCGTCGCTTTCCTCACCGGGGCGGACCCGTCCAGCTTCGCCATGATCGGCTCGGTCCAGCTCGCGCCCTGGGCGATCGTGATCGTGGACACCTGGATGTGGACGCCGTTCGTGATGCTGATCTGCCTCGCCGGGCTGCGCTCGATCCCCGACTACATCTATGAGGCGGCGGAGGTGGACCGCGCCTCGAAGTGGCGGCAGTTCTGGACGCTGACCGTGCCGATGGTGGCGCCGTTCCTGATGCTGGCGGTGCTGTTTCGCGGCATCGAGAACTTCAAGATGTTCGATCTGGTGGTCGAGCTCACCTCCGGCGGCCCCGGCTCGACCACCGAACTCGCCTCGATCAACCTCAAGCGCGAGGCGTTCGAGAAGTGGCGCACCGGCTATGGCTCCGCCTTCGCGATCATCCTGTTCGTGACGGTGTTCGGGCTGGCCAACATCTACGTCAAGGCGCTGAACCGGGTGAAGGGACGATGAGCGCGTTCTCGGTCAATGCGCCCTCCGTGCGGCGGCGCTGGGTGGCGGGCGCGCTGGTCACGCTCTATGCGCTGATCACGATGGCGCCGCTGGTCTGGATTTTCATGACCGGGTTCAAGTCGCCTTCCGACAGCATCTCCTATCCGCCAAAGATATTATTCGAGCCGACGCTGGAGGGTTACGTCAACCTGTTCACCACCCGCTCGCGCCAGACCCCGGAATACATGCAGAGCATGGGCGAACCGCAGAACTGGTACGAACAGATCGTGCGCGACCGCAACATGGTGATCGCCGGGCCGTCGAAATTCGGCGAGCGGTTCATGAACTCGGTGATCATCGGCTTCGGCTCGACGTTTCTCAGCGTGTTTCTCGGCACGCTGGCGGCCTATGCGTTCAGCCGGTTCAGGATACCGCTCAAGGACGATCTGCTGTTCTTCATCCTCTCGACAAGGATGATGCCGCCGATCGCGGTGGCGATCCCGATCTTCCTGATGTATCGCGCGCTGGGCCTCAGCGACACGCATCTGGGCATGATCCTGCTCTACACCGGGGTCAACATCAGCCTCGCGGTGTGGCTGCTCAAGGGGTTCATGGACGAAATTCCGCGCGAATACGAGGAGGCGGCGCTGATCGACGGCTACACGCGGTTCCAGGCGTTCCGCAAGGTTGTGCTGCCGCAGGCGGCGACCGGCATCGCCTCGACCGCGATCTTCTGCCTGATCTTCGCGTGGAACGAATACGCCTTCGCGCTGCTGCTGACCTCGGGCACGGCGCAGACCGCGCCGCCGTTCATCCCCACCATCATCGGCGAGGGGGGGCTGGACTGGCCGGCGGTGGCGGCGGGCGCGACCATCTTCCTGTTGCCGGTGCTGGTGTTCACCATCGTCCTGCGCAAGCACCTGCTGCGCGGCATCACGTTCGGCGCGGTGCGAAAGTGAGCGGGTTCCTGCGCGCCCTGATGCGGCTCAGGCGCGGGCTGTGGGAGGCGGTGGCCAGCGTGCTGATCGGCGCAGGCGTGCTGATGCTGATGCAGCCCTTCGCCATGGCGCTGTTCTCATGGTCGTTCGCGGTGATCCTGACGGGGACGCTGATGTTCCTTGTCGTCAGCCATTTCCGGGAGTGACGGCATGGCCAGGATAGAAATCCGCGACCTGCGCAAGGAGTTCGACGCCTTCACCGCCGTCGAGGGCTCGTCCTTCACCATCGAGGACGGCGAGTTCTTCATGCTGCTGGGCCCCTCTGGCTGCGGCAAGACCACCACCCTGCGGATGATCGCGGGGCTGGAGGCGCCGACCTCGGGCGAGATATTGCTCGGCGGCGAGGACGTGACCAACCTGCCCGCCAGCAAGCGCGACATCGCCTTCGTCTTCCAGATGTTCGCGCTCTATCCGCACATGAGCGTGCGCGCCAACATCGCCTATCCGCTGATCAGCCAGGGCATGAAGCGCCGCGAGGCGGGCGCGCGGGTCGAGGAGGTGGCGCGCATCCTCGGCATCGGCGCGATCCTCGACCGGGGCGTGGGCGGCCTCTCAGGCGGCGACCGGCAGCGCGTGGCGCTGGGCCGCGCCATCGTGCGCCAGCCCAAGGCGTTCATGATGGACGAGCCGCTGGGCGCGCTCGACGCCGAGTTTCGTGAGCACATGGCGGGCGAGCTGCGCGCCCTGCACGACCGCATGGGCGCCACCACCGTCTATGTCACCCACGATCAGCTTGAGGCGATGCAGATGGGCGACAAGATCGTGGTGATGAATCACGGCGTGGTCGAGCAATATGGGCGCCCGCAGGAGATCTATGACCGCCCCGCGACGCTGTTCGTGGCTGACTTCATTGGCTCGCCGCCGATGAACACGCTGCGCTTTCAGGGCGCGGTCGCGCCCGGCGACGCCATCGCGCGGCTGGGCGAGGTGTGCGTCGCCATGCCCGCGCTGCGCGCAGGCGCAACCGGCGCGCTGGTGCTGGGGGTGCGGCCCGAGCATGTGACGCTCGACGACGCCGCGCCGCTGCGCGCGCAGGTGAGCGCGGTGGAGTATCTGGGCACGACGCAGATGATCACGCTCGACACCGCGCACGGGGCCGTCAAGGCGCGGGTGGCGGCGGACATGGCGGTGCGCGAAGGCGCGCGCACCGGCCTGCGCCTCGACGCCGCCACCCTGTCGCTGTTCGACGCCGCCACGGGCCGCGCCTTGCCCAGCGCGCTGCATGAGGGGGCGCATCGTGGCTGAGGTGCGGCTGGAGGGCGTGACGAAACGCTTCGGCGCCGATGTGGCGCTCGACGCGGTGTCGCTGACCGTGCCCGACGGCGCCTTCGTGGTGCTGCTGGGGCCGACCGGGGCGGGCAAGACCACCACGCTGCGGGTGGTCGCGGGGCTGGAGCGCGCCGACGCCGGATCGGTGCATATCGCCGGGCGCGACGTGAGCCGCGAGACGCCCGCGCAGCGCGACGTGGCGATGGTTTTCCAGCAATATTCGCTCTATCCGCACCTGACTGTGCGCGAAAACCTCGCCTTTCCGCTGCGCTCGCCGCTGCGCCCGCGCAGCGAGGCCGAGATCGCGCGGGCGGTCGAGAACGTGGCGGCGCTCTTGCGCATCCCGCACAAGCTCGACAACAAGGCCACCGCGCTGTCGGGCGGCGAGATGCAGCGCGTCGCCATCGGTCGCGCGCTGGTGCGCCGCCCGGCGGTGTATCTGATGGACGAGCCGCTGTCCTCGCTCGACGCCAAGCTGCGCGCCGATCTGCGGGTGGAGCTGAAGCGCATCCAGGCCGAGCTGGGCGCCACCATGCTCTACGTCACCCACGACCAGACCGAGGCGATGACCATGGCCACCCATGTCGGCGTGCTGGAGGGCGGACGGCTGGCGCAATTCGGCCCGCCGCGCGCGATCTACGCCGACCCCGACAGCGTGGCGGTGGCGGCAAGGCTGGGCGCGCCGCGCATCAACCTTGCGCCGGTGGACCTGTTCGGCGCCGCGCCGCATCCGGCGGGCGCCGTGACCATGGGCCTGCGCCCCGAGCATATCGCGCTGGGCGGCGACGCCGTGGCCGCCACCCCCGCCCGCGTGACCCGCGTCGAGCATCTTGGCGATCAGACCCGGCTGCACCTGCGGGTCAACGGCCATGATCTGGTGACGCTGACCGCGCCGCACACACGCGCGAAGGCCGGCGACGCGCTGACCGTGGCGGCGCGCGCGCCGCTGTTCTTCGACGGCGCGGGCCGTCGCATCCGCAGCTGACGAGGGCAGAAGTGACAGACGCCGACCTCATCGCCGCCCTGATCGCCCGCGCCGAGGCCGCCATCGCGGCCCATGCCGGGGAACTGACCGCGCTGGATCAGGCGGTCGGCGACGGCGACCACGGGCTGAACATGGCGCGCGGCTTCAAGGCGCTGGCCGAGGCGGCGCCGGAGATCGCGGCGCTGCCGTTCGGGGCCGCGCTGCAAAAGGCGGGCATGACGCTGGTGATGAAGGTTGGCGGCGCGTCCGGGCCGCTCTATGGCTCCGCGCTGATGGCGATGGGCAAGGCGGCGGAGGCGGCGCCGCGCGACGCGGGCGGCGCGGCGGCGCTGCTGGCGGCGGGGATCGCGGCGGTCAAGGCGCGCGGCAAGTCGGACGTGGGCGCCAAGACCATGCTCGACGCGCTGGCGCCGGTCCACGCCGCGCTGGCGGCGGGCGGCGGCGCGGCCGAGGCGCGCGCGGCGGCGGCGGCGGGGCTGGAGGCGACGCGGGCGATGCGCGCGACCAAGGGGCGCGCGGCGTTTCTGGGGGAGCGGTCCATCGGCCACCTCGACCCCGGCGCGCGGTCGTCGGCGCTGCTGGTGGATGTGGTCTGCGATGTGGCGGAGGGGCTATGAGCGGGAATGTGTCGATCGTGATCGTATCGCACTCGGCCAAGGTGGCGGAGGGCGCGGCGGACATGGTGCGCCAGATGGTCGGCGACGAGGTGCGCGTGGCCTTTTGCGGCGGCGACCCCGACGGCGGGTTGGGCACCGATGTCGCCGCGATCATGGCGGCGATCGAAAGCGTCTGGAGCGACAAGGGCGTGGCGGTGCTGGTCGATCTGGGCGGGGCGGAGACCAACAGCGAAATGGCCATCGAGATGCTGGGCGCCGCGCGGGCGGCGCGCGTCGCGATCTGCAACGCGCCGGTGGTGGAGGGCGCGGTGATGGCCGCCACCGAGGCGGCGGGCGGCTCCGACCTCGACACGGTGCGCGCCACGGCGGAGGATTTTCAGGCATGACCGGGGCGCTGGACTGGATTGAGGGCGCCGCGGTGATCCGCGATCCCACCGGGCTGCACGCGCGCCCGGCGGTGAAGCTGACCAAGCTCGCCAAGCGGTTCTCGGCGGCGGTGGAGGTGCGCGCCGAGGGCGGCGCGGTATGGGTCAACGCCAAGTCGCCCAACGCGGTGATGAAGCTGCGCGCGGGCCATGAGACGCCGCTGAGCGTGCGCGCGGCGGGGGCGGACGCGGCGGACGCGCTGGCGGCGCTGCTGGCGCTGGTGGACGCCAATTTCGATGACGGCTGAACCGCCGGAACGGGTGATCCGGGGCGCGGGCGTCGTCGGCGGCGTCGCGGTCGGCCCGGCGTGGCGGCCCGCAGCCCCAGCCGCAGCGCGCGCGGCGCGCGAGGCGGGCGCTCCCGCCGAGGAGGACGCGGCGCTGCGCGCGGCGCTGGCGGCGGCGGGCGCGCAACTGGGCGCGCTGATGGCCGCCGCCGACGCGGACGGCGCCGACATCCTTGAATTTCAGGCGATGCTGCTGGAGGACGACGACATGCTCGCCCCCGCCTTCGCCGCCATCGCGCAGGGCCGCGCGGCTGAGGCGGCGTGGGCCGAGGCGTTCGACGCCGAGATCGCGGCCTATGGCGATCAGGGCGACGCCGTGCTGTCGGCCCGCGCCGCCGACCTGCGCGACCTGCGCGACCGGGTGCTGGCCTGCCTGTCGGGCGCGGCGGTCGCGCAGGCGGCGCCGCCCGAGGGCGCGGTGGCGCTGGCCGACGATCTCAGCCCTTCGGCGTTTCTCGCGCTCGACTGGTCGCGGCTGGGCGGCGCGGCGCTGACCGGCGGCGGCGCGGCGGGCCATGTGGCGATCCTGGCGCGGGCGCGCGGCGTGCCGCTGGTGGTGGGGCTGGAGGCGGCGGCGCACAGCGCGGACGGCGCGCTGGTGGCGCTCGACGCCGACGCAGGCGCGCTGATCGAGAACCCTTCCGCGCGCACCCGCGCCGCCTTCGCCGCGCGGCGCGCGGCGGGCGCCGCCGGGCGCGCCGAAAGCGCCGCCGCCGCCCTGCGGCCCGCCGTCACCGCAGGCGGCGCGGCGGTGCGCGTGCTGATCAACGTCGATGACCCCGCGCTGCTCGACAGCCTGTCGCCGCAAATCTGCGACGGCGTCGGGCTGACGCGCACCGAGTTCCTGTTCCACGGCGCCGCCGCGCCCGACGAAGACGCGCAACTGGCGGTCTATGCGCGGATTCTGGCGTGGGCGCAGGGGCGGCCCGTCACCATCCGCACGCTCGACGCGGGCGGCGACAAGCCGATCCCCGGCGTGACCGTGGACGGCGAGAGCAATCCGTTTCTGGGGCTTCGCGGCCTGCGGCTGTCGCTGCGCCGCCCGGCGGTGTTCCGCACGCAGCTGCGCGCGCTGGCCCGCGCGGCGGCGCTGGGGCCGCTCAAGGTCATGCTGCCGATGGTGACCATCCCGCAGGAGCTTGAGGAGGCGCGCGCCCATCTCGACGCGGCCTGCGCCCAGCTTGCGGCGGCGGGCGCGGCCCATGCGCGGCCCCCGCTGGGCATCATGGTCGAAACCCCGGCGGCGGCGCTGACCGCGGCGGATTTCGACGCCGATTTCTACTCGATCGGCAGCAACGACCTTGTGCAGTATGTCATGGCCGCCGCGCGCGACAATCCGGGGGTGGCGCATCTCGCCGATCCGCGCAATCCTGCGGTGCTGGCGCTGATCGGGCGCACAGTGGCGGCGGGCAAGGCGCGGGGGGTCGAGGTGAGTCTGTGCGGCGACATGGCGTCCAGCCCCGCGCTGATCGGCGCGCTGCTGGGGCTGGGGCTGGAGACGCTGTCCTGCGCGCCTGCGCAGGTCGGCGCGGTCAAGCTGGCCATCGGGCGGGTTGCGTGAGCGCGGAGACCGACGACCCGGTGGCGGCCTACAAGCGCCTGCTGCGCGAGCTGGTGGCGCGCCGCCCTTCGGGCACGCGGCGGCGGATGGCGGCGGCGTTCGGCACCCATCCCAGCTTCATCAGCCAGATCACCAACCCCGGCCTGCGCGTGCCGCTGCCCGCGCAGCATATCCCGTCGCTGTTTCGCACCTGCCATTTCTCGGCGGAGGAGCAGGCGCAGTTCCTGGCGCTCTATGGCCGCGCGCATCCGGCGCAGGCGGTGGCGATCGAGGAGCTTGCGGCGGTGGAGCGCGACGGCCTGCGCATCGCCTTGCCGGCTTTCGCCGACCCCGCCGTGCGCCGCGAGGTGGAGGACGCGATCCGCGATTTCGCCGACCGCGTGATCCGGCTGGCGCAGCACACGAAGAAAAGCTGAAAGGACAGGGGGGCTTCGCCATGAAAAAACTGATCAACGCCGTCGGCGACGTACTGAGCGAGAGCTTGCGCGGCTTCGGCCTCGCCCATGCCGACGTGGTCACGGTGTCGCACGACCCGACCTTCGTCGCGCGGCGCGGCGGGGCGAAGCAGGGCAAGGTCGCGCTGATCTCCGGCGGCGGCTCGGGGCATGAGCCGATGCACGCGGGTTTCGTCGGCTACGGGATGCTCGACGCCGCCTGCCCCGGCGAGGTGTTCACCTCGCCCACCCCCGACCAGATGATCGCGGCGGCCGACGCGATGGACGGCGACGCGGGCGTGCTGTGGATCGTCAAGAACTACGCCGGCGACGTGATGAACTTCGAGATGGCGGCGGAGATGCGCCCCGGCCCCTCGGCCACCGTGCTGGTGCAGGACGACGTGGCGGTGGAGAGCTCGCTGCACAGTCAGGGCCGCCGGGGCGTGGCGGGAACCATCGTGGTTGAAAAGGTGGTCGGCGCGGCGGCGGAGCAGGGCGCCGATCTGGCGACCTGCGCCGCGCTGGGCCGCCGCGTGGCGGAGGCCTCGGGCAGCATGGGGCTGGCGCTGAGCAGTTGCACGGTGCCCGCGGCGGGCGCGCCGACCTTCACGCTGGGCGAGGGCGAAATCGAAATGGGCGTCGGCATCCACGGTGAGCCGGGCCGCCGCCGCGCCGCGCTCGACCACGCCGACGCGCTGGCGGCGGAGATGATTGCGGCGATCTGCGAGGACCGCGCGCTGAGGCATGGCGAGGAGGTGCTATTGTTCGTCAACGGCCTCGGCGGCACGCCGCTGATGGAGCTTTACCTGGTCTATGACGCCTGCGCCCGGCTCTGCGCCGAGCGCGGCCTGCTGATCGGGCGGTCGCTGGTCGGCAATTACTGCACCTCGCTTGAGATGGCGGGCGCCTCGGTGACGCTGACGCGGCTGGACGGCGAGATCACCCGGCTGTGGGACGCGCCGGTGCAGACCGCAGCGCTGCGCCGGGGGGCGTGAGGCGCTCGGGCTATCTGCTGAGGATCGCCGCCGCCGCCGCAAGGCCCGAGGCGTGGGCGTCGCTGGCGTCCGGCCCCAGCAGCCAGTCGCCCGCCGCCACGATGCCGCCGACCGCCACGCAAGGCCGCCCCACCGGCTCGGCCACGCGGGCGTAGCGCCAGCGGTGCGCGGCGGCGTGGATCGCATCGCCGGGGGCGAGGCCCAGCGACGCGGCCAGCGCCGCCAGCAGCTCGGGCGCGACCGCGCCTTTCTCCCGCTCCAGATTGGTCAGCGTCCAGTCGAGCGCGGCGTGCGCCACCCAGCGCTCCGGCGTCGGCGCGCGCTGCGGCTTGTCGGCCATGCGCCATGCGTCCGCCAGCGGCGGCGCGAGGCTCGCGATCTGGCGCGGGCCGCAGTCCCACGCCGCCATGATCGCCCAGCAGGGCGTCATCCGCGCCGTGGCGGCGACGCGCGCGATGGCGGGAATGGCGCCGCAGATGCGCGCGGTCTGCGGCGCCGGGGCGGTGCAGATCACCGCCGGATAGGCGGCGCCGTTGACGCTCCAGCCGCCCGGCAGCGGCGTCACCGCCTCCACGGCGGTCTCGAAGCGGATGTCCAGCCCCTCGGCCAGGCTGCGCGGCAGCGCGCTCATCCCCGGCGCGCCGGTGATCCAGTCGCGCCATGGCGCCGCGTCGCCCGCCGCCGCCGCGTCGCGCAGAAAGGCGTCGAAGGCGGCAACGCCCGGCGACACCCCCGGCGCGCCATGGTCGAAGTCGAGCCCGCCGCGGGTGCGGCGCGTCGCCAGCCTGCCGCCGATCCCGCGGCTTTTTTCATAGACCGTGACCGATAGCCCGGCTGCGGTCAGGGCGCGGGCGGCGGTCAGCCCCGCCAGCCCGGCGCCGATGATCGCAACCGGCCCCTTCATCCGCTGTAGCAGCCCGCGACCCGGGCGCGCGCCTGCACCAGCGCCAGCACCGTGTCGATGGTCGGCGTCGTCACGCCTGCCACCCGGCCAAGTTCGGTCACCGCCGTCACCAGCGCGTCGATCTCCATCGGGCGGCCGCGCTCAAGATCCTGCAGCATCGAGGTCTTGTGCGCGCCGACGCCCGCCGCGCCCTCGATGCGCTTGTCAACGTCGATGGGAAATTTCACGCCCAGCGCCTCCGCGACGGCCTGCCCCTCCAGCATCATCGCCCGCGCCACGCGGCGGGTGCCCGAATCGGTCGCAAGCACGTCGAGCGTAGCACAGGTTAACGCCGACAGCGGGTTGAAGGCGAGGTTTCCCCATAGCTTGACCCAGATCTCGTCGCGGATGCGCGGGCGCACCGGGGCCTTGAACCCCGCCGCGATCAGCGCCTTGGACAGCGCCTCGACGCGGGGGGAGCGGGACCCGTCGGGTTCTCCCAGCGTGAAGCGGTCGCCGTCGATGTGCTCGACCACGCCCGGCTCGGGCGCCTCGCAGGCGGGATAGACCACGCAGCCGATGGCGCGCTCGGGCGGCATGGCGGCGG
>Ga0210044_10002117_pt1 | contig 29873 bp, 25 predicted proteins | sample CryGey13umfilter_2_FD_183959 | JGI IMG/M metagenome (GOLD analysis project Ga0210044, IMG submission 183959) | Groundwater microbial communities from aquifer in Utah, USA - Crystal Geyser 4/9/14 3 um filter (SPAdes) (version 2) | ecosystem: Environmental > Aquatic > Deep subsurface >... | reverse complement strand
CGGGGGGCGGTGTCGCCGGGGGCGGTGTCGCCGGGGGCGGTGTCGCCGGGGGCGGTGTCGCCGGGGGCGGTGTCGCCGGGGGCGGCGGCGCCGGGGGCGGCGGCGGCGCGCTGCCCGGGCGGGGTCCGCTGTAGTTGCCCCAGTCGAAGGTGGCCCACGCCGACCACGCGCCCCACCCGTGGCCGTTCTGGGCCCGGGCGCGGAAGCGGTAGATCGCGTTGTGCCACGCCGGGTAGACCGTGATGAACGGATCGGTGCGGGTCCAGGTGTAGTAGGTCTTGAACGCGATCTTTCCGTCCCAGCTCTCCAGCGCCAGCTGGTAGTGGGAGGCGCGCGGGATCGTCGCCGTCATCAGCTTGATGTAGTCCACGCCCACCACCGCGCCATCCGCGGGGAACAGCCCCGTGGGAGCCGGCGGCGGCTGCATCGTGTCCGGCAGCAGACTGCGGTCGACGAGCACACTCGCCGCCTGCGGCACCAGCATCACGTTCTTGTCCACACCCACACTGCACAGCACCTGCTCGGCCCACTGCTTGCCCGTGGGCTGGAGCCAGCCACCGAACTGCTCGACGGACCACACCGCGAGCGACTTCTTGTAGTTGTACCAGGCGTACCACAACGGCACCTGGGAGAAGACGCTCGTATCATTCATGTAGGTCTGCCAGAAGCCGGGGCCGGTGTAGATCCCGCACGTCGCGCCCCCCTGGGCGTTGCAGGCGTCCAGCGCCTGCTGCACCAGCGCGATGATCGCGTTGGCGCCGAGCTTGCCCGGATCCTCCTCCACGTCGAGCCACATGCGCTGGATCGGAAAGCCCTGGCTCCGGCGGAACGCCTCCTTGACCTGCGCCGCCAGGTCCAGGTTCCAGTACAGATAGACGTAGGCGTCCACCGTCATGCCGCGCGACACGGCCATCTCCAGCTGCTGGCGCGTCACCTCCTCGACCTGGGTCCCGCTCACCACATGGCGCACCCCGGAGTCCCAGAAGCAGTCCATCTCGCGCTGGCTCATGGGGCCCTCCCAGTGCGAGATGTCGATGCCGAAGACCGCGCCGCTGGCCGGGTCGCCGGCAAACGGCGGCGATGGAGCGATGGGGTTGTCCTCCACGCCCACCAGATCGTCGGTGTCCAGAACCTGGACCCCGCAGCCCGTGGCCAGCACCAGCACTACAACCCAGAGATGCCATCTGATCATGCGCTTCCTCTCCTGCGCATGAGTATTCCATCCCACCACCACCAGTTCCGTGACCGCGCTGGCCATTGTGTTGTCCCGGGCGGCCAGTGTGCCTGCCCACAGGTGTGTGCAGCGCGTGCCGGATGTGCCATCCTTGCCGGGCCATGCACCGCGCGCTGTTCGCCCACCCCTGGTACACCCTGAGCGTGATGACCCTCGTGGTGCTGGGAGTGGGCCATCGCGCGTTCTTCATCCAGCAGGACAACTCCCCGGACACCTTCTTCGCGGCGGACCGGCAGGCGCGGCAGACGTACCACGAGATGGTGGACACCTTCGGCGGCGACGAGTACGTGCTGGTCCAGCTTCGCGGCGCTCGCGCCGAGCGCAGCGAGGACCTGGCGGCGGTGGGGCGGCTGGCCCGGGCGGTACGCAAGATCCCGGGCGTGACCCGTGTCCTCTCACCGGCACAGCTGGGGCTGGAGCTCGACGAGGAGGAGCGCGAGCTGACATCGCAGCGCCAGGTGCAGGTGCGGGGGGAGCTGCGGGCCATCGCGATGTATCGTCGGGTCGGGATCTACCAGCCCGGCACCGGGCGCGCCTCCTCTCTGGGGGTGGCGGCCCAGGTGGTGATGCGCGGGCCTCGGGCGCGAACCCACCTGACCGACGCGCTGGAGCGCGTCGTCCGTCCGTTCAAGGCCACGGGATACCAACCGCTGGTGGCGGGGCTGGCCACGGCCAACGCGGCCATCGACCGTGAGACGCGCCGCTCGCTCGGGCTGTTTCTGCCCCTGGTGGTGCTGCTGATCCTGACCATCGGGATGCTGCTGTTCCGTTCGGTGCGCGCCGTGCTGGCGATGTTCCTCCCGGTGGGCGGCGCGGTGCTGCTGGGCGTCGCCGGGCTGGAGCTGTTCGGAGAGACGCTCAACCTCGTCTCCGGCATCATCCCGCCGCTGGTCCTGGCGGTGAGCTTCGCCGGCGCGATCCACCTCGTGTCGCACTACGCCGGCTGCTGCGCCGAGGAGCGGCGGCTGTCCACAAGCTCGCGCAGCCGGGACTGCGACCACCCCGACGCCGCCGTCCGTCGCACGATCCGCGAGAAGCTCGTGCCCACCGCCTTCGCCTACGGCACCACCGCGCTGGGCTTCGGATCGCTGGCGCTGAGCGACGTCCACGCCGTGCGGGTCATGGGTCTGGCCACGGCGGGATCGCTGCTCTGCGCCCTGGTGCTGGTCAGCGTGGGCACACCGACCTTGCTGCTGATCCTCCGGCCGCGGCTGGAGTCGCCGCCCCATCGGCGCCAGCTGCTGGAGCGCGTCGCGTACCTGTCCCTGCGCCACCGCTGGATCGTGTTCGGCGGCGCGGCGCTCGCGGTGGCGTTCGCGGTGACCGGGGGCGTGCGCCTGCGCAGCAGCGTCAACGGGTTGGATCTGCTGTCCGCCGACGCGCCAGAGCGCGTGGCCTACGAGCAGCTGGAACGCGAGGGTCTGGGCCTGGGCAACGTCGACATCTGGCTCCGGCTGAAGCTGCCCGACCAGAACGCGCTGCTCCAGGCCGCACCCCGCTTGCAGGCCATGGCGCAACAGCTCCGCCAGCAAGCCCCGATGGTCACCGGCGTGCTGGGGGTGGATGACCCGCTGCGCATCATCAACTACCGCATCACCGGCCGCGCCGAGGTGCCGGCGAGCCTGGCGGGGATCGATCTGCTGCTGGACGAGCCGCACCGTCGGGAGCTGGATCGCCAGCTACGGGCCTTCTGGCACCCGCACAAGGGGCTCAAGCTGACCCTGCTCAGCCTGACGGGCGATGCGCAGACCCTGGAGCAGCAGAAGCGAGCGGTGCGCGCCATTGCGGCGCGCCTGTTCCCTCGCACCCGGGTGGACGTATCGGGGCACTTCGCCATGCTCATCGGCACACCCGGCCAGCTGATGACGACGCTGGGGGAGAGCCTGGCCACCACGGTGGGCGTGGTGGCGCTGCTGTTCCTGCTGTTCTTCCGCTCTCCCTGGCTCGTGGCCTCCGGCATGCTGATCAATCTGCTGCCGGTGGCGCTGGTGCTGGGGGGCATGGGCTGGGTCGGGATCCCGCTGGATGTCGCCACGGTGATGACCGGGAGCGTGGTCTTCGGCATGGCGGTGGACGACACGTTCCACTACCTGTACCATCGGCGCAGGAGCGGCAGCGTGATCCAGGCGGCGCACATCGCCGGGCAGGGCATCGTCGCCACCTCCATCGTCATCGCCGGCGGATTCTCGGTGCTGGCGCTGTCCGGCTTCACACCGGTGGTCCGCTTCGGGCTACTGACCACCCTGGCGGTGGTGGCGGCGCTGGTCGCCGACGCGGTGCTGCTCCCCGCGCTCGTGGGCCAGCGCGCCGAGGAGATCCCACGCCCGGCGGTCAAACCGCACGAGGAGAAGACATGCACCGTCTGATGTTCGTCACGATGCTGTTCGCGGCGCACGGCACGGCGCACGGAGCGGGGGATCCTCCCAGGACGGCGGCGCCGAGCGAGTACACCGTGGTGCCGGCCAGGTCGCACCTGGTGGGCCGCCTGTTCCGCGCCGGGATCGGGGCACGCCTGGCCCACGACCACGTGATCGAGGCGCGCAAGCTGACCGGATCGATTCACCTCGATCCGGCACACCCCGAGCGCACGCGGATCTCGATCACCGTGGACACCCGATCGCTGCTGCCGGACGGCGCGAAGATCCGGCGGCTGTACCGCATGGCGCCGCTGAGCAGCGACGACATGGCGAAGATCCTGCGGAACATGCAGGCCGCGGACCAGCTGTTCGTCGGCCGCTTTCCCGCGATCCGCTTCCGCTCCACGCAGGTCAAGCCCCTGGGCCAGGACCGGTTCCAGGTGCAGGGCACCCTGGAGCTGCGGGGCGTGAAGCGCAAGGTGACGCTGCAGGTCCAGGCCCACCTGGCGCATGGCACGCTCAAGGGCAAGGGGCAGCTGCGCTTCAAGCAGAGCGCCTTCAGCTACTCACCCTACAGCGCCGCCCTGGGGATGCTGAAGGTGCGCGACCAGGCGCTGGTGGACATCTACCTCGAGGCCCGCCCCACGAAGTGAGCGGCTCAGATCGGCCACCGCTCCAGCCCCCGCATGGTGAACAGCCGCGCCAGCAGGTGGCGCGACGGGCCGTGCAGCAGGGCCCACACCATCGTGTTGCGCACCGCCGGAAGGCGCTGTCGGCGACCCAGCCGCATGTTGATCTCCGCGCGTCGGATCACCTGGCGCGCCACGCGGCGCATGCGCCTGTCGTAGTCCACCAGGGCCCGGTCGCCGACGCCATGCTGCTGCAGCGCCTCGGCCAGCAGCCGCGCCCCGACCCACCCCAGGTTCATCCCTTGCCCGCCGATCGGCGTCACCACGTGCGCCGCGTCGCCCACCAGCGCCACCGAACCCCGCGCCAGCGATCGGGCCAGGCTGTGCTGCACGCCGAAGGTGCTGGCGTCGTGACACACGGCCTTCGCGAGATCGTGGCCCAGGCGCACCCCCACGAGCTGGACCAGCTCCTCCCGGCTGGTCTGTGATCGATACCGCTCCACCGCAACGACCCAGCGGCGCTTGCCTCCCGGGAGCGGGAAGCACTCGATCAGCCCCTCGTCGTGGAGGTAGATCGCCGCGTCGGTGCCGTGGGCCGTGTTGTCATCGAAGTCCCCCATGACGAAGGCATCGGGGTAGGACGCGCCGTCGAACGGGATCTGCAGCGCCTGCCGCACGAGGCTGCGCTTGCCGTCGCACCCCAGCACCACGTCGGCCTCGAGCACGGCCTCGCCCTGCTCCGTCTTCAGCGTGACGCGTGGCGGCGGGCCCGGATCGATGTGCAGCACCTCGACACCACGCATCAGGCTGCCGGGCGCGAGCTGTTCCAGGTGCTCCGCCAGCAGGCGTTCGTTGACCGCCTGGGGCAGGGAGAGCACGTAGCGAAACGGCGGCGGGCAGCTCTCGAAGCTCAGGCTGCCGATGGGCTGGCGATTGGCAAAGGCCCGACCCCGACGCACCACCACCGCCTGATCCTCGAAGGTCCGCGCCAGACCGATGCGCTCCAGGAGCTCGATCGAGGGCGGGTGGATGCCGATGGCGCGCGAACGCGGCACCGGCTCACACCGACGCTCCAGCACTCGACACGCCATGCCCTGTCGCTGAAGCAGACATGCCAGCAGCAAGCCCACCGGTCCACCGCCCACGATCAAGATCGGATACCGTTCCATTGGGGCCACCAGTATGGTACAGGGGGAAGGGGCTGGCAATCATCGCCGCGGTTGCGCGACGCTCAACACCTCGCATACTTGGCGTGACTGCCGGGGGAGGGAGAGATGATGGAGAACCACATCGCAGCGTCCCCCGTCCGAGTGGTCGCGGTGGGTCGGGCCCTGCCGGACAACTACTACGATCAGCAGACGCTGCTGGCGGCGTTCAAGGCGCGCTGGAGCCACCGGTTCCACAACCTGGATCGACTGGAGCAGCTGCACGCCAACGTGCTGGTGGGTGGGCGACACCTGGCGCTGCCGATGCAAGAGTATGATCGGCTCCAGGGCTTCGCCGACTCCAACAACGCCTTCATCCGCTGCGCCGTGGACCTGGGCCAGCGCGCCATCGAGGACGCTCTCGCCCGATCCGGGCTCGGCCCCCGGGACATCGACCACCTGTTCTTCGTCTCGGTCACTGGCATCGCCACTCCCAGCATCGACGCACGCCTGGTCAATCGCCTGGGCCTGAGACCGGACGTGAAGCGCACGCCGATCTTCGGCCTGGGGTGCGTGGCGGGCGCCGCGGGGGTGGCGCGGGCCGCCGACTACCTGCGGGGGTTCCCGGGAGAGGTGGCGGTGCTGCTGTCGGTGGAGCTGTGCTCGCTGACGCTGCAGAAGGAGGATCTGTCCATCCCCAACATCATCTCCAGCGGTCTGTTCGGCGACGGTGCGGCGGCGGTGGTGCTGACGAACCGCGCACCCGGGCAGGCGACGGGCGCGCCCGAGGTGGTGGCCACGCGCTCCGTGTTCTATCCCGACACCGAGTACGTCATGGGCTGGGACATCACCGGCGAAGGGTTCCGGGTCGTGCTCTCCGCCGACGTGCCGGACATCGTCGAGCAGCACGTCCGCGCCGACGTGGACGCGTTCCTCGACGATCACGGGCTCGACCGCCAACAGATCGCGAGCTACGTGTGCCACCCGGGCGGGCCCCGGGTACTGCAGGCGTTCGAGCACGCCCTGGAGCTGAAGTCCGACGCGCTGCGGGTGACCTGGGACTCGCTGGCCCACCTGGGGAACCTGTCCAGCGCATCGATCCTGATGGTGCTGGCGGACACGATGCACGATCACCGTCCCGCTCCCGGCAGCCACGGGCTGATGATCGCCATGGGCCCCGGCTTCTGCTCCGAGCTGGTCCTGCTGCGGTGGTGAGCCGTGATCCTGGCCTACCTCATGTTCCTCGGACTGCTCGGCCTGGAACGGCTGGTGGAGCTGGTGCTGAGCCGGCGCAACGCGGCGTGGGCCCTGCGCCGCGGCGGAGTGGAGCACGGCCGCGGTCACTTCACGCCCATGACCGTGCTGCATTCGAGCTTTCTGCTGGCCTGCGCGCTGGAGGCCGCGCTGGCCCACCGCCCGTTCATCGCCGCCCTGGGCTACCCCATGCTGGCCGTGGCGCTGGCGGCCCAGGCTCTGCGTTACTGGGCCATCGCCTCCCTCGGCCGGTACTGGAACGTGCGCGTCATCGTCGTGCCGGGCGCCGACGTGGTGGTGAAGGGCCCCTACCTCTACCTGCGACACCCAAACTACCTGGCGGTGATCGTCGAGGGAGTCGCCGTTCCGCTGATCCACACCGCGTGGATCACCGCCATCGGCTTCACCCTGCTCAACGCGGCTCTGCTCCGGGTACGCATCCGCTGCGAGGAACGGGCCCTGACCGAACACTGTGGCTATCGGGAGCGGCTGGGCCAACGGCAGCGATTCTGGCCCCGGCGGGCCTCGGAGCAGCGATGAACGTGCGCGGAGTGGGGCAGCTCCGCCCGGGTGCGAAACGGAGCGCACAACACATGAACGAGCAGCAGATCCTGGAGGGCATCCAGCAGGTCATCCGTCAGCACCTCAGACTCACGGTCCCCCTGGAGCCATCCACCGACGTGCTCCGCGATCTGAACCTGGACTCGATCCAGCGTCTGACCCTGATCGTGGAGCTGGAGAACCACTTCCGCATCTGCTTCGATCCCGGCGACGCCGAACGCGTGACCACGCTGTCGGACGTGGCGACGCTGATCCACAGACGCCTGGAGCAGGATCATGTCCCGGTCGTTGCCTGAGCTGACGCTGGCCCGGCAGCTGGAGCTCTCCGCGCGGGCAGCGGGGCCCGATGTAGCGGTTCGGTTCCTGGACCGCCACGAGCAGCCAACGATGCTGAGCTACGCCGAGATCCTGCAGCGTGCGTTGGGCGTGGCCGGCGCCCTGCAACGTCTGGGCCTGCACCGAGGTGACCGGGTAGCGCTCATCCTGCCCACCGGCCCCGCGTTCTACGACGCCTTCTTCGGCGCCTCCCTGGCCGCCCTGGTGCCGGTGCCGCTGTATCCCCCGGTGCGGCTCGGTCGACTGGACGAGTACCATACGCGCACGGCGGCGATGCTCGGCGCATGCCAGGCGCGGGTGGTGATCACCGACGGCCAGATCCGACGGATCCTGGGGCCGACCATCGCGACCGCCCGCCCGGAGCTGGGCTGCATCACCCTGGACACCCTGGGCCGCGACGCGCTGCAAGGTGCGCTCCCGGACCGCGTCGACGACCTGGCGCTGATCCAGTTCTCCTCCGGGACCACGCGCGAGCCCAAGCCCATCCGTCTGACCCATCGCCAGGTGCTGGCCAACGCCGCGCTGATCCTGGACCAGATCCTCACCAGCTACCCGGAGGGACCCGAGCTGACCCATCGCGGCGTGAGCTGGCTCCCGCTGTACCACGACATGGGGCTGGTGGGCTGCGTGATGGTGGCGCTGCTGCATCCCGGGGAGCTGACCCTCATCCCCCCCGAGCTGTTCGTCGCCCGGCCCGTGGTCTGGCTGCGCGCCATCTCGACCTACGGCGGCACGATCAGCCCGGCCCCGAACTTCGCCTACAGCCTGTGCCTGAACCGCATCTCCGACGAGGAGATGGCCGGCATCGATCTGTCCAGCTGGCGCCTGGCGCTCAACGGGGCCGAACCGGTGACGCCTGGCGTGCTGCGCCGGTTTGCCGAGCGGTTCGCTCGCCACGGGCTGCGTCCCGAGGCGCTGACGCCGGTGTATGGCCTGGCCGAGGCCACGCTGGCCGTGACCTTCACGCCGGTGACGCGGCCATTCACCACCTGCCGGTTTCAGCGACGGCTGCTGGGTCAGGGCACCGCGCAGGAAGCGGGGGAGCCGCGGGGCGACGACCACGACACGGAGACGCTGGTCTCGCTGGGACATCCGCTGGAGGGCTTCGAGCTGCGGGTGGTGGACGACGCCGGCAGGCGCCAGGGCGAGGACGTGGTGGGCCGCATCCTGGTGCGTGGTCCGTCGGTGATGCAGGGCTACCACAGCATGCCGCAGGCCACCGCCGCCGCGCTCGTGGACGGCTGGCTCGACACCGGCGACCTCGGGTTCCTGCACCGCGGCGAGCTGTTCCTCTACGGCCGGGCCAAGGACATCATCATCCTCGCCGGACGCAACCACGCACCGCAGCAGGTCGAGCAGGCGCTGGAGGGCCTCGAAGGCCTGCGCAGCGGCTGCGTCGCCGCGGTGGGCGTCGTGCCGCCGGGCGGCGATGCCGAGGAGCTGGTGCTGCTGGTGGAGCGCGACCGACACAGCCGGCTGCCGGCGAAGGCCATCACGCGATCGGCCCGGGATCGGGTCGCCGAGCGCACGGGGCTGATCGCGAGCCGGGTGCTGCTGCTGGAGCCCGGGACGCTGCCCCGCACCTCCAGCGGCAAGATCCGACGCGCCGAGGCCCGGCGGCTGCTGGTGGCCGACGCGCTCAGGCCACCGCGACCGGTGACGGCGTTGCGGCTGGTGGGTCAGATGCTGCGATCCAGCCTGGCCTTCGCCCGGGCCCGATGGGGCTAGAGCGGAGCCGGCGGATCAGAACGTCAGGTCGGTGCAGGTGCCGCCGGCGCAGGTCGACCCCTTGAGCGGGGGGCAGGCGTACGGCGGGCAGGACGGCGGGGGCAGCTGATCGCACCCGAGGCTCAGGTAGCTCTGATGGATCAGCTTCAGCTTGGTGTCGGACTCGACGTAGGTCTTGCACCCGCAGCTCAGGCTCTCGAGCACCAGGTGCTGGCAGTGCAGCACTGGGTCCGCCGCCGAGCAGCTCCTGGCCGCGCTCACGGCCGCGAGGTAGGTCTTCTCCACCGCCGCACAGTCCTTCGGCGACGCCTGGATCGTGAACACGTTGGAGTAGGCATAGAGCAAGGGTGCGCAGCTCGACAGGGGCGCCTTGGGCGTGCAGCCCACACCGTAGTCCAGCCGCAGGCGCCAGAGGCCGCCCTGGTTCGAATCGGTTTCCACCAGGATCTTGCCCGCCGGGACCTCCACCGCGTTCCCCTCCCAGCCGCACATGATCGTCGGTCCCTTGGTGACCCACACCCCCGCCTCCTTGCGCTCCCAGCTGTAGATCCCGCAGCCGCCGAGGAAGATGCTCTGGGTCATGCCGTTGGTGAGGGTGATCTTCACCGGGTCCGACGGTCCGTAGGTCGCCTTGTCCGTCAACACAGTGACCATGGGCTGGCACGAGCCCTTGTTTGCCACGTTCACGCCGGCCGCGTGCGCCTGGCAGGCGTTGCTGTATGACTTGCCGTCGCAGCCGCACACGGGATCGACGACGGTGTAGCAGTTCTCCGGCCGCGGCTTGCACTCGCCCATCTTGGCTCCGCTGGCGATGCACCCGCTGTCGATGTGGCAGTAGGCGGACGGACCGCAATCGCTATTGATGCTGCAGTACGGTGAGGCATCGGAGACCACGACGCCGTCCGCCACGCTGGAGTCCGTCGCCAGCTCCGTGTCCGCTGCCGTCGCGCCGTCCACCAGGGTGACGGTGCGGCTGTTGCAGGCAACCACTCCAAGCACGGCAACAATAATGACAGGCAGTCGCATGGGAACCTCCGCGGGCGCTCGTAGCAAACACCATGCCTGCAGGGGTCCGTTGCATTCCGACCGGTTCGCCGCAACAGACGTCAGCAAACCCAGACACCGCCAGCTTCCCCCTCAGAAATCCGAGGGCCGCGTCCGCCGCGTTCGCCACAACATCACCAGCAGGCAGGGCAGGACCACGGCGACCATGGCGAGCGACCCGTCGGGCGCTGTGCCCGTCTTTGCACCATCTGGGGTCAAGCGACCGGCACCAGCTCGCCGGTCGGTCGCAAGCCCCGAGGATCGTTAACCCGAAGTCCACGATATCCGGGTTCCACGTTGGGGGGCCACAGCCCGGCCGACCTGTGGTATGGATGTCTGGGCCGCGCCGTCAGATGCGAGGAGGATGGATCCATTGACACCGGAACAACAGGAACAGCTGCAGAAGCTGCTCGACCGCATTCTCGACGTGAAGGACATGGTCTCCGACGTCGAGGAGCTGGTGAGCCAGGGCCACGACTCTCCGCAGGATCTGGAGGGCTGCCGTCAGGCGCTGGAGGGTGTGGTCGCCACATACAACGCGATCACCGCCGACATGCCGAGGAGCGAGCGGCGTGAGGCGGACCGACGCTATGGGCGACAGGTGATGGATCTGCGCCGCCACGCCGACTGGCTGCCCGATCGATCCCGTGGCACGCCGGTGGCGCTGGCCACCGACCGCGAATGGCCCAACCTGGACGACATGCTGCCCACGGTCCCGCCTGCCGCGCCGCTCGATTTCGTGCCGCCGCTCGCACCACGGGTCGAGGAGGGGCCGAAGGGGCCCCGGGTGGGCGGCGAGATCGAGGGCTGGTGCGGTCCGTGCAAGGGTCTGCGGACCCACAACATCGTGGCCATGGTGGGCGGCGAGCCGAAGCAGGTCATCTGCCGCTCGTGCGGCGCCCGGCACGGCTTCCGGCTGACACCGGCCCGGGGCAAGCCCAAGGCGGCCCCGAAGAAGAAGAAGGGTCGTGCCACCCGCGAGGAGCTCGAACATCAGCGCAAGGAAGCGGTGAAGACGGCGTTCCAGAAGGAGCTGATGGAGGCGGCGGAGGTCAAGCCGTTCTCCCGTCGTGCCACCTTCCGCGCCGGGGAGATCATCGAGCATCCGGAGCACGGCCGTGGCAAGATCGAGAACGTGATACGGGGCAGCATACTGGTGCGATTCCGCACCGGCCTGCGTCCGATCAGCACCGTCTGAAAGACTGAAGAGAAGCCCATGTACCGAGCATCGATTGCGTCCTGTCTGATCCTGGTCCTCTCCGCCTGCAGCGATGACGGCGGCGGCACAACCACCGACGGTCCCGTTGGCGACGGCGCGGTGGTGGACGGCAAGCAGCCCACCGAGGGCCCGGTCACCGACGGCCCCGTTCTCAGCAAGCCCTGCGGCTTCACCGTGGGCGACACGCTGAAGAAGATTGTCGGCGACAACAAGGACTTCGTCATCGGCGGGGTCAAACGTACGTTCATCGTTCAGCTGGTCAACGTGCCCCAGGGCTACAGCAAGAAGCTGCCCGTGGTGTTCGGGTTCCACGGCACCGGCTCGTACTACAACATCGCCACCAAGTACTTCGAGCTCCTCAGCGAGAACCGACCCTTCATCTACGTCGTGCCGCTGGGCTCGGGCACCTTCGAATACCCGTGGGACTTCACGGCGGACCCGACGCAGAACAAGGACATCAAGTTCTTCGACGACATGCTCCAGTGCCTCAAGGCGCAGTTCGACGTGAACCCGGACCAGGTCCACGCCTTCGGGTTCTCGTGGGGTGGTCACTGGATCAACTACCTGTTGGCCCACCGCGGCAGCGTGCTGGCCTCCGCGGCGCAGCTGTCGTCGGGTGCGATCGATCCCGCGGGAGCGGCCTACGAGGCGTTTCTCGCCAAGAACAACCCCAAACCGGCCCAGCTCGTGATCTGGGGCGGCGTCACGGATCAGTACAACGGCTACTCGTTCGATCAAACCTGCAAGGACACCGTGGCCTCGTTTCTGAAGCAGGGCTACTTCGTGGTGCAGTGCATCCACAGCTCCGGCCACGACATCACGCCCCCGGAGAGCTTGAACAAGTTCATCTTCGAGTTCTTCCAGGATCACCCACGGGGGGTCAGCCCCGAACCCTACCTCGGCTGGCCGCCCTCCACCCCCTTCACCATCGGCACCTATCTCAAGTGGCCCACCTGGTGCGAGCCGGTCCCCTGATCCGCGCGCTGCCATTGGTGTGTGATCCGGCGCATGGTTTCCCATCCCCCGGGTCACCAGGCTACAGATGGTCACCAGGCTACATACGCCCCATGCGAACCGCTAACCTGACCCTGGCTTTGATGCTGCTGTGCGCTCCGGCGTATGCACAGCCAGACGCGGCCGGCCGGCCCATCGTCGCCGTGTTTGACATCGAGATGCGCGACGGCGCGATCAAACCTGCGACCCTGGTGATCCTGACGGACTACCTCGCAGCGCGGCTGGCGTCCTCCAACCGCTTCCGCGTCGTGCCCCGAAGCCAGGTCAAGCAGCGCCTGAGTCAGATCAAGACGGAGTCCTACAAGGACTGCTACGACCAGTCGTGTCAGATCGAGCTGGGCCGCGAGCTGGCGGCCAACAAGTCGCTCGCCGCACACATCCTCAAGGTCGAACAGCAGTGTGTGCTGACTCTCGAGCTGTTCGACCTGAAGCAGGTCGCCACCGACGCCGCAACCACGGCCGCCGGCCCATGCACTGAGGACACGCTGTTCCGCACCGTGGGCCAGGCGGTGGACTCGCTGGTGGCAGGGATGGAGACCATGTCGCCCAGCTCGGCCCCCAGCTCGGCCCCCGCCCCGCCCCAGGTCAGCCTGTACGTCACCACCGCGCCCTCCGGGGCCCAGATCATGGTCAACGGCCTGTACCGCGACACCACCCCGGCCCACGTCAGCGTACCCCTGGGCCGACCGGTGAAGCTCACGCTGATGCTCGAGGGCCACGTGACCCAGGAGCGCCGCCTCGACGCGCGGGAGGCCCAGCGGGTGGAGGTGGATCTGCCGCTGACCGACGCCGGCCGCCGCAACCTGGCCACCACCTCCGAGTGGTTCGGACTGGGCCTGGGGCCGGGCTACATGCGCCGGGCGGCCTCCACCATGCTCGCGATCAACTTCCGCATGGCGACCCTCAAGTGGTACCGCCTGTTCTGGACGCTGTTCGACGTCAGCGGACAGCTCAGTTTCGGAACCTCCGAGAACCCTTCAACCGACGAGCCGGCCAGCGCGCTGACGCTCTCCACGCGAGCCGGCTACCCGCTGTACCTCGGCGCCCGGGGACAGCATCAGTTCCTGTTCGGGGTGGGCGTGGGGTACACCATGCTGGATGTCGGACCGGCCAAGACCACCGCCCAGGAGACCATCGAGCGGGAGACGCGGAGCCTGTTCACGCTCAGCCCTGGCGTGGACTACGCCTACAACCTGATGGACGGCGCGTTCCCGGTGGGTCTCGGCGTGCGGCTCAACTTGCCCGTGGCCGGCGATCTGGTCGGCGACTACCCGATGTCGATGATGGCCACGATCAACGTCGGCTTCTCGCTATACCGCCTGCTGGTGGGGCCGAAGTCCGGCCCCCCGCGCCCGACGAAAAAGCCACGCGAGTAGCTGGCCCCTCGAGCCAGCTGTCCCTCTACCAGTCGGCCCCCGTTGCGTTCCGTTCCCGGCCTGGTTAGCCTGCGTCCATGCGCACCCTGTCGGATACCGACGCCTTCCTCCTCGACATGGATGGCACGATCTATGTTGATGATCGACTTCAGCCTGGCGCGCTCGAGTTGCTGGCGCTGCTGGACGCCACCCACCGGCCGTATCTGTTCCTGACCAACAACTCCTCCGCCCGGGCGGCGGACTATCAGGCGCGGCTGGGGCGGCTGGGGATCTCGGTGGAGCGGCAGCGGATCCTCACCTCGGGCGAGGCCACGGTGAGCTACCTGCTGCAGCACACACCACACCGGCGAGTGTTCCTGCTGGGGACCCCGTCGCTGGAGGCCGAGTTTCGCGAGGCCGGTCTGGAGCTGACTGACGCGGCCCCCGACTGCGTCGTGCTCGGATTCGACAAGACCCTGACCTACGCCAAGCTGGAGCGGGCCTGTCTGCTGCTGGCCGACGGGTTGCCCTATCTGGCGACGCACCCCGACTATACCTGCATCACCGCGGCCGGGCTGATCCCGGACACGGGAGCGTTCATCGTCGGCATCGAGAAGGTCACCGGTCGGTTGCCCCGGGTGATCGGCAAGCCCGAGCCGGAGATGGTGGCGGTGGCGCTACAGCGACTGGGTTCGACGGCTGACCGCACGGCGATGGTGGGTGATCAGCTGGACACCGACATGATCATGGCCCAGCGCTCGGGACTGCTGGGGGTGCTGGTGCTCAGCGGCGAGACCTCACGCCAACTCCTTCAGGCGCAGGACGCCGTGCGGCCGGATCTGGTGCTGCGGGACGTGGCCGAGCTGTACCAGCTGCTGCGCGCGTAGTTCAGGGCAGGAGCCGCAGAACAAGGTGAGACGATCAGTTGACCTTGCACTCCGCCATGATGTTGCCGGCGTTGCAGGTGCAGGCTACTCGGCCCAGTAGCCGGCGGCGAAGTCCGGGCGCGCCGGCTGGTTGCCCCAGGCGACCTTGGCCGCCCACTCCTCGTCGGTCATGCGCTGAGAGACCGGCACCGCGAAGGAGTAGTAGCTCGAGGCCGGCCCGCCGTAGAGTGAGATGTCGCCCTGGTTGTCGATGGCGACGATCATCATCCCCGGGTGTCCGGTAGCGACCTCCAGCGCCTGGCCGTTCTCCGCGTCGGTGTGCACATCCGCGACGATGGGCTCGGAGATGCCGCTGGGGTGCGCGTTCATCCAGTCCACGTGGCCGCCCTGCGGGTCGGTGGGGGCCCACATCCGGGTCCAGAACAGCTGGGGATACCAGCCGTCGTACACCCGGCCGCCGGAGTAGGCGAACCCGTGCAGATCGGCCGTCTGGTTCAGGAAGTCCAGGTCGGCGGTGGTCATCGCCTGCCCCGCCAGCTCCTTGTCCGACAGCGCGATGAGCTGCTCCAGCGTGGCGTGCCAGTGGTCCATGCACGGCGCCACGTTGCTCAGCCCGTAGGCGCCACCGGCGAACAGCTTGCTCATCAGCGAGGCCGAGCGCGACAGCGCACGATACAGGTCGGGCACCGGCTCGACGTAGCCCTTGGGGTACTGGCAGCCGATGCCGCCCGTGCTCTGCTCGACGATCAGGATCGTGTCGTGGCGCAGCTCGGTCCAGCTGGCCAGGGTCGCCTCCAGCTTCCGATCGTGCCAGCTGGCGGTGCGCATGACCTGCGGCAGCGCCGGCTGGAGATCCGTTCGGCTCAGCGCCATCAGCCCCTCGAGCCAGTTGTTGAACATCGTGTCGTCGAGCGCGGTGGGCTTGATCGCCGCCATGGTCTGCCGCACCGCCTCCAGCGTGGCGGGCAGGTTCTGCCGCAGATCCTGCTTCATCTCCTGCGCGAAGTACTCCAGCGCGCGGTCCGAGCCCAGGGCGAACGCCACGTCCTCGGGCATCGCCATGGCGCGACCGCCCAGCACCGCCGGCTTGAGCCGTGGGGTGGTGGTCTGGGACGTGACCCACGCCCCGTAGGCGAAGCGCTGGGGGAAGAAGCGCATGGTGATGGGCGGCACATCCCCGGCGAAGACCCGGCTGGAGTACTCCGGAGCGGGCTGCCTGGCGTAGATCGGGGAGATGGCGGCCGGCTTTCCGGCGCAGCTGGTCATGCCCGCGTCGCGGCACAGGCCGAGCAGCGCCACCGGGGTCAGGGCGTTGGTGTGGCCCACGAACGCAGCGTAGAAGTCGTTCAACGTGTGGAACAACGGCACGGCGCCCGCCTGCTCCATGGCGGCGGCCAGCGCCCGCGCCGCGGCCTCCTCGCGCGGTCGGGGCTCGACGGGATTCGGATCGTACAGCACCAGATCGGTGCGCCCGAGCCACATCATCGCCAGGAAGTACTTCTTCAGCGTCTCGCTGTTGGTGTAGTGGCCGCGGGGGATGAACTGGCTGAAGTCGATGTCGGTCTCGACCCCCATGAACTCGACCCGCGCCAGGCCGCGATCCTCGATCAGCTTGAGGTACCGGTCCACCTCGCTCTTCACCGCCGCCGGCGCCACGCTGCCGTCGAGCAGCGAGCGCGCCACCGCCAGGTAGAACAGCGCGTCCTGCTGCGCCGGCTGCTTGGGGTCCAGCGCGCCCATGGTCCTGGACATCATCTGCGTCAGCGTCTTGCTCAGCTGGTTCTCCTCGGTGACCTCGAGGATCTTGTCGAAGGTTCGATGCCAGGCGTGGAGGATCGAGTCGGCGGAGATGAACACCGGCAGGTCCGCGGCGAACACGCGGTAGTAGATGTCCGCCGGGCCGGCGCCCGTGCCCTGGGCCGCTCCGGGGGACGGGACGACCACGAAGCCGCGGGCGTCCAGCGTCTGCACCGCCTTGGTCGACAGCGCAAAGGTCGAGACGAAGTCCTTGTAGTGCGCGGCGCTCGGGACCTTGAAGCTCGGTCCCTTGAGGTAGCTCTGCTGGTGCCGGCCCAGGAGCGCCGTGTAGCTCATGCCCTGGGCCTGTTTGTAGTGCCTGTCGAACTCCTGCGCCAGCCGACGGGCCAGCGGACCGGAGGTGGAGGCGCTGGACACGGGGTCCACGGGGGTCTCGGTGTCGTTCCCGCTGCAGGCCCCGGCGCTCATCAGTCCCGCGACAAACAGCACCCATATCCGTATTCATGGCCACCTCACTCGGTTGGAGTCTCGGGCTGATCCAAGCAAACTCGATGCCAGGGGGATTGGCTCCTGGCGACCACGCGATCCTGTGCGGTTACGCCGCGCTCCCTGTCAGATTTCCATGGAGCCGGCACAGGCTGGGCCACGGATCGCGTGGCCGCCGTGCATCCAACCGGGTATCACGTGCATCCAACCGGGTATCATTGTCCTCTCCAGAAGACACGCGATGCACTGCAAGGAATGCGACGAAGAGGGGGACGAGCTCCGCGTGCTGCTCCATGAAGTCCAGGTCCTCACGGCAGCTCTCCAGCGTGGCGTCGGGGTGGAACATCCGGATCGTGTACTGGGCGGAGATCCCGAGCCGCCGGCACAGGCTCAGCACGGCCGACGCCTCCTCGCGGCTGTGCTCCCGACCGAGGCAGGCGAGCCCGCGGGTGCTGGCCGACTCCACGCCGAGGAACACCCGGATCAGCCCCATCTGCCGCAGCTGCCCGAGGGTCAGGGCGAGAGAGACCACGCCATACCTCATGTCACACCTCCTCGAAGGCACTGGACCCATGGTACCGGCGGCGGGCGCAAAGGTCGACCTGCTGCTTGTTCAGTGCAGCTGGCATCACCGGCGGCGGCCCATGTACAATCGACCCGGAGGTGCCCCATGATCCGCCTGTGCCCTGCGCTGCTGCTGCTCCCCGCCTGCTCCGAGTCGGTGTCCGCGCGTGACGTGGGCGCCACGGACCGCGGGTCGTTCGAGACCAGCGTCGTCGATCGCGGCCCGGCCCGGGAGCAGAGTCCCTCCGACGGGCCGCGGCTCGAGGGCGCGGTCTCCGACGGAACCCAACCGGCTCACGACTGCAAGAACCCCGACCCGGCGTGGCTGCTGTGCGAGGACTTCGAGGGCATGTCCCAGGGGGTGGCGGCGTGGTTCAAGGCCTCGGGCTGGACCGAGTCCATCGGCGTGGACAACCCCGGTCGCGTCACCTCCTCCACCGACGCCCACCGCGGGACCTACGCGGTGCACATGCCGGCGGCGGCCAGCGCCGGGTACCAGGGCGGGGACCTGATCTGGCGCGCCTGCGACGGTACCAACAAGCCCGGGTGCGCGACGCTCAAGGGCTATCCCCAGCTCTACCTGCGCACCTTCGTCAAGCTCGCCAGCGACCACAAGAAGGTGCATCACTTCCTCAGCGTGGGGGGCGGCCCGATCGACGACTACTGGGCCCCGTTCGGCAACGCCGGCTGCCGCCCCAACGGCAAGCGCGGTATGGGCACCACGGTGGACTTCAAGGACAACACACACGCCACCTTTTTCTACACCTACTTCCCCGACATGAAGTGCGACTCCCAGACCAACTGCGCCAAGTACGCCGACCCGCAGCAGATCTGCACCGACTGCGCGGCCAAGGAGATGCCCTGCACCAGCGGGCTGGAGTGCTGCTGGGGCAACGAGTTCGCCCCCACCCCGGCGGTGACCCTCCCGCTGGGCACCTGGTTCTGCTTCGAGATGATGATGAAGCCCAACGACATCGGGCAGAGCAACGGCGAGATGGCGTACTGGATCGATGGCACGCTGGCGCACCAGGTGAAGAACATGAAGTGGCGCACCGACAGCAAGCTGCAGATGAACTCGGCGCGCCTGCAGCACTACCTCACCACCGGCGACGCCGCGTCCCACAGCAACCAGGTGTGGTTCGACGACGTCGTGGTGAGCACCAAGCCCGTGGGTTGCCAGTAGCGGGGACACCTCGGCGCCGCTTGCGCCTGCGTTCCCGTGTTGCGCGCTCCGCTCAGCGCTTTCGCGCGCGGTGGACCACCAGCAGCATCAGCAGAAATGTCAGCAGCCAGCTGACCGCGCCCCACGTCAGCCAGCGGAAGCCCAGTCGCCGGATGTCGTGATGGCGATGTGCCTGCTCGCGATCCTCGCGCCGCAGATCCAGCCACCGCACGAAGCCAGCCTGCTTGACGGTGGCGATGCCCTGTCGCCCGGCCGCCTCCCGCACCATGCGGTTGAGCACCGGCCAGCGGGTCATCACGCGCCCGCCACGGTGGTCACCACGCCACAGGGCGGTGCAGGTCGCTCCGACGTTGAGGCGCACCGGGGGGGAGTCCGCCCCCTCACCGGCCGAAGTTGAGCCCCGACGGTCCGCCCCGGCTGTGCCCCGGGGGCGGCGGCCTGCGCACGATGTGCAGGATGCCCGCGATCATCAGCAGCACGACACCCGTGCCCAGGCCGGTCGTCAGCCCGTGGAGCACACTCATCACCACCGCGGCGCCCACTGCGAGGACGACCACCAGCGCGCTCCACAGCAGGCGCTTGCCGCGCAGGGGCGGGGTCTTGCCCAGACAGCAGCGCTTGTACTTGAGCCCGCTGCCACAGGGACAGGGGTCATTGCGCATGACAGACACGTTCAGATTGTACGCCACTCCGGTGCCCGACGCCAAAGGTGTTCACCGGTCGCGCCAGCGTATCCAGCTACTGCGGTCGCTGCGCGATGACCATCACCTGGGTGTCCTTCACGCCCAGGTGGAGCAGCGCCTCCTCCAGCGCCACGGTGGTGGCGTACGGGATCAGCGTCAGCAGCACGTTGCGCACACCCTCGGTCCACTGCAGCACCGGCCAGTCGTGGCGCGCCGGGCGATCGGCCCACCGCGCCGGCCCGCAGCAGATGCGATAGTTCGACTCCACGTGCAATGGCTCGAGGCCGATGCTCTCCACCAGCGCCGTCACCGACGCCGTGGTGTAGCACCGCACGTGCTTGGGGTCGAAGCCGGGCGTCTCCAGCGGGACGAAGAGGGCCAGCAGCCCCCCGGGTCGCAGCAGCGCGCAGGCCTGCTCCAACAGCAGCCGGTCGTCGGGGACATGCTCCAGCATGTGCGAGCTGATCACGATGTCCGCCGGCCACGGGGGTGTCGGGGGGGGGGCCGTCAGCCATCGTCTCGAACCAGTGGTCGCGGTAGGCCGCGAGGCGCTGGTCGCCCTGAACCGCCTCCACCGCCGCACGGGACAGCTCGAGCCCCATCAGCCGACAGCTGGAGGGGAACCGCAGCAGCAGGTCGGCGCTGCCAAAGCCGACCTCCAGCACATTTCTTCGGTGCATGGGGAACCCGATCTGCTGCAGGATGTCGCGCAGACGATGCCAGCGGTAACGGCAATCGTCGCGAAACAACCACCGCCAGCGGTTCTTGCGGTAGAAGTCGCCCTCGTACAGCCGGCGCTGCTCCTCGACGATCGCGGCCGAGGCGGTGTTGGTGGGGGAGAGTCTCGGGTTGGTATCAAGGCCTGTTTGGTTCATGCTCCTCGCTCATTGCATCGAGGAGGCCACGATGAGCCTTCTACAATATCGGCAAGTTGGGCGTGGAAGACCGTTCTGGATTGCGCAGGTGGGCAACTCTTGCTCGACGGTGATTGTCAGTCGGTCTCGGTCTGTGGGCCGCGTCCCTGCCCGAAGCCGCGCCCATGCCGACCGTGCTGGCCGCGCATCTGCACCATCTTCACCCGCTGGTCCCTGGTCAGCAGCCGCATCACCTTCAGGTGGGACTGGAACCGCTCCTCACCCATCACGCGCTTGAGCGACACGAGACGGGTGTGCACCGCCACCACCTGGGCCTCGTTGATCACGTCGGCCGAGAACAACGACTGCAGCTGCTGGTGCAGCCCGCGGACCTGATCGCGCTGTCCCCTGGTACGAGCGCGTGCGTCGGTGCGGATGGCCTTGATCTGCTGCACCTGGGCATCGCTCAACGCCAGCTGCGCTGTCATCATCTCCAGCCGCTTGCCCTTGAAGCCGCGGCCCTCGCCACCGCCGAAGGGTCTCGCCACCGCCGTGCCGGCCACCAGCGTCAGCGCCGCAGCACCGAACAGACTCAGGGCGATACGGCTATTCGTTCTCTTTTCCATTTTTCGGACTCCTTGCGTCAGAGGTTGTTTGTCCTGCTTCATGCGACAGGTTAAGCAGCCCACGTGCCAACCAATAACCACCCGTGATCATACGGATCGGGCCTGTACGGCCGCGACGGCGGCGCACATTCTGCACGCCGATGGATGCAGATTGTGCATCGGATCCATCGCCGATTACCGGAGGCACCGTCGGAAAATCAGCCATGAAAAGCTTCAAAGAGCATGAAGATCATTCGCCGTGGAGGCTGGCCTGAATTGTGTATTGCATCAGCCCATGCAACGGGTGTCATCTCGTCGGAAGGGACTTCGGTCCCTCAAACTGATCCTCATCCTGCTCCTGGCCGCTCCCACGTGGGTGCACTCGGAGGTCGTGCTCGCACCCCGCCCGGGCAGCAGGGAGGCTGCCAACCGACCATCCAGTCTCATCTTCCGCAGCCCGAAGCTCAATGGCGCCTTCGTCCGAAATCCCTCCGGCCTGCTCGTCCCGGACCGACGGATCACCGCCTACACCGAGCAGGGTCTGCAGGACGAGGGGCGCTGGCTGGGCATTCGCCGCGCCGTGATCCATCACCTGGGTCGCACCGGCGCGCGGCTGTCTCCCGCGCCGTACCAGGCGCTGGTCAGCAAGATCCAGAACCGGGCGAACAGCGTGCTCGCTCGCGACGGCAAGAACCTGTCCGGCTGGAAAGCGGTGGTGGTGGAGGGTGGGATGGCGGACCAGGTCAACGCCGCGGCCTGGACCGGCGGGGTGATCACGATCTTCAGGCCACTCGTGGACCTGTGCTACCAGATCGCCAACGTGACGGTGAACGCCAGCTCGGCCGAAATGGGCACCGAGCTGTGGAAGCTCTCGCGCTGGCGCAACGACAAGCGCAACAACGCCGTGCCCAAGAGCCTGAAGCTCGCCCCCTCCGACCGGAAGATGCGCGACATCGTGGCCGAGTCGATCCTCTCGCGGGTCGTGCTGCACGAGATGGGGCACGGGGCCAGCGGGCACGTGGAGCTCCGCAAACCCGAGCTGTACACCCCGGGCAAGCACAAGGTGTTCGACGCCGCGGCCTCCCGGGCCAAGGAGCGCGAGGCGGATCTGTTCGCCACCACGCTGGGGGTCAAGGGCGCCGTGCGCATCCCGGGCGTGATGCCGCTCTTCAGCTACTTCAACTTCATCAGCCAACCTAACTTCGACGAGCGCGGCAAGAACATGGTCGCCGACTGGCGCTCCCACCCGCTGGACGCGGAGCGCTACAACAACCAGGTCACGGTGCTCAAGACCGCCAAGCGCAACATCGAGGGGCTGCCGGACGCGCTGGCGCCGCGGATCATCCTGCCCAACGGCGACTTCGCCTCTCCGCTGCCCACCGCGAAGCCCGACATCCAGCCCGCCGTGATGGCGCCTCCCATGCGCAAGGCCGCCCTGCGCTAGGCTCCGACCCGGACTGGTCTATACTACCCGCATGCGGTGGTGGGTCCTGTTCCTGTGCGCCTGCGACACGGGTGGTGTCGCGGCGACCGATGCCGGATTCGATCTCGACGTGTCCCCGGCCGATGTGGCTCCCCGCGATCAGGCCGCCCACGACCGGCCGCCGGTGGACGCAATCGGAGACACGGTCCCCGTGTGCACCACCCTGGCCGACTGCACCGACCCGCCGGCGCCTCCCGTGTGCGTCGACACCACCACCAGCAAACGCTACATCCCGAGCTGCGACGCCGGCACCTGCCACTACACCCTGGCGACCATCGCCTGCGACGCGCTCGAGCCCTACTGCCAGGACTACACGCTGTGGACCCCCACGGCGGGCACGTGTCAGCAAGGCGCATGCACCGGCAGCAAGAGCAGCAGCACCTGCTTCGGCGGCTGCTCCGCGGGGGCCTGCAACACCGTCACCGGACTGTCCTGGTCCAAGCTCCCGCTGGGCGCCAGCAACGCCATCACGGCGATGCACGCCCGCGGGTCCAAGGACCTGCTGCTGTCGGTGCTGCTCCAGTCGCTGTGGCACTGTGACGGCTCGAGCTGCACCACACTGAAGAGCGGCAACTACTACGGCGTCTACGCCACGGGAGCGCACCTGTTCGTCGTGGGAGGAGGCGGCCTGTTCCAGCACCACGACGGCAGCACGTGGTCCACGCTCCCCAAGGTGACGACCGTGCCACTGGCCGACGTGAGCGGGGTGAGCTCCACCGCCGTGTGGGCCGTGGGCAACCAGGGCGCCATCATCCGCTACGACGGCGCGCAGCTGGCCCTGCAGGGCAGCGGCACCTCCCTGGACCTCACCGCGGTCCACGCGCTGAGCTCGAGCAGCGTGTATGCCGTGGGGATCGCCGGGACGATCCTGTATTACGATGGAGCCAGCTGGAGCCCGCGCCCGAGCGGCGTGAAGGACGCGTTCCTGGATGTGTGGGCCGCCGACGCGGCCAATGTATTCGTGGTGGGCCAGGGCGGGATCTACCGCTCCTCGGGCGCGAGCTGGGTCAAGCAGACCGTGCCGGCGCCCTCCATCATTTACCGCGGCGTGTGGGGCAACTCGAAGTCCGATGTGTTCGCGGTGGGGGATGACGGGTGGATCGTACACTTCGACGGCAGCAGCTGGAGCGCCCAGGACAGCAAGACCGCCGTGGATCTGGTGCGGGTCCACGGCGCCGGCCCCACGGAGGTCTACGTCGGGGGCAAGAGCGGCACCTTGCTGGTGGGACAGTGACGCCGTCACACGCGGCGGCGGTATGCTACCGGCTGACCGCGGACGGCCCGCGGCTGCTGTTGATCACCACCAGCGACGGGCAGCGCTGGACCATCCCCAAGGGTCACATCGAGCCCAACGAGTCGTCGTGGAGCGCCGCCGCACGGGAGACGCTGGAAGAAACGGGCTGGGACGGCGCCATCGACCGCACCTCCCTCGGCACCTTCGTTTACGGCGCCGGGGACCGACGCGTGCTGGTGGAGGCGTTCCTGCTGGAGGCGACCCACCGGCCCCAGCCCGGGGAGGATCGACGGCAGGTGTGGCTCGCCCCGCCCGACCTCCCACGGCTGCTGCGGCAGGGGCGAGAGGACGATCCCTTCACGGTGGCAGAGCTTCTGCGGGTGGTACACACCGGCCTCGCTCATCTGGCGCGGAGGAGGTAGGCGGTCCGCCGGCGATGGATCACGAGCCCTTCGGTGGGGTTCAAGAGCCCTTCACCGCCGCGACCTCTGCCGTATCCCGCTTCGAACGATCCGGTGTCTCGCCGGCATCTCGCAAGTCCTCGTCGAGCTGACGCAGGGCTTCCAGCAACACGGGCTGGACCTCGAGATCCACATCGATTTCCACGTCGGGGCAACGCTGGCGCGTCCGAAACGAGAACCGCCCATCCGACCAGCTGACCAGCTCACCAACCGCCAGACGAACCTGCTCGGTGAACGCACCGATCAGGACGTCCCTGTCGAGCCCCGGGACCGGGACCCATCCCATGGCCGCTCCCACCCCCTGTGGACACATCTCGGCGAGCTGCTGCGGGGAGACCTTGCCCGCCGCATGCAGCCGCTGGCCCACGTGACGAAAGTCCGGCGAGCTGGCGCCGATCAGCTTTCCCGCGTTGAGGCAGATCGTGGCGGTCTGATCACCCCGGCTCAACACCAGTTGACCATTGCGGCGCGTGGTTCCCAGGAACTCGAGCAGCTCTGGCACCGGCAGCATCTGCAGATCCCCGGTGAAGTCGTCCCTTCCGGCGGCTTCGGCGGCGGCGCCCGGGACCCGCTGTCGTAATCCCTCGGAGGCACACCGCAGCCCGAGCTGGACCGAGACCTGGAGCGGGCCGGGGAGCGGTATGGCCACCAGCGCATCGAACACCTTCGCCGCCTCCTCGTGCTGGCCGAGCTGCTCCAGCTTCCAGCCCAGACACTCCTTCACGTGGTGGAAATCCGGGCACTGGGTCGCCAGCATCTGGAGCTGGCCCACCACCGTCTCCGCCGACATCTCCTCCCGCAGGGCCTGGAACTCGGCCACGGCCCACGGCGGGACCATCTCCGCCTGGACCAGCTCCAGGATGCTCCGCTCCAGCTGGACCTCCGCCGCGTCGTTGTCCCGCAGCTTGTGCAACAACGCCCGGGCCCGGTCCATCTCCCCCAGCCGCTGCGCCGCACGCGAAAGGAACAGGATCGGATCGCTCCAGTTCCTGTCCAGTGCGTGCGCCTCCTCGGCCGCGACGACGCTCTCGGCCTCGAGGGTGGCGGCAGCGAGGATTCGTGCCTGGGTCAGTCGAGCAAAGGCCACCGCTGGCGTCGCCCCGAGCTTCCCGAACTCGACCACCACCCCCTCCACACGATCCAGCGCCGGCTGCACGGCGCCGTCCAGCGCCTCCAGCTCGGCGAACAGGCATCCGGTGAGGCCCACTGACTCCGGATCGAGACCCTGGGCCAGCTCCATCGCCCCCACCGCCAGCGCCTCGGCATCCTCGAACTCGCCGGTCCGCCCGAGCACCAGCGCTCGCCACCACATCGCGAGCCAGCGCAGACCCTGTGAGCTTCGTTCCCCGGTGAACTGCTCGAACAGCACCGAGGCCGATCGCAGGTCCCCGCGCTTCGTCGCCTCGACCCCGGCGAGCACCCCCGCGACCGTCTTGCGGAACTGACTCGCCTGCCCCCCATCCGTCTCTCCCTTAGCAATCTGATCCGCCACCAGACGGGCATGTTGCAGCTCACCCCGCAGCAATGCGAGGCGCAGCTCCCGTCGCTCGTCGTCCCCGGCGATATTCCTCACGCCAGCCATGGCTCAGATCGAGACGTCGAGCACCAGCTGCACGTTGTGGATCTGTTGCGGATACTCCGGAGCGGTGTTGCCGGTCATCGCCGGGTTGGGGCCGAAGAAGCCGGTCTGGTAGTCGTTGTCGATGAACAGGTAGGTCAGCCGCAAGAAGATGTGCGGATTCACCGGCAGAATGGCATACGCCTCGTAGGCCTTGCCCCGCGTCGCGAGCTTGGTCAGCAGCTGGTCCGTCTGGGTCGCGAAGCTGATCATGTAACGCGAGCCCCAGTTGAACTCGAAGCCCAGCTTCGGCCTGAGCCGCACCGGCAGGGTGTAGCGCGCCCCGGCGTAGAAGAAGCCGGTGAGGCCATCATCGCCCTGGCTGGCCAGAAAGAGGAACGGAATCGACTGCCGCAGGTTCGGACCCATCTGTAGCTCGTACTCGATCCCCTTGCCGTTGGGCGAGAGGAATCCCAGCGCTCCCGAGGCAAACATGTCGATTCCCGCGCCGAACATGTCGTAGAACTCGACCAACATGCTGACGTTCTGGTACGAGCCGAGGGAGTCGGGCAGCTTGCTCGGAAAGAGGAGGCTGCCGTTGAGGAACGAGGGGGCATGGGTGTAGTCCTTGGTCGGATCGAAGGCCGGATCGGGGATCGGGACGGTGAAGGGCCGAAAGCGGGGCACGGCGTAGTAGCCGATCTGGACGAAGTTGCGACCGAGCTTGGGAATCGCCAGCTCGACGTTGCCGCCGATGATCCGCAGGTTCTCCGTTCCGCTGGACAGGAACGGGAAGCCGCCAAACGCGTCATCGTCGTTGTCGAAGAACCACGAGGCGTAGAACAAGCGGGCATGGCTCTCCCGCACCAGGCGGCCCGTATCCACGGTGAGGTTGACGGTCTCGTACTCGCCGTCCACCATGTGCAGGCCCCATGTCGCTCGACGTGTTGTGGAGTTCTCACGAAGCTCGTTGGGATTGCCCTCCGTGTACGCAATTCGTCCCGCCGAGAGCGCGACCCCACCCAACAGGAACCAGTCGACCCACACCTGGTCAAATCGGCCACCCGAATCCCGCGGGACCCGGGACGACATACTGTCCTGGATGAAGGGCGGCGCATCACCGTCACCGAAGTGGCGGTACATCACCATCCGCGCGGTGAATCGCAGCGACGGGATCGGCTCTGCCTTGAGCCTGAGCCTCAGTCGATGCGACCAGACCTCCTTGGTCGTGCGGGTGATGAACCGCCGGGAGAGGGGGTTCGTCGGATCGGTGAGGTCGTAGGCGTTGGAGGTCGGACCATTGTAGCGGAAGACGTTGAGCACCGTGCGGTACTCTGCCCCCCAGTTGATCCGGTCGAGGATGCTCTTCTTCTCCACGACATCGAGGCGTTCCTCGATCTCGTCGAGCCGTGCCCCGACGGACTCGTCGGCGAACACCTGGCGGGTGGCGAACAGCGAAGTCAGCAGCATCAGTACGTTGGTGAGTTTCATCGGTGGCTCATGCCCTATACGCTATCGGACTCCAGCTGCCGTGCTCCCCTCGATATCGGCGGCAACCGACATCAGGAAGGCCTTCACGTCTGACAACTCGGAGCGGGTGAACTTGCCAGCCAGTGGCGAACTGGAGTCATGGCGACCATTTGCGAAGTACCGGCTCCACTGGGCAGATGTGTACTTTTTTGAAGCGACCTTGTGGCACGAGGTGCACCGGCCCCGGACGAGCGCCTTGCCCCTCGAGGCCGAGCCCATCTGGCTTCGGGGTACGATGAGCCGGACCACCTGCTGCTTGTTGACCCGCTCGGGCTGCAGCGTGGCCACCACCGTCGGGTTGCGCCCCGAGGACGGGCTCAGGCGGGTGCTCCACGGCTTGTACCCCGGGTGGGTGATCTTGATCTCCAGCGTCACGTCGGGATCCACCTTGAGTCCCAGCACCGGCGCCCGGCTCATCGGCTTGCCGTTGACCTGGACCGTGGCCCCCGACGGCACGCTGATGATGTCCACCACCCCACGTTCCGGTGCCTGCCGTACGAGCTGGATCTCGACCCTGGCCGTGTGCCCCGCCGTGACCATCACCGCCCGGTTGACCGTGTGGTAGTTCGATTCCTCGACGACCACCGTGTGCGACCCGGGGCGAAGCCCCTCGAGCTGCAGCGGAGATCTGCCGTTCTGCTGAATCCCGTCGACCAGCACCGTCGCCCCTCGCGGACGGAACGTCAGCGTCAGCGTCCCTGTCGCCGGCTTCTCCTCCACCACGGCATTGGGAGCTGGCCGGGGAACTGTCCGGGGAGCTGTCCAGGGAGCTGTCCAGGGCCGCTTCCCACGGTGTGGCCGCCGCTGCGCCTTGGAGGGCTCCTCGACATCCACCTTGACGTCAGCGGGCTCCTTGACAGCGGGCTCCTTGGCGGCGACCCGCCGCTGGGCCTCGAGCTTCACATGAACGTGATACTGCCCCTGCCGTGGGGCCTCGATCCCTTCCTCGTATGGACGATACCCCGCCTTCTTCACCAACAGCTTCACGCGAGCCCCACCCTTGACCGCCACCTCCATTCCCCTGGATCCCACCAGCTCTGGCTGCCGTCGTCCATCGACGAAGAGCTCAGCCCCCGAGGGGCTGACGTCCACCACGAGCGTGGCCGCCAGCGGGGTGCCTGCCTCGACCGATGTGGTGGGCGCGGGGCCGGTCCCGAGGACGAACCCCAGCAGCACGGCCCCCACAAGGATCAGTGCGCCGAGGGCGCCGCCCATGACCAGCAGCAGGTTACTGCGCCCCGACGGCTCGGACGTCCCGCTTCCCGACGCGGCCCCACTCGGCGCCTGCGACTTGCCCGTGTAGGACACCCCCGTGAACATCGGCGGCAGCTGGTCCTCCGGGAGCTGTACCGGTTCCCGGGCCGCCGCGACCACCGCACGCTCCAGCACGACCCGGTGCTCCCAGCGGTCCTTGAGCGCCTCCTTCATCCACGTCGATACTTGCTTGTGTCCGGCGACAGGCACCTCGCTCCCCAGCAGCTTCTCGAGGAGGTCATGCATGGCGCCGGCGTGGATCCGCTTGTCACGGTCCCGAACCAGCCCCGCGAGCACGATCTTGTCCAGCGCCTTGGGCACCTTGGGCACCATCTCGCTCGGCGGCGTGAAGGGCCGCTCCATCACCGACTGCAGCACCGCCGCCTGACTCGGCCCCTTGAACAGCCGCGTCGCGGTAAGGAGCTCATAGAGCACGATGGAGAGGGAGAAGACGTCCGAGCGTCCATCGAGCTCCTTGTGCTGGATCTGCTCCGGAGACATGTAGGCGAACTTGCCCTTGAGCGTCCCTGGCCGGGTGTAGATGTGTGAGATCTGCGCCTTGGCGATGCCGAAATCGATCAGCTTGGCCAGTCCGCTGTAGCCCAGGATAATGTTGCTCGGCGCCACGTCGCGGTGGACGATCTTCAGCGGCCGCCCGTCGGCGTCGGTGGCGGCGTGCACGTAGTCCAGGGCCGAAGCAATGTCGGTGATGATACGGCAGGCCACCTCCACCGGGATCTGGATCTCGCGCTTGCGCGCCCGGCCGATGACGTAGCGCAGATCCTCGCCAGAGATGTACTCCATCGCGACGTTGAAGGTCTCGTCCTGGCGGTAAACGTCCAGCGTCTCCACGATGCTGGGATGCTGCAGCGTGGCCGCGAGCCGCGCTTCGTCGAGAAACATCTGCACGAACTCCTGGTCGTCGCGCAGATGCGGCAGGATCCGCTTGATCACCACCAACCGCTCGAAGCCGGCGAGACTCTGCTGGGAGGCCAGCAGCACCTCGGCCATGCCGCCGATGGCCACCCGTCGAATGGGTTTGTATTTCGAAACGCTCATCGTGCTCCGAGACGGACTGTCAATAGTAGGGTGATTGAGGTAAAATATCACAATTCGGAGAGGAAGAAAAACTTTGTAGCGGGTGGGAGCGCAATTTTCCCGATTTGTGGTACAAATAGGCCATCGAGCCTGCATGCAAACGGCGGGTTGAGGAGGACCACGATGAAGTGCGGTTTTCGAGGATTTCTTGTGGCTGTCGCCTTCGGGCTGGCAGCCACCGGCTGCATCGAGGACGCGGATTCTCCACCGAGCTACGGCGTCTTCATGAGCACGATGTTCATCGGCGAGGCAACCGGGAGCGTGGCCCACGGCCCGACCTTCGACATGATGAATGACACGGACCTTGGCGCCCTGATGGCCAAGCTGGACACGACGACCCAGCAGTTCCTGCAGAACGC